>Ga0272441_10000402_pt1 | contig 99264 bp, 59 predicted proteins | sample SSMProp6N_FD_193582 | JGI IMG/M metagenome (GOLD analysis project Ga0272441, IMG submission 193582) | Marine sediment archaeal communities from Little Sippewissett salt marsh, Falmouth, MA, United States - SSM-Prop-6N | ecosystem: Environmental > Aquatic > Marine > Wetlands > Sediment ...
CATGGTCAGAAAGGCATCCATCGACGCGGCGGTGCAGAGCTTCATCCGCGCCATTTCCCATGCGACGCGCGGGAGCGAAGGGTCGGCAACTTGAAAGTTGTGCACGTCGTCCCCAGCATCGCCAACGAGGCCAGCGGGACCACATACGTGGTCGGTTCGCTGTGCAAGGCGCTCGCAGGTCTGGGCGTCAATGTGGACTTGAACGTGCTAGGACCCGCGCCAGAGATTCCCGGCTTCGCGGGGGCGATCCACGCACACCAGTGGATACCAGTTCTTCGCAGGCTGGGAATCTCGCCCCACATGAAACGCTATCTGCATGATGCCGCACGTCGTTCCGATATCATGCACAATCACGGTCTTTGGATGATGCCGAACGTCTATGCTGCACGGGCTACGCGCGGGACGCACTGCCCGCTCGTCTATACGCCGCATGGGACCTTGACCCCATGGGCGCTTCGACATCACCGCTGGCGGAAGCGTGTGATGTGGCTTCTTCACCAGAGGCGGGCCATCAGGGCGGCCGCGCTCCTACATGCGACCTCGGCGTCGGAGCACGACGACATCCGCCGCATGGGCCTGCGTGCCCCGGTCGCGGTCATCCCGAATGGCATTGACATCCCCGACACCTGCGAGTGTGGTGCGGACCCCGGCGGGCGGAGACGGCTGCTCTTCCTGTCGCGGATTCACCCCAAGAAAGGGGTCGACGTCCTCCTGCGGGCCTGGAGGAACGTTCAGAAGGGCTTCGAGGGCTGGGATTTGCACATTACCGGTCCGGACAACGAAGGCTACCTTGGCCGGATGAAAGAGCTGGCCGCTGACCTTGGCGCCGAGAGGGTCACATTCACCGGGCCCGCGTACGGCACGGCGAAATCAGCGGCGTACGCGGAGGCCGACCTCTACGTTCTGCCGACGCACTCCGAGAATTTCGGCATGACCGTCGCCGAGGCGCTGGCGCACGGCACGCCGGCGGTCGTCACCAGGGGCGCTCCGTGGGAGGGGCTCGAGACCAACGACTGCGGCTGGTGGATCGACATCGGCGAAGGACCCCTCACCGAATGCCTCCGGAGCGCCCTTGCGACGTCGCCCGAGGAGCTCCGCGCGCGCGGCCTCCGCGGCCGGGAGTGGATGGAACGCGACTTCTCATGGGAGCGGATAGGCAGTATGATGCTGGAGACGTACGAGTGGCTGCTGGGAGGGGGAGCCCCGCCAGAGTGGGTCCAAGGATAAGGGCAACGCGGCTTGGCCGTTCGTTCCGTGAGTCCTGGCCTCAGGGGAAGAGGAAGATGCCCGAGCAGAAGTCGAGATCCTGGCAGCAAGCTTACGTGGAGCACTACTACCGCTCGCGGCCCGGCTGGATCGATGGCACTGTCGAGTTCTGGCAGCTGATTCGCAAGTACCTGTCTGCGCCAGGAAACGTCCTGGAGTTGGGTTGTGGCCCGACCAACAGAACGTCCGAGTTCCTGAGCAGCATTGCCGATCGACTGGAAGGCCTGGATGTGGACGAAGGTGCCAGAAATAACGAGCACATTGACCAGGTCCACATATATGACGGCGGAGCTTGGCCACTTGAAGACGCTTCTCTTGATGGCGTGGTGGCGGATTACGTGCTGGAGCATGTTGAGCATCCTTCGGCAGTGGTGGCGGAAGTGGCTCGGGTTCTCAAGCCCGGCGGCGTTTTCCTCTTTCGCGCTCCCAACGTGTGGCATTACGTGTCTATGCTCTCCTATCTGACGCCACAGTGGTTACATCGCCTCGCGTCAAACAGGCTGCGAAACGCTCCGAGCGAAGCGCGCGATCCCTACCCAACCTACTATCGAATGAATACGCGCAGGAGCATTCGCAGTCTTTGCCGAAAGGCCTCGCTGGAGGAGCTGGAACTGCGCATGATCGAGAAAGAGCCCTCCTACGGGATGTCGTCAAGAATACTGTTTCATGTCTTTATGCTCTATGAGCGGATGGTCAACAAGACGGGCTTGCTCGCCGGCGCGAGAGCGAATGTTCTCGGAGCGTACCGCAATGGGGAGCACGTCTTGAGTGGGGGATAGCCGGTCCGTAGGACCGCCGGATGTCGTGCTATCTGGCACGACAAGAACTCAGTGCCTGTCCCGGTGAAGAACAATGGGGCATACGGGAGGCGCAGATTCGCCAGTTGCGCCCCGGACAGATGAGCGTTATCGTTGTCAAAGGGCCGGGCTACAGTGCTGACGACGAGGCCGCTCTCGGGAGAGAAGCGGCCCGCTTCGTCGGCAACGAGATCGAGTTCGAGATCGAGTATGCCGAGGGCCTTCCCCGGACCTCCGCGGGGAAGCTCAGGTTTGTGGTATCTTCTGTCGGCGGAGCGCAAAATGCGGCCAGTGATCCAGAGGAGGCCGACGCTTGAAGCAAGTAGTCCAGAACATCCGCAACGGTAAGCTCACCGTCGAGGCGGTGCCGGACCCCGTCGCCAGGCCGGGGCAGGTGCTGATCGCCAACGCCGCCTCGGTGATATCGGCCGGCACCGAGCGCGCGGCGATGGAGCTCGCCCGCAAGTCGCTCATCGGCAAGGCCCGCGCCCGGCCGGATCACGTCCGCCGCGTGATCGAGAAGATCCGCAACGAGGGGTTCTTCCGGACACTCGCCCAGGTCCGCGAGAAGCTGGACGAGCCGATGGCCATGGGCTACAGCTCCTCGGGCGTCGTGCTCGCCTGCGGCGCCGGCGTCCAGGAGTACAAGCCGGGCGACCGCGTCGCCTCGAACGGCCCCCACGCGGGGATCGTCTCGGTGCCGCGGCTGCTCTCGGCGCGCGTTCCCGACGGAGTTCCCCACGAGCGGGCGGCCTTCGCCGTGCTCGGCGCCATCGCCATGCAAGGCGTGCGCCTTTCGCGGACCGCGCTCGGCGAGACGGCCTTCGTGATCGGCCTCGGGCTGATCGGGCAGATCGCCGTGGCACTCCTCAAGGCCGCGGGGGTGCGCGTCATTGGGACCGACCCGGATGCGCCCCGGTGCGAGCTCGCACTGCGGATGGGGGCCGCAGCTGCGCGGCCGGACCTCGCAGCGGACGACGTGGCCTCCCTGACGCGGTCCCTCGGGGCCGACGCGGTTCTCATCACCGCGTCCACCGACTCCAGTGGGCCCGTCGAGCTCGCGGGGGAGGCGGTCCGCCAGAAGGGGCGCGTCGTCGCCGTGGGCGCAGTGGGTCTCACGCTCCCCAGACGACCGTACTACTTCAAGGAGGCGGAGCTGGTCGTGTCGTGCTCCTACGGCCCCGGGCGCTACGACGCCGACTACGAGGAGCGAGGGCGCGATTACCCGGCGGCCTACGTTCGCTGGACCGAGCAGCGGAACATGCAGGCCGTGCTGGACATGATGGCGGCCGGGGCGCTCGACGTTGCGCCTCTTATCTCCCACCGCTTCGGAATCGAGGAGGCCGAGAGGGCTTACGCACTGATCGACTCGGGCTCCGAGCCCTATCTCGGCATGGTCCTGGAATACCCGGAGGTCGACCCCGAACGCCCCGAGCGTCGCATCGAGCTGCGCGGCGCGGCCAGGGCCCGGAAGGGCGCCGTCAGCGCCTGCCTCCTCGGAGCGGGGAACTACGCCAGGCTCGAACTCATCCCCGCCATGAAGAAGGCCGGGCTGCGGTTGAGGGGGATATGCTCGGCGGGGGGGCTCTCGGCGGTGAACGCCGGCGAGAAGCACGGCTTCGAGGCGGCATTCACTGACGAGGACGACTGCGTCGCGGACGGCGACACCGAGGCCCTATTCGTGGCGACGCCCCACGACCAGCACGCGCGCCAGGTCCTGAAGATCCTCACGGCCGGCAAGCACGTCTTCTGCGAGAAGCCCCTCGCGCTGACGCTCGAGCAACTGGCGGAGATCGAGGCCGCTCTAGAGCACGCCGCCGGCGGCGAGGGCGGAGTGCCGATTCTCACCGTAGGATTCAACCGGCGCTTCTCGCTGGCGGCGGGTCTCGCCAGGAAGCACTTCGCCGGCGTTACGGAGCCTCTGGCGGTCACGGTGCGCTTCAACGCGGGCGACGTGCCTGCGGACCACTGGACCCAGGACGAGGCGGTCGGCGGCGGCAGGATCATCGGCGAGGCGTGCCACGGGATCGACCTCGCGGCGTTCCTCGCGGGCTCGCCGCCAGTGCGTGTCTTCGCCGAGTCCGTCGGAGGGCCGGGAGCGCCCGGGATCACCGACGACCGCGTGATCATCACGATGCGCCACGCCAACGGCGCGGTCTCGAGCGTCGCGTACTTAGCGGGTGGCGACAAGTCGTTCCCGAAGGAGCGCATCGAAGTGATCGGCGGCGGCCGTGTCGCGGTGATCGACGACTTCGACAGGCTGACGACCGTCGCGGGAGGGAAGTCGCGCACCAGGTCGACCGGTCGCGACAAGGGACACGCCGGCGCCATCGCCGCCTTCGCGGGCGCGGTCGCCTCGGGCGGCCCGGCCCCGATCCCTTGGGAGGAGCTCCGCTCCGTGACGCTCGCCGCCATACTCGCCGTGCGGAGCCTGCGTGAAGGCGTGGCGTTCGAGGTCGCATGACCAGCCCCGGGATCAGCTGCATCCTGAGGACCGTCAGCCACTTGAGGTGGTCGCAGATTCTCTGGCGCGGCCGTCGCGCCCTGGGCCGGGCATTGGGCGGCGGCCGAGCGCCGGAAGTTCCGCGAAAGTTCACGGATGCGGGTCCGCCCGTGCGGGGTGATGTTCCCGCGGTCCCCGCGCCAGTCGCGCCTCAGGCCGGGGACGCACAACCCGTCGATCTCGCGCGGCGGGGGGAGGTCGAGCATCTGGGCGAGAGGCGCACCGTCGGCATCGAGAATCCCGACTGGGGCCTAGGTCCCGTATCGCAGGGCAGGCTCTGGACGGCAACGCTCCACTACCACGAGTGGGCCTTCGCGCTCGCGAAGGCCGGGGCGGGAGACCTCTTCAAGCTCTACGTGTCGGACTGGATCAGCCGGTGCGAGCCCGGGCACGGAGGTGCGGCTGACCTCGCGTGGAATCCCTTCGTCATCGCCACGAGGATATCCTGGTGGTCGCGCTCGCACGCTGCGCTCGGCCGCGAATGGTGGGACGCGGAGCCCGAGTTCCGGAAGATCTTCCTCACTAGCCTCTGGCGCCAGGCCGCGTATCTCGAGCGACACATCGAATGGGACCTGCGGGGCAATCACCTCATGCGCGACGCCGTGGGCCTGGCATGGGCGGGGCGCTTCTTCGAGGGCGACGATGCGCGGGGCTGGCTGAGGACGGCGGCCGAGATCGCTTCGGCGCAGGTCGACGAGCAGGTCCTGCCCGACGGTGGCCACTTCGAGCGGAGCCCGATGTACCACGTCCAAGTGATGGGGGATTTGCTGGCCCTGGCCCTCCTGCTGGAGGACGAACCGGCGGCGGGGAAGATGCGCGCCGCGTGGGGGCGCATGGCGGAGTGGCTCCGCTGGATGCAGCACCCCGACGGAGGGATTCCGCTCCTGAATGACTCGGCGCTCAACGGAGCCTGCGAGCCGGGGGCGATGCTCGAGCTCGGGGGGCAGATAGGGGCCACATTCGCCGAGCCCGCCCCCTCGGGCGGCAGGCACTTCGCCGAATCGGGCACAGTCGCCTGGCGCGGCGATCCGTGGACCGTCTTCTTCGACGCGGGCCCCCTGGGCCCCGACTACCAGCCGGGTCACGGCCACGCCGACACCCTCGCCGTCGAGTGTTCATGGCGCGGCCGGCGGCTTTTCGTCGACGCCGGGACCTGCTCCTATGACGAGGATGACCGGCGGCGTTACGACCGCTCCACCGCCGCCCACAACACCGTCTGCGTCGACGGCACGGACTCGAGCGAAATGTGGAAGATCTTCCGGGTCGGGCGGCGCGCGAAGCCGAAGCGGGTCGAGGTCGATACCGGCGCAGGGCCGCTCCGCGCGTCTGCGGCCCACGACGGCTACCGGCACCTCCGGGGGCGGCCGGAGCACTCTCGCGAGGTGAGCATCGACAGCGACGGCACGCTCGGCATCGTCGACCGCGTCGAGGGGCGCCGCCGCCACGCGATCGAGGGCGGGCTGCTGCTGGGCCCCGGCTGGGAGGTGGCGGACGCCGCCGGCGGGTGGGAGATATCCGGCGATGCGGGGCGCGTGAGGGTCTCGATCGAGGGGCACGAGGGCCTCTCGCTCAGGCGCGAGGACCGGGCCTGCCACCCCGAGTTCGGCCTCGAGGTCATGCGGCCGCGGCTCGTCTGGCGCGTCGAGGCCGAGCTGCCGGTGAAGATCGTCACGAGGATCACGGGCGAGCGATGAGGATACTCTACGTTTCACAGTACTTCCCGCCGGAGACCTGCGCGCCCGCCTCGCGCGTATACGAGCTCTCGCGCGAGTGGGTCCGCCTGGGGCACGACGTCACGGTGCTGACCGCCTTCGCCAACCACCCGACCGGCGTCAAGGCGCCCGGGGACCGCTGGAAGCTCCTCCGGCGCGAGCAGCTCGACGGAATCGACGTCCAGCGGACATACATATACGCCGCGCCTAACCGCGGACGCCTGCGGCGGATGATCTCGTACGCGAGCTTCATGTACTCGGCGCGCTGGCTCGGCGGGCGCCGTGTGCGCGATCCGAAGCCGGACGTGGTCATCGCCACCTCGCCGCAGCTGCTCTGCGGCCTCGCCGGCTACAGGCTCGCGCGCTCGATGGGCGTGCCCTTCATCTTCGAGGTGAGGGACCTCTGGCCCGAGTCGCTCCTGGCAGTCGGCGCAATGAAGGAGAACTGGCTCGTTCGTCACCTGGAGCGCGTGGCGCGGCGGCTCTACGACGGGGCCGACCGGATCGTTACCGTGGGCGATGGCTACCGCGACCGGATCCACGAGCTCTACGGGACGCCCCTGGAGAAGATGTCGGTCGTGACGAACGGAGTGGACGCCGAGCTCTTCCGGCCGGGCGAGCGTGACAACGAAATACGCCGCGAGCTCGGCTGGGGCGACAGGTTCGTGGTTCTCTACCTCGGCACCCACGGCATGGCCCACGCCCTCGATAAGGTACTCGAAGCGGCCAGGGAGCTCGCCGGCCACAATGAGATCCTCTTCGCCTTCGTCGGCGAGGGCGCACGCAAGGACGAGCTGAAGCGGCTCGCGTCCGAGTGGAGGCTGCCGAACGTCCAGTTCATCGACGTTCAGCCGAGGGAGCGCGTGCCTGCCTTCTACGCCGCGTGCGACCTGGGGCTTGTGACGCTGCGGAACGCGCCGCTCTTCCAGGAGGTCCTGCCTTCGAAGATCTTTGAGTACCTCGGCATGGAGCGGCCGGTGCTCTTGAGCGTGGACGGCCAGGCGAGGCGCCTCGTCGAGGAGGCCGGCGCCGGCGAGTTCGTCCGGCCCGAGGACGTCCCGGCCATGGTCGAAGCCGTGCTGCGGCTCTCCGGCGACCGGGAGCGCCTCGCCGAGATGGGGCGCTCGGGCCGTCGGCATGTCCTCGATCACTACGACCGGCGTGCGCTCGCGGGGCGCTATCTGGGGCTGCTCTCAGAGATCGCGGAAGGGGGACTGAGTGGCTGACGTCTGCGTGATCGGGCTCCTGCGCGAGGCGCGCGCCGTCAACGAGGGCCAGCCCGTGCGGATGCTCGATCGCATGATGGCGGAGGGCCTCGCGCCGGGGGGGGCAGGAGGGAAACTCGCGGTTCTCGGCGTCGCCTACAAGGCGAACATCGACGACCCGCGCGAGAGCCCGGCCTTCGGCCTCGCCCGGGAGGCGGCGGCTAGGGGGTTCGACCTCGCCCTCCACGATCCCCTCGTCAGGCCGGGACGCTATGACGGCTTCGACGTAGGTCGTGATCTCGGCGGCTGCCTCGCCGGAGCTGCCGCCGCGGCGGTCATGGTCGATCACGAGAGCTGCCGGGCGGTCGGACAGGGTGGTGTACCGGTCCTTCCTTCCCTTGCCCTCCTCCACGCGGATCATCATCCGCTCGCTCTGGAGGTACGTCATTCTCAGCCGCACCACCTCGCCCACGCGCAGCCCCGCGCCGTAGGCTGTCATCAGCAGCGCGCGGTGCTTCGGATTGGCAGTGTTTCAAATTCACTTGAATTGAGGATGTCCTCCGCCCCACATTCACTTGTCCTGAGGACGGTCACCCACGTTCCTTGAACCACGAGGTAGGTGCGAGATGAGCAAGCGTACCGGGATCACCATATCAGGCCTCCTGATTGGCCTCACTCGCCGTGAAGAGTGCGACAACACAAAACCAAGACACATGTTGACATGGACTCCGCCGATGCTAGAATCACGTCACAGCGTTGACCCCGCAACGTGCGGATGCCCTTCTGCCCATAGGTGGTCGCGATGCCTACATCCGCAGACGTCGCCTTCGCCGAGCTAGCGATTAGCAGCGGCTACGTTAGCCCCCACCAAGCCAGGGAATGCTTCGACAACCAGCAGGCCATGGCCGATATGGGGGTCAAACAGCCGCTGGCGAAGATCATGGTCGCTAAAGGTTACCTGACTACTGATCAGCTGGCGAAGCTGGAGCGCGAGTACGACGAGCTAGTCGGTATACAGAAGGCTCTGGGCCCATACCAGATTCTCGAGAAGATCGGTGAGGGTGGCATGGGCACTGTCTTCAAGGCCAGGGCGTCGAAGACCGGAGCCATAGTAGCTCTCAAGATGCTCCCGCCCCACCTTGCCCGCGACGAGAACTTCGTGAAGCGATTCCTGCGAGAGGCCAAGATCGCTGCGCAGCTCAATCATCCCAACATCGTTGCCGCCATCGAGGCGGGTAGCGCGAATAAGCAGCACTACTTCGCCATGGAATACGTGGAAGGCGAGACCGTCCAGCAACGGCTTGACCGCGACCGGCTCATACCGGAGGGAGAAGCCCTGCACATAGTGCGCCGCGTCGCGTTCGCCCTGCAGTACGCGGCCTCAATGGGCCTCATTCACCGCGACATCAAGCCGGACAACATCTTCCTGCTTCCCGGAGGCGAGGTCAAGCTTGGCGACATGGGCCTAGCCAAGTCCATCGATCAGGATGTCACAAAGCTCACCAAGTCCAAGATGGTCGTCGGCACACCTCAGTACATCAGCCCGGAACAGGCCCGTGGCGTCGAGGACCTCGATATTCGCTGTGACATTTACTCGCTGGGCGCCACCCTCCACCACATGATCACCGGGGAGATCCCCTACGAGGCCCGCTCGACGTTCGCCATGCTGAACAAGCACCTGCACGAAGAGGTCCCATGGCCTGCCGATATCAACGATGACCTCACCGACGACGTTTGCCAACTGATCCAGGCAATGATGGCAAAGGATCCGGCGGATCGCTACCAGACGCCACTGGACCTGATATACGACCTGGACCTCGTCATCAAGGGGGCAGCGCCCTCCACTGCCATGCTGGAGATAGGCAAGTCGGCGATCCGGCCGGCGGTGCGTGTGCGCAAGGCCGCGGATGCGGCCGAGCGCCGTCGCCTCCGCCTTGAAGCCGACGCTCGCTTTGCTGCAACACTGGCCATTGGGAATGGGCTTGAACAAGGAACTGCGCAGGTCCCCAAGCACGTCTTCATTGTGGCTGGTGCTTTCCTGGCCGCTCTCTGCGCGCTTGCACTCGCGTTGTGGAGCCGAAGTAGCCGTGCGCCAGAGCCGCCAGCACCCCCAAAACCGGATAGTGGCAAGAGGCCCCCCGTTGTCCCAGACAAGCCAAGTATGGGGCCTCAGCAGTTCGCGGAGATTTACAGGTACGCCAGCGAGTTCTGGAAGAAGAACCCCCGCAAGTACACAGAGTCGATCGCCAACTTCGCCACTGTCCGCGCTTCAGCCAGGGACACGGTCTGGGCGATGAAGGCCCGCGCCGCGATCTCGCAGATCGAGAAGGCCCGTGGCGACGCGGGCGACGCTGTCCTCGCGCGGATGGAGGACAGGGCCAGCGCGCTCGTTGCTACTCACGACTACGACCGGGCCATGCAGGTTTACGCCGAGGTGCCCGCTGAGTTCGCCGACGTCTTGGTGGGCAGAACGCAGGCCGGTGCGCGAGCTGTGGCCACAGCGGCGGAGCAGAAGATTGCCAGTGTGCTCGCCGCCGCCGAGGAGTGCGCCGCTGCAGGCGAGCCCGCGGAGGGCCTGAAGAAACTTGGTGCGCTAGCAGGTGTTGCCTACTCTCCATGGGCAGAGAAGGTTGGCGGCATCACACATTCCCCCGCCCAGAGCGTCCGATGAGCATATGGCCGCCGCGGTGGCGGCGATGGCTCGAGCCGACTTCTCCGCTGCAGCGGAGATGCTCAGCCGAGCCGGCGACCACCCTCTGGCGGGAAGGTACAGACGGAAGTTCGCGGCCAAGACTCTGGGCGCGGCCGAGGCCCTCGCGCGTGAAGCCTGGGAGACCGCCGTACTGCCTCTTGGCAAAGAGATGGCCGACTATGACGACGCCAACGCCCTGCTAGCCCGGCTGGACAAGTTCGCAAAGGATCACGCTACCACGAAGTTCGCCAAAAGCAAGGAGGCCGAGGCATCACGGCTCTCCATACTCGCCAGGAAGCTCATCGACGAGAGTCCCGAAGGGCAAGCCGTCAAGGTGCGGGAGTTCTTCCATGGCAAGGTCGTCAAGTTCGACGCGAAGACACGATCGATAGAGTTGCTGTACGACTTCGACGATCCCGACCAGATCAAGGACTGTTCACTCAGCGAGTGGGTGTGGTCGGGGAAGGCCGCGGGGTCAATGAAGGTGAAGCGAGGGGGCCTGCGGCTCGCCGGGACGGGCCGATACGCCTTGCTGGCTCCTCGCTTCTCATCTGTGTCAGCCAGGACGAGCTTCGACGCTTCTGCCGAGAAGGGCGTGGGCCACGCCTGTCTCCTGGTCTGTGCCAACACAAAGGGCAGCTCCTATTGCCTCTTCGGCCTGGACAAGTGGCAGAGCGCGGCTCTGATCAAGTATGTTGCTGGCAAGGGAGATCTCTTCAGCAGGCGACCCTCGCCCTTCAGTCACACTAAGCGCGGCTGGGCGTCGTTGACCCTCAGCGACTGCAACCTGACAGGACAGGTTGGCCCGACTAGGTTCGCGGTAAGAGACAACTCGCACACGATCGGCCAGGTCGGACTATGGGCCCCGGACACGGAGGTCACCTTTGACAACCTGAGCATTACCGGCATTCTCGACCGCAGGTGGTTGGAGGAAGAGGTGCTCGGCAAGAAGAAGGAACAGTAGTTGGGGATACGCTGACCTTCCGGACCACGCGCGCTCACTTGTCTCTGGTTTTGGCCTCCGCCTCAATCTCGCTGATGGCTTTCCGGGCTGCGTCGCAGGCCACCTTATCCTCTGGCCATGTCCCGAGGACTTCGCGATACGCGGCAATTGACTTCTTCAGGTCCCCAGCCCTGCGGTGTACCCCCGCTATCTTGAGCTGGGCTTGGGGAAGCAGCCAAGTTGAGTGATGTCCTGTGATCTCTAGCCCTTCCTCATAGGCTGCGATAGCCTCGGCGAGCTTGCCTTCATGCTCCAACTTCATTCCGATGTAGAATGGATAGTAGTCAGCCCAATTGGGGTGCCGCGGGCTACGCCGTCTGAGTTCGTCCGCCGTGATCTTCCCGGCAAGGTAGGGGAGCCACGGGCAGTTCTTCTCAGCATGCGGGAAGGCGCCGAACAACGAGTATTCATCCACGTCGAGGCCTCGGCAGTGGAACTCCACCAAGGGCAGTTGCCTCAGGACCGCCGCGTTGACCACATCGATGTCACGTAGATGCAGCACCTTGAGCTTCAGCCCCTGCAGGACCTCAACGCTCGGGGCGTCGTAGAGAATCAGCTGCGTGATCGGCAGCTCCCTCAACACAGCTAGGTCAACCCCGCGACCCGTGAGCGATAGACGCCGCAGAGCCTTTATCTTCTTCATCTGCCTCAGATCCGCAATTGCTGTACTGCGGATGTCAAGGGAGTAGAGAGGTGCCTCCTCGAGCGCAGCAATGCTCCTGACCGGCGTACGCGAGACGGCGACCGAGCCCAGCGCCAACCCTCTCAACGGAGAAAGGTCCTCAACCTGGGTCTCGGAGAGATTGACCCAAACCAGTGGCATGCCCCTGAGGGGACTGATGTCCTTTACCTTCGAGCGCCTCAAGTCCACTCCCACGATCCTGCCGCCCTTGACAGTGAACTTCCCATCGCCTTCGTATTCCGGGTTCGCCAACTTCAGGGCCGCATGCAATCGTTCCGGTGTCACGAGGCCACGGGCCTGCTGCTGCAGCCAGACTTGAGGCAGTCTCCCCTTGAAATGGACTTTCCTGACACTGGCGACACTGCCCTGATGGCCGCCCCCGAGACCGAACCTGACGAACTTCTTCGGCTTCCATTCGGGCACGGCCTGGTGCGCCACGACCTCTCGCGGGGGTGCCACGGTGAAAGTGAAAACGTTCCCTCTCAACAGAACCTCGACATCCTGCCATTTCCCCGTCGCCTTGACCTTGCTGTTGGCGGCGATCTTCGACCTCCCGCACCCGGTCAGCAGGCCGCAGGAGTTATTCCAGTGACCCACCATGAAGTGCATGCAGTTCTTCTGGGACCAGCCCCAGCCGCCTCCATCCGCCACCAAGAAGGACGCTAAGTACCACTTCCCCTTGGTCTGGTACCGCACGTCGAGGGGCGTGGCCACGAACGGCACCCACAATACCAGCGACCCATTGCCGGTCATGCACTTCTCTGCCGCGTCAAAGCTCCACTTGCCGTAGGTCTTCCAGTCCTCCCGCTGCTCCGTCGAAGCCAGATCGTAGAGCAGTTCTACCTCAGAGGTCCTCGGGTTGAAACTTACCACTCTGCCCTTGAAGAACTTCTGAACCGTTGCCGCGTCCAGCTTCGGGGCAGGGGGTAATGCCGATGGCCCGGCCACGACCTGCTCCCCCCGTACGCCCTTTTCGTAGAGGAGCTTGACCTCCTCGGGAGTGAGGGTGCGGTCCCAGACCGCTATTTCGTCCAACACTCCAGAGAAGAAGTCGCTGAGTTTCTGGCCGTCCCAGTCCTGACCGATTGCCCAGCCCTTGCCCTTACCCTTGCGCTTGGCGACGCCCACGGAGTACGCTATCCTGCGCTGCCAGAGCAGGTTCCCGTCCCTGTAGAGCGCCGCCTTTGTGTTGTGCCTGTCCTCGTTGCAGAGCACCATGACCAGATGCTGCCATCCCGTCCTCGGGCGAACACGCTGCGCCATGTGCGGTCCGATCCGAAGCCGGTAGAGATCATCCCAGAAGCCAAAGCCAACGATATCATTGCCGTCCTTGTTGTGCCTGCCGATCAGGCACTGCGCGCTCCTATCGGTGGACGGGTTCGCCCAGAGCGAGATCGTAAGGTTGTCCTCGACGTTGAAGTCTGGGACCTCGACCCAGTCGTCCTTGCCGTCGAAGAGGAGACCGGCACCGACCTTCCCGACAGTGCGCCTCGCTCCCCTCACCTTGCCGTGGTGCGCCCCCCAACCGTCGCGCGCGTCGCCCCGGTTGAAGGACCAATACGCCGCCAGCTTCCGAGCCAGATCGGGCGCGGCCGCCCGACCCGCTTCGCGGATTCTCTCCTTCAGCCACTTGCCATTGAGCTTTCCCTTGACCCGGACGTCCCTTACAGCGATCGAATCCCTATTCTCATAGCCTGCCAGCACGCCGAACTTGACGTACTCCTCCGGCTGCCACTGAGGCACTGACTGGGCCCCGATCAGGCGGCCGCCCTTCCCCATTCTCCAAGTGAATGTATTGCCCTCCAAGAGGATGTGCTGCTTCTGCCACTTGCCGGTGGCCTTCACGTCACGCGTGGCCGCCATTGCGCCTTGTTCGCAGCCGTCAACGCCGCTCTTGGTGTTCCCCCAATGACCAAGGCGGAAGATAAGACTGTTCGGGGACTCCCAACCCCAATTCCCTCTCTTGCCAAGGATCCAGGAGTTGAGCGACTGCTTCCCCTTGATGGTGTAGCTGACCTCCAGACTGGCCGGGTCGAACCAGACAAAGAGTTTAAGGCAGTATCGGCCGCTTATCTCCTTGGCATCCTCGTCCACCCGCCACTTCCCCAGTATGGACCAGTCGGCCAGCTGATCTGCAGAGGAGAAGTCGTAGTGGAGCTCAATCTCCCTCGTCTTTGAATCATAGCTCGTGATGTTGCCTTTGAAGAGCGCTCGCACCTCGGCCGGGATCGCACGTGCAGCGGTCGTACTCGGACGGCGTGGACGTTTCGGCGCTACTGACTTGTCGGGGACGGTCAGCGCGGCGGTCGGTATCGTGGCCTTCGCTTTGCTCTCCCCCTCAATCTCGGCGATGGCCTTGCGGGCAGCATCGCAACGGGCCTTGTCTTTGGGCCACTTCTGCAGGACGCTACGATAGGCAGCAAGCGCCTGCTCCAGATCGCCCTTCTTGTGGTAAGCCTGCGCGATGGCACACTTGATGCGCGACCCCCGCCAATCCGCCGGCCACTTAGTAAGACCGTACTCCCACTCCTTGACAGCACTTCCATATTCAGCGAAGTTGTAGTAAGCCCAGCCCAGGAAGTACGCATAGTCAGCATGGACCTCCCGGCCGCGCCGCAGCAAGTCGAGTCCCTCCCTCTTCCTGCCGAGAGCGCAGTAGGCCCTGCCGGCATGAAGGATGCAGCCTGCTTTGACCGCATCTTCATCCGTGAAGTTCCTTCTTACCCTATCCCAAAGGGCAATGGCCTCCGCTGGCTGGCCCAAATGAACAAGATAGTAAAGGGCTCCCTCGCCGCCGACCTCTTTGATTGACTTTGGGTAATGGAGAATCTGAGCGCGACAGGCGGCCTGCTGTTGAAGCCGCGTGTATCCCTTGGTGTGCGTCGTAGTGTAAGCATATTTCCACTGCTCGGCTGCCGTTGCCTTCCTCGGCACTCCAGGCCAACGCTCGGCGTGTCCGCGATCTGCAGACCTTCCCACAACCCTCAACCGTTCCAACCGCGCAGTGTAGGACCGGTGATAGTTGTTGAAGAGCCCAACCGTCAGTGAGACAGGAGCCGTGGAGAAAGGCTGCACTCCCAGTGATCTCAGCTGTCCCTCTGCTGGTGACGAATAGGAGAACTCAATGCTCCCTCTACGCCTCGCGATCTTCATCACGTTCTCACGCAGGCTCTGCCAGCCTGCGGGCAGAGCACTCGGCTTGACACGGTCCGCTGCCGGCCAATGAAAGAAACCTGCGGCTCTGGGGACAGCTTCAGTGCTGCTGTCAGCGAGGCGGACAAAGAGCTCCGGAAAAGGGACCCCCGGTCTTCCCTTGCTGTCGCGCCCACCCAACCCCGAGAAGGTCGCTTCCACCTTCAGGTCCCCGTCGAAGGCCGTCCGGAGCGTGAGGGCGCGGTAGTAGATATTTCCGCCAGGAAAGTCCATCCTCACGACACCAGACCCAGCGTCGTCCTCCAGTACGTTCTCGAGATCCCACGCCTTCGGATCGAGCGGCTTGTCGAATTCCCAGACGATCTCCTTTCGCCCGCCGCCCAGGTCCTTGACGCTCGCGTTGCCATAGTTGATTCTCCCCGACTCCACCGGCTGCCCGGGGGCAGCCGCGGTCATGGTGCCAGGCAGCGTGGTCGTTTCCTTCCCGGCCTCGGCCGTGCCCGGGCCCCGGTCTCGCCTGACCCGTGCGGGATCGGGACGTTGCCCTGGCGTCGAGAGGAAGATCGCCCCTGCCACCACCAGCATCGCCACACCAACACCGATACCGACCCCCAACAGCGGCACGCTAGAGCTCTGGGCCGACGGCACCTCTCTGCGCGTTACTCGAGGGTCGGGCATGGCAACGCTCGGAGCGCGGTCGGCGTCCGCGGCGAGCCGCCTCCTGCGCCGCTCCGCCGCCTCGCCGGGTCCGCGGCTCCTCACCGCCTTGCGGATCGACGACCTGCCGACTGCCAGGACCGCCGTGTCTGGCGCCTCGCCTCGGATCACTCGGTCGATGTCCTGAATCACATGAAGCGGGTCCTGGTACCGGTCCTCTCGGTCCTTCGCCATCATCCTCTGGACGAGCGAGCAAACCTCGTCGGTCAGTTCATCGTTGATGTCCGCTGGCCAAGGAAGGTCTTCTGTAAGGTGTTTATTAAGGATCGCCAGCGGCGTGGCGCCGTCGAAGGGCACTTCCCCGGTGAGCATGTGATAGAGCATGGCGCCAAGTGAATAGATATCAGACCTGATATCGATGTCACGCCGACCTTCCGCCTGTTCCGGCGAGATGTAGTGGGGCGTTCCCATGACCATTCCGGACTGCGTGAGCTGGGTAACTTCGGCATCCGTCTCCTTGGCAAGGCCCATGTCCCCCAGCTTCACCGCTCCGCCCTTGGCAAGAAAGACGTTCGCCGGCTTGATATCGCGGTGAACTAGACCCGAGGCATGAGCGTGCTCCAAGGCCATCGCCACGTCGCGGACGATGTGCAGGGCTTCCCCCTCGCGGATCCTGCCCGCCTGCCCCAGCTGGGTGGCAAGGTTGTACCCCTCGACATACTCCATGGCGAAGTAGTGATACCCGGAGGCCTCCCCGGCTTCGATGGCGCGCACGATGTTAGGGTGATCCAACTTGGATGCTAGCTCCGCCTCGCGCCGGAAGCGCACCACATAGTCCATGTCAGACGCCAAGTGCTTTGGGAGCACTTTGACAGCCACGACGGCCCCGGTCTGCTGGTCCTTGGCCCTGTAAACAGCCCCCATGCCGCCCTCGCCGAGCTTCGCGATCATCTCGTAGTGGCCCATCAGGATGTGGCGACCGGTACGCTTGGTCTGTTCGCGAAGGAGATCGCGCTGCCCGTCGCGCGTCAGGTACCCCTTCGAGACCATGATCTCGCCGAGATGCTGCTTGACCCCCATCTCGGCCATCGCCTTCTGGATGCCAAGGCATTCCTCAACCTGAACCGCCTGGAGGATGCCCATCTCGATGGCGAGCTCGCCGAAGAGGGTATTGGCGGCACTTCTGTTCCCAGTATCCCCGGCCCTCTCTTGGCCCTGTGCTCCGAGCACCGGCGTCTCCGCGGCCGCCTCGGCAGGGAACTCGACACCACAGTGGGGGCATGACTCACTGTCTGCGTCGAACGGCTTGCCGCATTTGGGGCAGTCCATGTGCATGGTCTACGCCTCCTGGCCTGCAGTAGGCCCGGACGATTCCCCATAGTACTTCTCTACCGCCGCCAGTATAGCAGCTTCAGGAGCGAAGCATATGTGCAGCTTCGGTGTCAACATGAACTTCAGGTCATCCACCGCAGCGTGATTGAGCGGATTGGCCAGAGCGAGCTTCAGAACGCCGCCCTCAAAATGGAATGGCATGGCGAGGTAGCTCCTTGCCACGTCACCCCCAACTTTCTCTATCGCGTCGGCGCCGATGTCCATGCTGCCCAAGTCCACCATGACCAAGCCGAACTGGTCGCGCAATGCAGGGAGAATCTGGTCCTCTGTGGCGTAGCCAAGACCCACCACAACCTGCCCCAGCAACCCACCGTGCTCCGCCTGGTAATTCAGGGCCTCATTCAGCTGCTCCTCCGTTATGATCTCCCCGTCCATCAGTATCTGCCCAAGCGGCCTTCGCTTGGCTGTATCGGACATGGCATTGCCCTCCCTCGAGAGATCCGCCTAGTGCCGGACTGTCGCAGGCGAGCCCTGCACCCTAGCGGACTCGTAGCAGTCGACTATCTTCTCGTGGTACTGCCGATCCACGAGACCCTTGAGAAAATCGGACAGCTTCCTGCGATCGGCGTCGGCGATCTCCACGAACTTCAGACCCATCTGCACCCCGCCCTTCCTCTGCCTCGACCGCGCCACCCAGCGCACATCGGCGATGACGGTAATGGGCTCGGCGTCACTCCCCAGCTCCATCTCGATCTCGAGTGTGCCCCGGTAGGCCGCAAGCTGAGTGCCCATGTCGGCGTACTTCGCCTTGAGTTCGACCCCCAGGCCTCCGGTCGATATGTCGCGCGTGAATGCGCCAGGGAACTTCATCGCCCTGCCCCGGTAGTAGATCTTCAGCGGGACCTCTGCCGTCACCCTCACCGACCGCCGCCTCTCCCGACCGAAAAGCTCTCTCAGAGTCATGGTCGCGCCCCTTTCCGTGCTCCTTCCTGGCCCATGGTCACATGGGCTAACGCACGTGGCGTGCCACTCGTCTGTCTGTTCCACGAACGGCCCGAACAGGGCGTATGAGCCAGGATGCGGAGGGCCTGTCTCCCGAGGATACCACAAACCGTCGGGCTGTGTCGAGTCGCGATACTAGAAGTGCCGAATACCGACACCTGCTCCGCTCGGGCCATCAGCCCAAGCCATACTCCTTCAGCCTATCATACAGGCTTGAGCGAGGTATCCCGAGCATCTCCGCAGCTCTCTTCTTGTTCCCGTCAGCAAGGGCCATCGCCCGCTCGATGTGTCGTCTCTCCACCCCCGCGAGCGTCTCGAAGCCTGCCTCTCCATGTGGTGCATCTGCAGGAAGCAGGATATCATCGGCCCTGATGTCAGAGCCGGAACCCAGAATCACCGCCCGCTCGATGATGTTCTTCAGTTCGCGGATGTTACCAGGCCACGCATGCGAGACCAGCTTCGCCATCGCCTCGTCCGTGAAGTTGGCCACGCGTCTATCTGCCTTCGACCGGTACCGCTCCAGAAAGAACTCAGCCAGCTCCGGAATGTCGCTGCTCCGGTCGCGGAGCGCTGGCATCTCAACGCGGACGACCTCCAAACGGAAAAGAAGGTCCTGCCTGAAGCGTCCTGCTTCCACCTCGGCGCGCAGGTCGTGATTAGTCGCGGCCACTATTCTCACGTCGACGTCAACCGGCTCAGTTCCGCCCACTCGTGTGACCTTCTTCTCCTCAAGAACCCGAAGCAGCTTCGCCTGGCTCTCCGTCGGCAACTCGGCTATCTCGTCAAGGAAAAGCGTCCCGCCCGAGGCCACTTCGAATCGGCCCTGCCTTCGGGCGCCTGCTCCCGTGAAGGCCCCTTTCTCATGCCCGAAAAGCTCGCTCTCGATCAGATTCCCAGGGATGGCTGCGCAGTTAACCGCAACAAGCTGACCTTCGGCACGCGGGCCGTTCCTGTGGATTGCCCGCGCGACGAGCTCCTTGCCGGTGCCGCTCTCCCCGGTCACTAGGACGCTTACGTCGAGGGGGGCAACTCTCTCGATCACGTCGAAGACCGCGCGCATCGCGCGGCTCGAACCGACCATCTCGTAACTGCTTCCTTCCTTCAGGATAGTCTGAGTCTTCTGGATGGCTTGAGTGTGGGTCGGCCCCAGCAGCGTCACATCACCACCAGAGAGGAAGACTAACCGCGTCAAGCCCACACGGAGCTCATCTCCCCACTGGAGCTCCTTCTCGTCGACGGGCACCCCGTTGACCGCGGTGCAGTTCCGGCTGCCCATGTCCACGAGCCAGTAGGACTCGCCTCTCCTCTCCACCCGGAAATGCTGACGCGAGGCGTGGGCGTCCGACAGACGCACACCGCAGTCCATGCCGCGCCCGACGACCACCCGGTCGCCTTCCAGGGCATGGACCTCCCCACTGTTGGGACCTGTGCGGATGAAAAGGTGAGCGGGCATAGCATCCTCGTGAGTTAGCTGTCTGGAGGCGTGTTCGAAAGCACTTCCTTCAAGGGGTCCTCCATCCGGGCGCCATGGCTGATAGGGCTAGCCATTGGCCTGAGTGACCGACAGTATTTCCTCTACTGAAGTCCTGCCCGCGATGGCTTCGCCTATCCCATAGCGCCCGAGAGGGACCATGCCCTCCCGGCCCGCCGCATCCCTGATCTCACTGAAAGCCCCAACGGCCACCATTTCGCGGATGTTGGCGCTCACCGTCATCACTTCCGCAAGCAGGAGCCTGCCGCGATATCCGTCCCTGCATCGCTCACATCCCACCGGCTCGAAGAGCTTCGTGTCCTTGGCCTCCTCGTATGTGAAGCCGATCCTCACCAGCTCGTCCACGGGCAGTTGGCGCTCTTCCTTGCATGCCGAGCACAGCCTTCGGACCAGAACTTGCCCGCTGATGCATGTCAGCGATGTCGCCAAGGACTGCCGCTGCGCCCCCATATCCTCAAGCTGTCCGAGGGCCTCCGGTATCGACTTGGCCCGCTGGCACGCCAGTATCAGACGGCCGCTCAACGCGGCCTTCACCATCATCCCCACCGTTTCACCGTCCAGTGCAGCAGAGACCATTATCACGTCGGCATCCTGCCCCAACGCAGACATGAAACAGGCCGCTGGTGTCTGCCCGCGCTTCACGTTGACAGGTATCTGCTTCACCCCCGGCAGGAAGCTCTCCACGGGATCCTCAATACTGTAGGCTGCTCGGCCTTGGTCTCCAGCCTCCATGACAAGTGCGCTGAGCGTCGTCGACACGCCCGAGTCCGCCAGTCCGGAGGCAACGACCAGCCCCTGCCGTTGCTCGACCGCACTTCTCAGTCTGTTCAGGACATCTCTCTGAAGCCCCAGCCTGTCAAGCCGCCTCAGCGTCGGCGACGCATCCAGCACACTGAGCACACACGTGTCCCCTGCCACGCCAGGCATTGAAGACAGCTTGAACGTCACATCGTGTCCGTCGGCCTCCATAACGAACCTGCCATCCTGCGGCCGCAACTCCTCCTGCGGGTCCAGCCCTCCCAAGAACTTCAGTCTGCCAGTGACAGCCGCGCCCCCTTCGGGCGCCAGTGTCCCCTCCTCCGTGAGGAGGCCACCTATTCGGAAACGCACGCGATACGCTTCTCCTTCGCTCCCGATGTGAACTGCACTAGCACCTTCAGCGACCGCTCTTTCCAGAAGTTCCTCCACGTCGCGCGCGACTTCCTTGTGCGCGTACTCAGAGACCGCACCTGTTGCAGGAGTCGGCCGCACCTCATCGACTGGACCTGGATCCTCGCTAGGCTCGAGCTCTGCGAGTTGCGCGAGCGCATCAGCAACATCGTCGGCACGCTGATATCTGTCCTTCGGGGCCTTCGCCATGAGCTTGCTGATGAGGACGTCCAATTGCGCCGTGACGCCAGGCACGCGCTCCGAGAGCGGCTCAGGTTCGGCAGACTGATGGAGTCGCAGGATTTCCCACTGGTTCTTACCAGTGAACGGTACAGTGCCCGAGACCATCTCGTAAAGCAGGACGCCGAGGCCGTATAGGTCAGTGCGCTGGTCAATATCTTCTCCCGAGAACTGCTCAGGAGCCATGTAGTAAGGAGTGCCAACGGCCTTGCCGTCTGAGGTCAGTCGCAGAGAGGCCAGAAGGTCCTTCGCCAGACCGAAGTCAGCGACCTTCACCTCTCCCATGGCAGTGAGCATCACGTTCTCAGGCTTGATATCCCTATGTACCAGACCCAATTCGTGAGCGGCCGAGAGAGCCTTCGCCACCTCACCCGCAATACGTAGCGCCTCCGGAACTCCGAGTCGCGTCTCCCTGCGCAGTCTCGCGCGTAGATCCTCACCATCGACCAACTGCATGACGATGAAGTGCAGGTCCCCCTCAGTCCCTGCATTGAGAATCTGCACAACATTCTGGTGTTCGAGCTTCGCCGCTGCCTGGGCTTCCCCCATGAAGCGCGCGACATACTGCTCCTCGCCCAGGAGACGGTCGTGAAGGACTTTCACCGCGACCGGCTTGTTAAGCGTTGAGTGATGAGCCTTGTAGATTACCCCCATGCCGCCTTGGCCGATGCGCTCGACCACTTGGCAGGAGGCGATCTCCGCACCCAGGAGTGGATCGGCTGGTACCGGCCTCGTCACCAACTCGATAGTCTCAGCGACGGCCTCGCCAGGCAACTCCGCTCCGCAATGGGGGCAGACAGCCGTGCTGGGATCAGCAGGCAGCAACGTCTCGCATTTTGGACACCGACGTCCCAAGGTGGCCCCCAGCAGAGCTCATGCTACGGCAGGGAGGCCCCCTGTCAAGCATAACCTGGCAGTAACGCCAGATCCGACCTCACCGGCAGTCCCAAGCGATCCGGCACACTTCCTCGACTGAGGTCAACCCACTCGCCGCTGCAAGCAGGCCATTCTCGAACATCGTCTTCATGCCCGCGCCGATCGCTGCGGCTCTCAAGCTCGCGGAGTCGGCTGACGCGCCAACCGCTTTGCTCAGTCGCTCGTCCGGCACGAGTATCTCCTGGATTACCATCCGCCCCTTGTACCCGCCCCGGCACTCTCCGCAGCCCTTGGGGCCGTAGACCCTAGCTCCCTTGTGGCTGCGGAGGAAGTTCGCCGCCTCCTTGGGCATCGTATCCGCTGAGACCTTGGCTTCCTCCTTGCACTTCGGACACAGGCGACGGATCAGGCGCTGCGAGATGATACCGGCAAGAGCCGGGTTGATCTGGAACGGCTCGATGCCGAGGTCCAGGAGTCTGGTGATCGTTGCGGTTGCGTTCGGGGTGTGGAGCGCTGCCAGCACAAGGTGGCCGGCAGTCGCAGCACGAAGAGCAAGTTCGGCCGTCTCCAGATGGCGGAGATCGCCCACCATGACCACGTCAGGATCGTGGCGCAAGAGGCAGCGCATAGCGACGGGAAAGGTGACGCCACGCTTCTGGTTCACCGGGACCTGCTTGATTTCCTCGATGATGACCTCAATCGGCTCCTCGACAGTCGCGATGGACTTCGTTTCGCGGTCGATCTCTTGAAGCATGGAGTAAAGCAGCGTCGACTTCCCTGAGCCCGTGGGCCCAGTGACAAGTATGAGCCCGCGGCTGCGCCCACAGAGCTCGCACAACGTCGCCTCATCGGTTGCCTCCAGTCCCATCTCTCCGAGCTTCACAACCGTCCGGTCGTCGCCGTAGATATGAAGCACCATGCTCTCGCCGTGAGCCAGCGGGATCACGCTGACCCTTACCGTGTAGGCGTCCTCGTTTACCTTGATGCCGATCTTGCCGTCCTGTGGTTTGCGCCGCTCTGAAATATCGAGGTGCGCCATTATCTTGATCCGGCTTACCACCCCCTGGAACATGCGCTCAGCCACGGGCTCCGCCGGCCGCATCAGTCCGGCGATGCGCATCTTCACGCGGCCGCGGCCGTCGGGAGTTGGCTCAATGTGAACCGCCCTCGCGTCGCTGCGGATGGCGTTGAGCAGGATCTCGTTGACTGTTCTGACAACAGGCGGGACCTGCTCAAGTTCCTCGATTTCCTGGAGCGTCTGGTGCTGTGACTGCTTGGTCGCTACAGGCAGCAGTCTCAGGTCGCCGCTTTCGAGGCCCTCCACTATCCGCGAAAGCGCCTCCTCAAGCTTCCCGTGCTTCTCCCCCCATCGTATGGCATCTATCACGCGCTGGGCGAAGAGCCTGGGGAATCTCTCCAAAGCTTGCGACATGGAATGACCCTCGACAATTTCTTCCCGAACACGCCCCATCGCCTCGCGGAGTCTCGGATTTCGGGCCTCCTCGCTGGCAATCTGCAGACTTCCCAAGACGGGCACTCCCGCAGATATCAGTCGCCCGAACGCTCGGAAGGCACGTGCCACCGGCGCGGCAACGGCCTCCTCTGCATGGTCTTCTCTGGAACGTTCGCTACCTGCGACGACAAAGCTGCCGTCCGCCAGGCCATCTACGATTGACCTCATCATCTCGTCGAGCTGCCCCGAGGCCTCGCCTGCCTTGACCATGGTCACCACGCCGGTCGAGAAGACCGTCTTGTGGCGGCGCAGGGCGTCAGAGAAGTCCACGGCCCCGGCAAGGTCCACGCACACAGCCCCAATGACTTCCTCAAGCTGACTCCCGGCCATCTGCACTCTGGTGTCCTCGAGGGCCGGGAGCAGAGGAATGGTTCCGAACTTCTCTGTCAGAATCTTCCAGAACGTGATCTGTTCTTTCAATGGGTCGATCATGATGGTACTCCCTTCTGTGAATCGGCCGCGAGCATCCAGGCGACGCTGCCCAAGCCTTGTGCACCTAGATAATGCACGTGCCATGCCACTACTAGTGTGGCTTCAGAAACGGCTCAGGAAGGGCGTATGAGGCAATTGGCCATCGTGGCGTGCTGCGGTCACGCCGCCGGTGTCGAATGCCGATAGTCCAAGTGTCGAATACCGACAGCTCCTTCTGGCCTCGCTCATGCCAGGAGTGCCGAATGCTAAGGTGAGTGGCGTTCGCGAGGGCCAGACGCTTCTGCAGTAGTGCTTCAGCAGACGGAGCTCGCCTTGTGCCTCGAGGACCCGCTGCGGGCGACATCGTTTGTGGAAGTCGGCGTACTCGTGAAGGATATGGTCGAGATGACCTTCCCCAAAGCACATGAACTGGTCGAGGCACGAGTTCTGCGGGTTCCTCGGGAGTGGGAATGACCTTGCCTTCGATCCTGGAACGGAGTATCTTGTTCTCGACCTTCAGAAATTCGTTCTCTCGAACGAGCTGCGAGTGAACCAGGCGAGCAACAAGAAGGAAAACTGGATGTAGGACTCGGCTCATGATGCGAGTGCCCTTTCGAGGAGGGAGTCCGCTAATAGCCCGCTGACAATCAGTAGATGACGCAGGATGAAAGGTGCCGGGATATGAAGATCGGTCTGTGCGAAAAAGATCTGCGTGGAACACTGGACAAAACACTCGATTGGATGCAGGCCAATGACATCGAAGGCTTCCAGATTTGGAAAGGCAAGATGGATGGAGAAGATTGCGATGCCAAGACATTGCTGGCCAAAGCGGGCGACCGTGGTCTGACGGTCACGTCTGTGGGCGGCGGCCCCAATATGGTGATTCCGGACCAGGCCGAAGCCAACATCGAACTCTTCAAAACATTCCTCGACCTCTCGGTTGAACTGGGCAACGGCATCGTATGCGCTGAGTCCAAACATCGCCCGGAGGATCTATCTGTAGATGATGCCTGGGCGTCGACCGAGAAAACTGTTCGGGCAATCTGCGATCACGCCGAAAGTGTGGGTGCCGTGCTGGCGATCGAGGCCGCGGGCCCCTGTTTCATCAGTGATCACGAAGTTTATCTTGAGCTCAAGCGGCGCGTCGGTTCCGATGCTTTGAAGGTCAACTATGACCCGGCCAATATCGTGTGGGCCGGCAAGGACGTAATTGAGGGTGTCAAGGCCGTGGCCGACGATATCGTACACACGCATGCCAAGGACATTGCCAAGGTTGTCCAGGGAGCCGAAGATACGGAGGAGGAGCGGCTAATGGATGTGCCGGCCGGAGAAGGTCTGGTCGGCTATGACACATATATCCCGGCTCTCAAGGCCATCGGATACGACGGTTTCCTGACGATCGAAATGCATGCCGGCAAGGAGGGTCGCCCGGATGACATTCTGAGATCGATCGCAAATCTCAAAGCTCTGCTTTAAGGAAAAGCCATGTACAAAGCAGGAATCATAGGTCTGGGAGGCATCGCCGCTTCGCATTTCAACGGCCTCAAGGATACCGGACGGGCCGAAATCGTTTGTGGCTGGGACATGAATGAAGAGGCGATTGCGAAGGCCGTCGAAGAACGCGGCATTGAAGCCAAGGCTTCGGCCGAAAGAGTGATTCATTCGGACGTGGACATCGTGGTGATCGACACGCCCGGGTTCGCACATGTTGAATACGTACAGCAGGCTGCCCTCGCGGGCAAAGACACCATCTGTGAAAAGCCGGTGGCCCTTAACATGAAGGATGCGCTGGCGATCAAAGAAGCCGTGGATAAGTCCGGCATCTGTTTCCAGGTATCGTTCAACCATCGAAACAACCCTGAGTTCGGCACTCTTAAATCGGTGCAGGATGATGGCCGCTTGGGAAGGACGGTTTCAGCATGGGCCCATCTCTATGCACCGGTCTCATCTGCGCGCTGGCGTCAGATCCAGGAGAGCGGACATTGGCGCGCGTCATTTGAGCTTTCGGGCGGACGCATTAATGAATTCTGTTCACACACGGTCAACTGGCTGCTCTGGGTCCTGGGCGCTCCGCAGACCGTATATGGCCGGGCCCTGTTCACAACCGAGGGTTTTGAGCTTGATGATGCTGACTATGCGCTAATCCAGTGCGAGAAAGGTGTCGGTCTGCTCGATGTACACCGCCATGCCGGCGTAGCCAAAGACAGCAACTTCGGTATCCTGGGCACAGGCGGCAGCGTGATGCTCAAGGACAGGGCCATCGGCTTCACGGCCATGGACGAGGATACGGTCGATGTGCCGGTCAGCACAGAGATCAAGCCCAAGCACGCTGAGTTCCTCGACTGCATCGAAGCCGGGACTCAGCCCCTGACCGACATCAACAGTGCGATCGATACGCTTAAGGTCTGCTTGGCTTTCAACAAGTCGGCCAAGAGCGGTGAGGTAGAAACAGTGTAGCATAGAGTGCGGGCCGGCAGCCCACACTGCCCTTAATCGTCGGCTTTGTCGCCGGCAGAGCCAAAAAGAAAAAGGACTTTCTATGAAAGAGTTGGCTACAAGCATTGAGGGCAAGCTTATCGCTTTGGCAACATCCCTGGTCGACCAGGAACGCGCTGCCGTCAAGGTTGAACCCATGGAGCACAGTACGGGGTTCTGGTTCGGCGGCGGCGACATGATCAAAGAACCGGACGGCAGTCTGTCAGTTGTCGGCCGCTTCCGGAACTATGGTGACTCACGCACCGGGCTCGGGGCCGGGCAGCGCGGTCTGGAATGTGCGATCTTCCGCGCGCCGGCCTTTGACCAGCCTTTCGAAAAGGTCAAGGCGTGGAGCAAAGCGGAACTCACCTGCGGCGGGAAGCGGGTCACTTCGATCGAAGGCACCTCGTTCCGGCAGACCGCTGACGGCGTGGAACTCTACATCTCGTCGGAAAAGGACATCCCCTATCCGCAGGAGGTCTCAGAGTTCCAGAAGCCCGGAACAGGTGTGTGGACGATTGATGTCATCAGCGCGGCAAGCGTCGATGAACTTGGTCCGAAAAACATCCGGGAGGTACTGGCGACCGACGCGCCGGTCTCACTTCACATGAAGGATCCGTTCATCGTGGACGACGGCACAGGCGACACGCATCTCATGTATTGCCTGCACCCCTTCTCATGGTCATGTTCCTATACCGGGCTCGCGGTCCGCAAGGAAGGGAGTGACAGATTCGAAGTCATTGACAACTACCTGCTCAAGCGTGGTCATATCTGGGACGTGGCCGCTGCACGGGTCACCGACCGTTTCCGCGTGCCGCAGGTCGGAGTCATGGCGGACATGTCCCCGGTTTCACTCTATTTCTATGACGGTGCGGAGTGTGTACGTGAGCATAAGCAGAATGCCAACGCGGTCAAACGGCCGCGCGGGTGGTCCTGCGAAGAGATCGGCGGTCTGGCCTGGGGATGGGATGATGACTACCCGCATATGGAACCCCTGTCGGTCACGGCCCCGCTCTTTGTTTCTCCCTATGGTACGGGATGCAGCCGGTACGTATCTACGCTCGTTACTGACGATGCCGTGTATGCCACATGGCAGCAGTCCCAGGAGGATCTGTCACAACCGCTGGTTGGACACAGTTTGACAATGGAGCAGGTAGAGAAGTTGCTGCAAGGATAATGACCGATGGGAAATCTGATTGCGATCAGCTGTGGGGATGACCTTGATCCGATAGACCCATGAGTACAAGCGGCCCCCCTTTCGGGCTGCTAGGATGTTGGGTTGGAGACTCAATATCCGGGCAGACCCGGGAAAGGAGGGCCGTAGCATGTGGTACGTCGGTATCGATCTGCATCGCAGGACAGTCGTGATCGCCATGGTAAGCGACGAGGGAAAGCGCATCCGTCCGCGACACTTCAAGTGTAGCGACACCGCTGGGATTCTCAAGTTCGTTTGCGAGCGTCGGCCGTTTAGGGCGGTGATCGAGGCGTCGAGCTCGTATCGGTGGCTGTACGACCCTTTCGAGAAGGAGTCGAGGCCACGCTCAGAAGGCGTGGTTTTCGTTTCTGCATACCCCCGGAACCGGGGGCCTGCCTTCGGGTCCTAACCCCGCTCATATCCCGCCTGATGCGTTCTAGCGGACGAGCTGCGAGTAGACGGCCTTGGCGGCGAGGAGGAAAAAGGTTGGACACGCACCAATGGCTATGGTGTATCTATCATGGAGGGGGTCATCTTCTATGCCTGTAATATGTGTAGAACTTCTGTTTTACGCATCTCGGCGCTAGCAGCTCTATCGCGATAGGATAGACCTGAATGTCAAACACACATCTGAGTCGTGTCCCGCTTTATGAACAGCTTGCCGGTAACCTTCGTCGTTCTATAGTCGAGGGCAAGTTCGCCGATGGCCGCCTGCCATCATACAGCGAGGCAATGCGCACATACGGGGTTGCCCTCGTGACCGTGCGCAAGGCGATGGACCTGCTCGAGGCTGAAGGCCTTATAGACCGGGTGCAGGGGAGCGGCACCTTTGTTAGGAAACAGAGGTCCACACCGGGAAGGCTTCGGAACCGCACCCAGCAGCTCTGCTATGTCTCGGGAACAGCAACCGAGTGCGACCCGGGCAGCTTCTTCTCATTGCTGCTCAAGGGCTCGCAGGCCGTTGCCGAGGAACTGGGCTACTTGGAGGTCTTGGCCATGCCAAGGCGTGGAGAGGTGCCCATTGCCATTGAGCGTGGCCAGGTCGACGGGATACTCCTAGGCGGCACCTATGACGGGGGTTACCCCGTCGGCGAGTTCCCGCCGAACGCCGCCGAGGTGAGCGAAGAATTCGTCCGCCGCCTGGCCACATGCGGAGTGCCAGTGGTGGCGATGGCCAATCACACCTCGATTCCCACCGTTCACCGCGTTGTTGCCGACTATGACGACGCCATGCGGACGGCCGTCAGGCTCCTGGCGAAGAACGGCCACCGCAGGATATCCCAGATCAGCGGGCCGAACGGGTGGCCAGGATTTGCTGAGCGCGAGGCAGCCTTCAGGCGCGCAATGTCTGAGGCCGGTCTGCCCGTCGATGAGGGCCTCATCGTCGACTACCGCAAGCAGGTCTTCATGGACCACGACGGGGCCCGCGAGCAGGTTTCGGCGATGCTCGGTTCCGGAGAACGGCCCACGGCAGTTGTGGTCAACTCCGGCACCCCCACGCCGGCGCTGGAGGCGCTCGCTGCGGTCGGCCTTCGCGTCCCTGAAGACATGAGCATGATATGCCTTGCCGATGCCCGTTCCCTGGAGCTAGGCTCTGCGGCTCCAAACGATCCGATGGGACCTGATTCTGTCACGGCCCTCGAGATGCCAACTGTGGAAATCGGATGTGAGGGGGCGAAACGGCTGGTGCGGCTGATCGAGGGCGAGGTCCTCGATTCGAGGGAATTGAGGCTCAAGCTCAAGCTTCGGAAGGGGCGCTCCGTTGCCCCGCCGCGAAGCTGATCGGGAGAGGAGCGGATCATGAGACAGTTCGCTTTGGCCATTGCCATGTCCTTGACAGCGATGCAGTGGCAGGCTGGAGCTGCCGAGGGCATCGCGGCGCCGAGGGAGGTGCACATCGTCCCAACCCATCCGCGCTTCGCCTTCCGCAAGGACGAGCTTGCCAAGCTCAGGCGCCGGTGCCTGACGACCCACTCCAGGGAATACGCCAACCTTAAGTCAAACGGCGACTTCTTCGCGATACTCGGCATCAGGCCAACCGCTCCGGGGCTGATCTACCAGCTGACGGGCGAGTCGCGCTATCTCCAGTTCGCCGGGAGCGACTACGACGCCTTCCACGAGGCGATGCCCCCCGAGCAAGCGGGCAGGATGGCGAGCGACATCCTATACAGCTGCCGGCGGCAGATATCGATCGACGGCAACATGGGCAGGCCGATCAAGGGCGGCGACGGCACCGGCTACACGACCCACTCGCTCCAGGTGAGCAACTCCCGCACGGAGATCCTGCCCATCCTGGGTGATGACGTCCCCATCGCCCTCCCGGGCGAGATGGAGAAACGCGCCAAGTGGCTCGCCCAGCGGGTCGACGAGCTGAGGCAGATCTACAATACAATAGCCTATCGCCGCGGCGGCAAGGCGACGTCTTTCCACTGCGCGTGCTTCTTCGGCCGGGTGCCCAATTTCTTCGAGCACTGGCGCGTGGCTACGGGCGAGGACTACTTCGGCGATCCGCTCCTGGCCGGCTTTATACTCCAGCCGACACACAACACACTACCCTTGGACCATAGCTGCGCGGCAATGACGAACTCGTGGGGCCACGACCACCTCGGGCGCCCAGCCGACTACATTCTCGCCTCACGGGCGAAGGACGGCCTCTGCCAGTGGGTCATACACAACCCCGAGTGGGTTACGCGCCGCAAGGTCGGCAAGCACGACCTGGCCGACTTCGACGCCCTGGGACGCGCATGGCTGGCCGCCATAGACGGCCTAGGCGGCTATAAGGAGCACAAATGGGCGGGCCCGGTCGCCTGGTGGACGGGCCACATGCCCAGCCGGATCCTCTACTACGAGCCGTCGCTTGAGGAAGTCCCGCCCGAGAAGCTGCCGACATCGGCCCTCTTTGAGGGGCTGGGGATGGTCTGCATGAGGAGCAGCTGGGACGACGACGCTGTTTTCGCCCGGTTGCACAGCGGACCCAACTTCCGCGGCGAGCCGCCGCACCTTAACGACAACACTTTCATCATCTACCACAAAGGCTGGCTGGTGAAGCCCGAGCGCTCAACTCACAAGCTGACCTCCTACGCGAGCTCAGTCCTCGTCAAAGATCCTGACGAGGAGATCATCATGACGGGCAACTACACCGGCGCCCTCGACTGGAACGCGCTCTGGGATGGGAGACTCTCCGACCTGAGAAAGTCCGAAGTGAACGACGGCGGCCAGTCTTACTGGAAGCCCGTGGTCGACAGGCTGAATACCAAGGTCCGCGGGAAGATCGACGCCTACGAGGCGGGCGATCTCTTCACCTACTCGGTGGGCGACGCGACCCAGAGCTACAACCCGGCAAAGCTGAAGGGCTTCACGAGGCAGTTCCTCTATCTGAAACCCGGGCTCGTAATCATCTTCGACCGGGTGGAGAGCACGAGGCCCGAGTTCGAGAAACGCTGGGTCCTCCACATCAAGGGCAAGCCCGAAGAGACCCGGGAGCCCGGCGTCCTCGTCGCCGACGCGGTGAGCGCCGCCGGCTGGTCGGCACGCGGCTACAGCCGAACGCCCGGCTTCGAGGTGCCGAAGCTGGACAAGGGCCCGCCGAGGACCTTCACGCTCGAGTTCGAGACGGAGTGGGACGGCGTCGAGGTCGGCCTCAACTACAAGGCCGGCCCCGAGGCCGGTAAGCTGAAGTGGTCGCTGGACAATCACCGCCAATCGGGTGAGCTCGACCAGCGCGCGGACAAGGAGAAGACCGTCCTGAACGCCGTTCTCGCTAGGCGCATACCCAAAGGTGACCACAAGATCGTGCTCGAGGAGACCGAGGGGAAGATCAACTTCTCCCACTTCACAGTGCGAATGGGCGGTCGTCTCTTCGTGAGGACGCTCCTTCCCGAGAAGTTCAAAAGGGAGATCAGCCCCAACGTCAACGCCAAGGACGCCCCCTTCGACCGCCGGGCCGACTGGCGCGTCGACGTCATCCCAGGAGAGGCCCGTACCGACGATGTCTTCCTCAGCGTGCTCGAGGCGACAGACATCGCTCAACAGAAGCCCCTCGCCGTCAACCTGAAGAAGGGCAACGACAAGGCGGTCATGACCTTCCGTTACGACCGGAGGAGCTACGAGGTAACCTTCAATCGGACGGGCCAGATCGGGGGGCATCTCAAGATACGCCTCGGTCGCGGGCGGGCCCTCGTCGACAAGCCGCTGGCGACCGGCATCGTCGACGGTCCGGATGAACACATCGAGCGCTGCCGGAGGCTGATGCGCGAGAGCCCGGAGTTCGACTACAAGGTGGCAGACATCGCCCACCTGAGTCCCGAGGCCGAGATGGACACGCTCACCGCGGCTCTCGCCGACGACCGCTGGCACGTGCGCTTCTATGCCATCCGGGGCCTTGCGGCCAAGCGCGATGCAGCGGCGGCGGGCAAGCTGGCTGCCCTCCTCGCCGACAGTGACGAACGTGTGGCCGCGGCTGCCGCCGAGGCACTCGGAAGGCTCGGTGCCAAGGACGCTCAGGCGACTCTCATCAAGTCCCTGGCTTCAGATAAGAGTGAGCTCAGGCTGTATGCTGCTTGGTCGCTCGGAGAGATGAAGATCACGGGAGCGGTCGACCCGCTCATCGCGCTCCTCTCCGACAAAAATGCATTTGTCAGTGTGGCATCCGCTGAGGCCCTCGGACGGATCGGCGACGAGCGGGCCGTGCCGAGCCTCATCTCCGCGGCCGCGAAGGCGAACGCCGTTCACATGAAGACGTCCTACCTCTGGGCTATGGCGACGATCGGCGGAGACGCCGCGGAGGCCGAGCTACAGAAACACCGAACGAGCGAGGAGGCTAAGCTCCGCGCCTGCGCCGTGGCGGGACTGGCCGCCCTCGCGGGAGACGAGGCCGCCGCCATCCTGAAGGCGGCACTCAGGGACGAGAATAAGCACATCCGCGCCTTCGCCGAGCGCCGGCTTGGCGAACTCGGCAACGAGGCGACGCTTCAAAGCCATCTCGCCGATGCGAAGAACGAGAAGCTCGGCTTCGCTGCCAGGGCCTCAAGCGTGGGGGCCCTGGGGAAGCTCGGCTATAAAGCGGCCGCGGACGAGCTCGCAGCGCTGCTCTCTGACGAGAAGAAGCAGGGCAAGAACGACACCCTCGCAGCTCACGCGGCGCTGGCCCTCTCGAAGCTCGACGACGATCGCGGCGCCGAGTACCTGAGGGCGGCCCTCATGAGCGGCGCAGACAGGGCGAAGCAGCACGTCGCCGAGGGCGCCGCAAAGGCCCTCGGCTCGGTCGAGGAGAAGATCTCCGTGCCGATCTTGATGCATGGGCTACTCCTCGAGAAGATGAACTGGCAGGTGAAGCCCGCCATCGTCTCGTCTCTCTACAAGGCCACGCGGCAAGACCCGGCGGGGAACATCCAGGACCTCGGATGGAACCGCTTCAGCCACGACGCCAAGTGCTGGGTCAAGTGGTGGGAAGGGAACAAGGTGAAATACCAGGCCGACTAGAGCAGATTCTAAGGCAGGAGGGAGTTGATGATGAGCGATGAGACTTCGAGAACAAGATGGGGCGTCTCCTTAGGTCTGCCTCTGCTGGGCCGCGCGGCGTCAGTGCTCCTCACCCTCCTGCTGACGGGCGGGCAGGCAGCGTGGGGCGCCGAAACAGAATCCGTGCCGGGAGAAATCCCGGACGATCACACCACGCTCCGGTGCATAGGCATCCGGTGGTTCCTCCGCGGGGACAAGAACGGCAACGCCAGCGTGGCCGTCCGCTACCGCAAGGCGGACGAGCCCGGTTGGAAGGAAGCCATGCCTCTCTTCCGTGTGGAGACCGAGGCCATCGACGAGAAGCGCCGGCCGCCTGCGGGAACCGGGCTTTTCGCCGGCAGCATCTTCGGCCTGAAGCCCGACACCGATTACGAGGTCGAGCTCGATCTCAAGGACCCGGACGGCGGTGCCACAAAGCGCGTCATCAAGCGCCGAACCTGGGGTGAGCCAGTGGCGCCCGCGCCCAGGCGCACTCTATACGTTGCTCCCGGCATCGGTGGAGGAGACGGTTCCCGGCAGAATCCCTTCAAGGGCATCGCAGCTGCTAGTGCGGCGGCGAAGCCCGGAGACCTTTTGCTTCTTACGGCGGGCACCTACCAGAACAACGAGAATCCGAAGAAGCACATCAAGTTCTCAGCGAGCGGCACGGCCGAGGCGCCCGTGGTGTGGCGCGGAGAGGGCGAGGTCTTCATCAACGGCGGCATTGATGCCAGGGGCATCAAGTACGTCTTCTTCGAGAAGCTGAAGCTCCAGAAGGCCCGCCATGTTTGGATGACCCTGGGGACCTCGAGCTACATAACCATCCGGCGCTGCAGCTTCATCAAGGCGAGCAGCGGCATCAACGCCGACTGCGGCGAGAGAATCTTCATCGCTGACAATACTTTTGAAGGTCAGGTCCTCTGGCGGAACAAGGTCGGCAACTGGGAAACCCGTTGCATCAATATCTCTGGCACCGGGCATGTCATCTGCCATAACCGCATCTACGAGTTCAAGGACGGCATCGACACCTTCAACAAGTGGCCGACGAGGGACATCGACATCTACTGCAACGATATCAGCGAGTGCAACGACGACGGCATCGAACTCGACTTCTCCGAGCACAACGTGCGCGCCTTCAGCAATCGCATCACCAACAGCGGCTGCGGAATCACCTTCCAGTCCTCTTTCGGCGGGCCGAACTACGCCATGCGCAACATCTTCTACAACCTCAAGGGCGAGACCTTCAAGCTGCACCTGACGCCCACCAACAAGACCTACCACAAGCGACGCGGGACCAAAGAGAAGGACGCCTGGAAGTTCGGCCCGTACCGCACCTCGGGCGGGGTCATCATCCACAACACGGTCGTCCGCCGTGGCGTTGCTTTCCACGTGTGGTCCAATGAGGGCCCGGTTCATCACTTCACCATGTACAACAATCTACTCGTGGGCACGCCTGCCAGGAACATCTGGGATTTTGTCCCGCCGCTCCGTTACAGCCGGTTCGACTACAACGCATACGTGGCACAGGACGTCAAGCTGATGGCCTTTCTCGACGGCAAGAAGTACCAGACGTTTGAGGACTTCCAGAAAGGTACCGGCTACGAGGAGCACGGGCTCTTCTTCGCCTCACCGGCCGGAATATTTCGCGGAGGTTTCAAGCTTCCGGAGAACGTGAAGACGAAGTACCCGGTCTCCGGCAACAAGCCGTTGCTGCGCCCTGGCAGCCCGGTCGTTGATAAGGGCATGAGCATCCCGAATATCAATGACGGATTCAGGGGCAAAGCGCCCGACTTGGGAGCCATAGAGCTCGGCGACGAAATGCCACGCTACGGGCCGCGCGTGGCGAAGCGAGGCGGGGCCGAGGGGTATACCGGCTCGCCTGGCGCAATCGCGGGCCTTACAGCCGAAGATGTCCATGAGTGTCCATAGGCATTCTGGGGCGATTTGAGCTGAATCATTTTCGGGGAGTGCGTGGAAGCTGTTTCATCTCCGGGTGCCCGCATGCGGAGGAAGAACGCCAGCAACCGCTACGGATGTCCGTCAATCCCTCAGAGCACCCGCGAAATGTCCATTAGCTGTCCATGGTCTGAAAGGTCCAGGATCTGACACTGGCCAAGATGGCGTCCACGAACCATTTGACTAGCGGACGCTGGTAGCCGTCCTCTCAAAGCTGCTTTTTCTGAAAGAAGCTGTTAAGATAGTCCCTCCTTTGCGGATAAGCTTACGAAGCATGGAGGTGAAGATGGTCGGGCAGAAAGCCAACACCGCTTTCATGAGGAACTTTCTGAGAAGCAGGAAGATGCTGGCAGGCTTCATCTTCTCCCTTGTGAGGGATGCGGATGCCGCGGAGGACATCTTTCAGGAGGTTTCCCTGGTGGCCCTGGAACGTTACTCCTCTTTCCAGGAAGGCACCGACTTCGGGGCATGGGTGCGCGAGATCGCCAGGCGGCGCGTCCGCAAGGCCTGGGATGAGCTGCGCAGGAGGAGCCCTGTGATGCTCGATCCCGAAGCGATCGATGCCGTCGCCGTCGCTCATACGGGCCGCGCCGAAGATTATTGGGACACGCGCGAGAAGGCCCTCGACAGATGCCTCGAGAAGCTTACGGAGAGGGCCCGGCGCATCATCGAGTGGCGTTATCGGCAGTCCATGGCCTTTGAGATGATAGCCTCGGAGCTTGGCTCGACGGCGAACTCGGTACAGGTGACATTGACCAGGGCGCGGAAGGCCCTCAGGCGCTGCATTGAAGGCGCCTTGGCCGGGCCTATGTAGGGAGGGGATCGTGGATCCCAGCGGGTTCGAAGATCTCGTCTACGAGTACCTTGACGGCCGGGCGAGCCCCGAAGCGGTGCAGAAGCTGAACGCTGCCCTGAAACGGGAGCCCACCTTGGCTAGGCTCTTCGTGGATATTGCGGGCGCTGACATGCTCCTCAGCGAGCGTTACGCCGCTGCCGATCAGGTGCCGGCGGGCGGACCTCGTCTTCCGAGCCGTCGCGCCGCCCGGGTGCGTCCGCGGCGTCGGCCGTCTCTTCCGTGGGCGGCGTGGGCGACGGCCGCTGCGGTGATGCTGGCCGTCTTCGCCTGGTCGCTCCGCCAAGGCGGCGAGGGCGACGGCAGGACCGAGATCCCGCGCGAGATCGCCCGTGACGAGGGCTCGCCCCACACCTCCGAGGGCCCGCCTCGGGAGATCGAGTCGGACGAGCCCGCGACTGCTCCCGCTCACGAGCGCCGGCCCGAGATCGAGGTTGCCCTCGAGCCCGAGATCCCCCTGACCCCGGACGAGTCGCCGGCGCCCGAGGAACCCGAGCTCGTCGTTGCTCCCGAGCGACCGGAGCCGGCCCCCGAGCCCGAGGTCGAGACCGAGCGCTCCGTCGGACGCCTGGGCGAGCTCGCGGGGATGGTCAAGTGCCGTCGTGCGGGCCAGCCGAGGTGGTTCGACGCGACCGATGGCCTGCCGGTGCTTCCGGGCGACGAGATCGACTCGCGGGCGACTGTGGTCAGCTTCGTCTATCGCGGCGGCTCGAAGGTCGTACTCAACAAGTCTACGTGGGTCTCAGTGGGAGCCGACAGCGTGGTGATGCTCGGCAAGTCCGGCGAGGTCTACTGCGAGGTGGCCGGGGCCGCCAAGGGCAAGTTCGCGGTCTCGACGCCGCAGGCGACGGTGACGGACCTGGGCACGCGGTTCGGCGTGGATGTGAGCGTCAGGGGCACTCTCGTCATCGTGGCAGAGGGTTCTGTGGAAGCGAAGAACGATCGCGGCGCAGTGATTGTCGGCGAGAACGAGCAGTCGCGGACAGCATCGGCCAAGGTCGCCCCGGGGAAGCCGCGGCCAGTGAACGCCGCAAAGGCAATGGCATGGGGGACGCGGGAGGTCCTGAGGGTCGTCTTCGCCGATGATTTCGGCCGGTCCCTCGTTGGGGCCTGGCCTGCCGGATGGGAGAAACACGCGACCGAGGCGTCTACTCGCTCCGGCTTTGCAGTAGTGGCTGAGCCCGGAGCGCCGGGGAGCCGCTTTATCGGTGCTGTGAACGGCGGGGGGACGCAGCATGCTTTCATACCGGTGGCGAAGTGGCCGCCCAGCTTCCAGGTGACATTCAGAGCCAGGGCGAAGGCGGCCGGCGTTTCGCGTATGGGCATCGAGTTCGAAGATGGGCCCAGGAGGCCGTCTTTCGAGTACGACGACACTGCGTCTATCCTGAGAGTGGACTGGCCCAGAGGCACGGCGATTAAGCGGGCGCCGCTCAATCTCCAGCCCGGCACGTGGCACCGGTGGGTGGTCTCGGTGACAGGCAAGCGCTACTCCGTCGAGATCGACGGCAAGCCCCTGATGGAGATCGAATTGGACGACTTTGGGCCCGTCACCCGCGCGAGTCTCGTTTCGCGCGGAGCCGGCCGGGCTCAGTACGACGATGTGAGGGTACTGGCTCCGGCGACAAAGTAGTTCCTGGCAACTAACTAGTGTGCCGGTTTTGACGCCGCGGCGGCGGCGTGGTGGGGGAGTGCTTTGCCCGAATTCTGGTAACGGGCGAGGGGAGATGGGGAATGACGATGCTCGAGTGTAAGGCTGGTATCCTGGCAGCAGTGTTCGCCGCCTTCATGATCTGCTCAGTGCTGGAAGCGGCCGATGTCTGGCCCACCAGCGGATGGCAGGCCGCGACGCCCGCCGAGATGGGCATGGACCAGGCCAAGCTCGACCAGGCCAGGACATACGCCCTCACAGGCGGAGGCTCGGGCCACATTACCCGCGGCGGGAAGCTGGTCATGTTGTGGGGAAGTGCTACCCAACGGTATGATCTGAAGTCGTCGACGAAGTCCATAGGCATCACTTCACTGGGGCTCGCCATCAAAGACGGCAAGATGGGCCTCGATGACAAGGCACAGCAGTACCACACGAGCCTGGGCGTCCCGCCCGCCTCGAACACGGCCACCGGCTGGCTCGATGACATCACCGTGAAGCACCTCGCCACTCAGACGGCGGGCTTCGACAAGTCGGGCGGATACACGTCGCTCATCTTTCAGACGGGAACCAGATGGGCCTACTCGGATGGCGGCCCCAACTGGCTGGCCGAATGCATCACCCTCCAATACAGCCAGGACTTGAGAACGCTCATGTTCGACCGCGTCTTCACTCCGCTGGGAATCACGTCTTCCGATCTCACCTGGCGCAACAATGCCTACCGGCCAACGACAATCGGCGGCGTTGCCAATCGGGAATTCGGCTCCGGAATCAACGCCAACGTCAACGCCATGGCGCGTATCGGGTACCTGTACCTTCGCGGCGGGAAGTGGGAGAGCACGCAGATCATCCCGCAGAGCTTCGTCAATACAGTGAGAACGGCGCAGCCCGGCGTTACAGGGCTGCCCGTCAACCTGCCGGGGAGCTACTTCAACGCGTCGGACCACTACGGACTGCTGTGGTGGAACAACGCCGACGGGACTCTCGCCAACGTTCCCCGCGACGCCTACTGGTCGTGGGGACTGTATGACAGTTTCATAATTGTGATACCCAGCCTCGACATAGTTGCTTCCCGGGCCGGTTCGGGATGGCGCGGCGGCTTCAGCGCCGACTACAATGTGCTGAAGCCTTTCATCGAGCCGATCTGCCAATCGGTGATGAACGGTGCCCCCTACGGTCCGAGCCCGGTCATCACGAACTTCACGTGGGCCGGCAGTTCGACCATCGTCCGCAAGGCCTCGGGCTCCGACAACTGGCCCTGCACTTGGGGCGACGACGACGAGCTCTACACCGCTTACGGCGACGGCTGGGGCTTTGTGCCAAAGGTCCCCAACAAGCTCAGCCTCGGTTTTGCCAAGGTCTCTGGCGACTCGACGAACTTCACCGGCACGAACATCCGGTCGGCCACGGGCGAGCAGACCGGCGACGGGTCCAACGGCAAGAAGGGCAGCGGAATCATAATGGTCGATGGCACGCTCTACATGTGGGTGAGGAACGCCCTGGCGGGCAGGGAATCGCAGCTCGCCTGGTCCACGGACCACGGAGCCACCTGGACCTGGAACAGCTGGAGGTTCGCCGAACTCGGCTACTGCACTTTCATCAACTACGGCAAGAACAACGCCGGCGCCCGCGACGGTTACGTCTATGCAGTCAGCCACGACAACCCCAGCGCCTATAATCCGGCTGATCGGTTCATCCTCATGCGAGTGCCCAAGGACAAGATCAGGAACCGGTCCGACTACGAATTCCTTAGGAGCGTCGACGGGGACGCGAACCCCGTCTGGACCGCTGACTTCGCTCAACGCGGTTCAGTTTTCGATAACCCCGGCGAGTGCCGCCGGTCAGGGATCAGCTACGATGCGGGGCTGGGGCGCTACCTCTGGTGGCAGGGAATCCCCCATGCCGGCGACGAACGGGCCGAGGGCGGCTTCGGCGTCTACGACGCTCCCGAGCCCTGGGGGCCCTGGACAACGGCCTACTTCACCCCTGACTGGGACGTCGGCCCCGGCGAGACCGGCAACTTCCCAACAAAGTGGATGAGCGCCGACGGCAAGACGATCCACCTCGTGTTCTCGGGGAACGACTGCTTCTCAGTCAGGAAGGCCACGCTCACCGTCGCGGGTGGACCTCCTCAGAACGGTTCTCCGACCGTCGATGCCGGCCCCGACCGCGCAGTGACATTGCCTGCAGGAGCGTCTCTGGACGGCACCGTGTCCGACCCCGACGGCGACAATCTGACGACCACATGGTCCAAGCAGTTCGGACCAGGCAATGTCAGCTTCGGCAACGCATCCGCAGTTGATACGACGGCGACCTTCTCTGTCGCGGGCGCCTATGTCCTCAAGCTGACCGCCAATGACGGCAACAATCCCGACGTGTCTGACACGATGACGGTCACTGTCAGCCCAGAGCCCCCCGCAACGCCCTCAGCTCCCGCGTCACTCTCAGCGGCCACCGTCTCGGACACGCGTATCGACCTCTCGTGGACGGACAACTCGTCGAACGAATCGGGCTTTCGCATCGAGCGGGCGACTGGGTCTGGCGGCGGGGCGCTGTCGGTGGTCATCAAGACCTACAACAGCACCAACAACGCCCCGACGATAGAGGCCGCCGGCACTGCCGACAGCTTCAAGGTCGGCGCCCAGCAGGTCAACGACCGGGCAGTTACGTGGTCGGAGGTCCCTGCGGCGTTGGATGGCGAGATGCGGATGCTTTGCGCCCGGAATGACAAGGCCGACGCGGGCTACAACAGCCTTTACGTCGTCACGCTGAGCGCTCCGGCGGCGGTCTATGCCGTCATCTCGCCCGAATACGGCACGAGCCCCATGCCCTTCATGGACGCCACTTGGACCGACACTGGCATGACGGCCAAATACAGCACCTCGCCGACGGCCCTCTTCCACATCTGGAAGAAGGACGCCGCCGCGGGCGATCTGACCCTCGGCGCCGACGACGACGGGAGCAAACAGGGGGCGTGTTATGTCTTTGTCGGCGGAGCAAACTTCGCAGAGATCGCCACCGTAGGCGCCGGCGTCGAGAGCCATGCCGATAACGGCCTCTCCGCCGAGACGGAATACACCTATCGCATCCGGGCCTACAATGGCGCAGGCAATTCGGCCTACTCCAATGAGGATTCGGCGACGACAGACGCCGCCCCAGTGACCGACGTGGACCCGGTCGTGTATTTCACGAATCCTGGAGATAACGACACGGTGTCAGGCGCCATTTCGGTCAATGCACATGGTCACGACGCCAACATCGGCATCGCCGACGGCGATGGCATTGATCACGTCACTTTCGAGCTCGTCGACTCGGGCTCGGTCGTCGCGACGACGGCCGAATACGTCGTCACCTACGACTGGTCCCTGGATACAACGGCTCACGGGGACGGCAGCTACATACTTCGGGCGACTGCATACGCTACGGGTGCCGCCGGCGGGACATCGTCGATGGTCGAGATAGACATCACCATCGACAACACCGCGCCCGTCGACACCGACGGCGACGGCGATCCCGACGCTACCGATCCCGACGACGACAACGACGGCCTGTGGGATGTCGATGAAGACTCCATAGGCACGGACCCGCTGAACCCCGACTCGGATGATGACGGTTACTCTGACGGCGATGAGGTGGACGCGGGAACCGACCCTCTCGATCCCGCCACTCACCCGAGCGGAGCAGGCGGGGGAGGCGGCGGAGGGTGCTCGGCCGGCCCGATCGGCGGCGATGGTGGCGGCATGGGATGGGCTGCACCGATGCTCTTGCTGTTTGCTGCTCTTATCGTGACCCGGCGGCGTGCATGGGACAGGGCGTAGGCCGCGCCGTCGCGGCATTGCAGTTACGGTGCAAGCGAGGACCCCATCCTTTCAAGGATGGGGGCTTCGGCTTGCTGTCCACGAAGCAAGTGTGTTCGGGACGTTGAGCCGCCGAGCCTGGAACCCATACGAGCGCCACTCCCCGCACCAGCAGGGCTGAAGGGAGACGTTTCCGGGACGGCCTGCGCTGGCGAGCCCTACTCCCTGCTTGGTCTCCGCCGCCCCAGAAGCAAGAGCACGGCGCCGAGGATCAGCAGCGGCAACAGGCCGGCAGCAGCTGGCCCGTGGGCAACCATCGCGCACCCGCCGCCCCCGCCTCTCGGGGACTGCTCGTCGTCGGCTATGAGGACCGTCGCCTCGCCTGTGCCGGCGATGGCGTACGCCCCCGTGCCCAATGTCAACTCGACGGTCTCCTGACCCTCGTAGTCCGAATCGTCGAGCGGAGCCACCACCACGGCCACGGAGCCCGAGCCCGCCGGGATCGTGGCCATCGCCCCTATCGCCGTGTAGTCGTTTCCTTCGGTTGCCGTGCCGCCGAGCGTGAAGTTCACGTCGAGTGGGTCGGTCGTCGGGCCCGTCCGGTAAATGGTGAAGACCCCAGACTCCGGTGCGGCTACGTCCTCGACCGCGGCCGCGTCCGTCGCCACGACGACGACGGCCGGCTGTTCATCCTCCGTTATCACCACGACGTCGCTCGTGCCCGCCCCGAGAACGTACGCCGGATCACTCGAGAGCGTGAGCAGCACGGTCTCGGCGCCTTCGATCTCCAGGTCGTCAACCGGCGCGATGTCAATGGTCGCAGTCGGCTGGCCGGCGCCTATCGTGACAGTCCCGTCGAGCGGCGGGCTCGGATTGTAGTCGACCCCGTTCTCGGCCGTGCCGGCGATGGTGTAGTTGACGACGAGCGCCCCCGACTGATCGCCGCCCGTGCGCGTGACCGTGAACTGCCCCGGGTCGCCGGTCTCGGCGGCGGCGGGGTCGTTCGCGGAAATGGTCACCACCTGCGGGTTGTCGGCAATGGTCACCTGCGCGCTCGAAGGCGAGCCCACCACGTAGGCGGCGTCCGGCGAGATCGTCACACTCACCGTTTCGTCGCCTTCGACCAGAGCGTCGGCAACAGGCGTCACGTCGATCGTCGCCGACGCCGAGCCGCCCGCGATCGTCACCGTGCCTGACAGCGAGACGTAGTCCGTCCCATCCACGGCAGTGCCCCCGGTGGCGTAGTTGACGACGAGTGCCGCTGACTGATCGCCGCCCGTGCGCGTCACGGTGAACTGCCCCGTCCCGCCCGTCTCGTCGGCGGCGGGGTCGTTGGCGGAGATGGTCACCACCTGCGGGTCGTCGGCGATGACCACCGTGGCAATGGTGGCGTGGCCGAGTACGTATCCAGTGCCGGACTGGACGGCGAGGGTCACGGCCTCGGCGCCTTCGGCCCCGGCGTCGGCGGCCGGGTCGATTGCGATCGCGGCGCTCGAGCTGCCCGCAGCGATGGTCACGGTGCCCGTGAGAGGGGACGCCACGTTGTAGTCGACGCCGTTAGCGGCGGTGCCGCTCACTGCGTAAAACACCACCAGCGGGTCGTCAGTCGGTCCGGTCCGGGTGAACGTGAGCTCGCCCTGACCGCCCGTCTCGTCCGCCGAGGCGTCGGTGGCAGCGATCGTGACGGCTGGCTTGGGGTGGAGGAGACCCGTGAGGTCGAAGAAGTACGCCGAGCCGGAATTCCCCCCGTTGTCGTCGTCAAAAAACGCCCCGACGACGGCAGTATCGCCGCTCACGGAAACGGAACAGCCGAAGTTGTCACCCGCGGCGCCGTCTGGGGCCGTGAGCTTCTGTTCCTCGCTCCACACCACACCAGAGCGGACGAAGACATACGCCGAACCCGAGTCCCCGCCGTTGTCATCGTCCTGGTTAGCCCCCACGATGGCGGTATCGCCACTCACAGATACCGAATACCCGAATTGATCATCCACCGCACCGTCTGTGGCTCTGAGCTTCTGCTGCTCACGCCAAATGGCGCCCGAGCGGACGAAGACATATGCCGAGCCGGAGTTGCCCCCGTTGTCGTCGTCAAATACCGCCCCTGCGACTGCAGTATCGCCGCTCACGGAGACGAAATAACCGAACCAGTCGCCCGCCGCGCCATCGGAGGCCGTGAGCTTAACTTCCTCGCTCCACACCACGCCCGAGCGGACGAAGACATACGCCGAGCCCTGATCTCCGTTTGCCCCGACGTCGTCAAGGCGCGCCCCCACGACGGCCGTATCGCCGCTCAGCGAGACGGACCAGCCAAAGTTGTCACTCGCTGCGCCGTCAGATGCCGTGAGCTTGGCCTGCTCGCTCCACGACGCGCCCGAGCGGACGAAGACGTATGCCGAGCCGGACGACATTCCATAGTCGTCGTCGCCAGGGGATGACACGATGACCGTATCGCCGCTCAGGGATACCGAATGCCCGAATACATCAGTCGCCGCACCGTCTGAGGCCGTGAGCTTCTGCTGCTCACTCCAAATGGCGCCCGTGCGGACGAAGACGTACGCCGAGCCCTGATCTGCGTTTGCCCCGACGTCGTGGTCGGGCGCCCCCACGACGGCAGTATCGCCGCTCACGGACACGGAGATGCCGAAGTAGTCAAGCGCCGCGCCGTCGGAGGCCGTGAGCTTGGCCTGCTCACTCCACGACGCGCCCGTCCGCACGAAGACGTACGCCGAGCCCTGATCTGCGTTTGCCCCGATGTCGTCATAGCCCGCCCCAACGACCGCCGTATCGCCGCTCACGGAGACGGAGATGCCGAAACAGTCACCCGCCGCGCCGTCGGAGGCCGTGGACTTGTAGCGCGAGAGGTCGAAGAAGTACGCCGAACCGGAGCTCGAGCCGCCGTCGTCGTCATTGGGAGCCCCGACGACGGCAGTATCGCCGCACACGGATACCGAATACCCGAATTCATCACCCGCCGCGCCGTCGGACGCCGTGAGCTTCTGCGCCTTACTCCAAACGGCACCCGTGCGGACGAAGACATACGCCGAGCCCTGATCTCCGTTTGCCCCGACGTCGTGGTCGGGCGCCCCCACGACGGCAGTATCGCCGCTCACAGATACCGAATATCCGAATTCATCACCCGCCGCACCGTCTGAGGCCGTAAGCTGAACTTCCTCGCTCCACACCGCGCCAGAACGGACGAAGACATACGCCGAGCCCTGATCTCCGTTTGCCCCGACGTCGTGCTGGCGCGCACCCACGACGGCAGTATCTCCGCTCAAGGAAACGGAACCGCCGAACCAGTCGCTCGCCGCGCCGTCTGAGGCCGTGAGCTTCTGCTGCTCGCTCCACACCGCGCCAGAACGGACGAAGACATACGCCGAGCCCTGATCTCCGTTTGCCCCGACGTCGTGCTGGCGCGCCCCCACCATGGCCGTCTCGCCGCTCAAGGAGACGCCAACACCGAACCAGTCACCCGCCGCGCCGTCGGACGCCGTGAGCTTCTGCTGTTCGCTCCACGTCCCGCCCGAGCGGATGAAGACGTAGGCTGCGCCCTGTTCCACCTCCCCGCCGACATCGGCCATCAACGCCCCTACGACGGTCGTCTCGCCGCTTACGGAGACGGAGTAGCCAAACCGGTCTCCCGCCGCGCCGTCGGATGCCGTGAGCTTCTGCTGTTCGCTCCACGTCCCGCCCGAGCGCACGAAGACGTAGGCTGCGCCCTGTTCCCCCTTCACGCCGACATCGGCCAAGAACGCCCCCACGAGGGCTGTGTCGCCGCTCACAGAGACGGAGTAGCCGAACCAGTCATCCGCTGCGCCGTCGGAGGCGATGAGCTTGGCCTCTTCGCTCCACGAGGCGCCCGAGCGGACGAATACATACGCCGAGCCAGAGTCCACCCCGGTGTCGTCGTCATACCGCACCCCGACGATGGCGGTGTCGCCGCTCACGGAGACGGAGTTGCCGAACCAGTCCCCCGCCGCGGCGTCGGAGGCCGTCACCTTCGCCTCGCTCACGAAAAGCGGGTCGACCGTGACCGGGTACACCGCTCCTGCCGCGTCGACGAGGATGCTCAGGGAATCCGCCGAAGCCACCATCCTCGCGGGGAGCTTCCGGCCCTCGACGTCAAACGCCGCGAGCTTGCAGTACGACGCAACGCGCACGCCGGGCGAGCTCATGAGGTCCAGCCGCCTGCCGCCCTCGCAGACGCGCGGCTCGAGCTCCGAGCAGACCTCAAGCACGATCTCGATGCTGTCGCCGCCGTCGGGGCGGCGAGCGATCGTGAAGCCGTGCTCGAGCCCCTCGTCCGTGTTCTCGTACGACTCGACGAGACCCTCGCGCCGGTACTCGACGCGCCGGCCATCCGCCAGGCGCGCCGCGCTCGCGGCGGGCATCGCGTTCCCCTCGGCGCCGAACGCGACGAGCGTGAGCCCGACGTGCCACGCGCCGTCGTGGGGCTCCACGCGCGCGCCAGCGTCGGTGAACGTCGCGGCGTAGCGCTGCGCCGGATTCGAGCACTTGAGCACCTCGCCCTGCGCGACCTCGCCGCGAGGGAGGTTACCGTCCGATTTCCATACGGTGTGCCGCGCCTCCTTCATCGCGGCGCCGAGCGAGCGCCCTTGTTCGGCCGGCAGATCGGCAAGACTCATCCCGGCCCGGGGAGCCCGAGTCGCCTGTGCCCCCCCCTCCGGAGCCCCTGCCGGCGCTCGCCGAGGCGCCTGAACGCGCACGCCCGACCAGAGCAGCATCCCGGCGGCAACCGCTATGGCTAGGGACCATAGGATAAGGCGAGATTTCTTCATGGTTTACCTCCTTGGAAGGTCGCGGACATACTAAGCCAATTGTGTGGCCTGGATTGCCGACGCCCCGAGCATGAGCGAATTGGGATTCCCCATTAGAATGTCGTCATCCGCTCGCGCGGCACTCGGTCATCCTCGGGCTGCGAACTGTGTAAGATGCGATTCGTCAAAGATGCGCGTCGACGATGAGGGCACTTGGCCTCGGAACTACCCCAATTATCACATGACTATACCACATTAAGAACGGCGCGTCAAGCATAGGCCCCTAGCAGGCTTTGAGCGGGCACTTGACAGCGTCCCACATTCAAATGAATCACGGGGGCCGTCTTGCACATCCTCATATCAAGTGAATGCGGGACGTGGGAGCGCAAGGCCGTTATCAGGCGCTGGCGCAACCAGTCGCCAGCGGAGAGCCGAACCGGAACGTTTTCGGGACAATGCGTGCGGGCCGCTGCTCCAGGGCATGTCCTCAATTCCTTCAATCATGGACACCAAGAGGGCCGGAGCTTGTGACGGGCATTACCAATTCCTCATCTATATCGCTCCAGTCGTGCTCGTTGCTTGCAGGAGTAAACGAGGTTATGTCCTCGGGCTGTCGGCCCTCTGCCCTGCCAGCAACAAGGCCAGCAGATCGGTCTCCAAGAGACAAACCGATCATAAGCACAACTAGTCCCCAGTGTCAGCAACCGCAATACCGCGCGGGCGTTGGACGGAGTAGACGCCCGCCAACAGGAGTTCCAATCCGCAGAGGGCCGCCACAGATGATCCCACTGAGAAGTCGAACTTGTAGGCGAAGAGGAGCCCGAGAAGCGATGCAACCGCTCCTGCACCCCATGCAATCAGGAGCCTCGCGCCCCATCCCGAGGAGAAGACCGCAGATATCGTCGCAGGAATGATCAGGAATGAGAAGACCAGTACCACTCCGGCCACCCGCACCGCCAAGGTAATCACGAGGCCGCAAAGCGCGTAGAAGATGAAGTCCCAGAAGACTACGCGCACCCCGCTGCGGACGGCCCCCTCGTAGTCCTCGGAGACCGCCCCGAGCGGCTCGCGGAACAGCCAGAAAAGCAGGCCGGCCAATGAGAACGCCCCGACGCAGACGAGCACGTCATTCCACGTCACCCAGAGTATGCTGCCTGCGAGCATCTGCTGAACGTGGATGTGGCCCCCGGGCGCCACGCCCACCAGGAAGAGCGCGCCGGCCGCCGCGACGGCGTATGAGACACCGATGACCGCCTCGACGGGCAGTTGATCGATCCATCGCCGCGCCAGAGCGTACAAGCCCCCGACCGCGAGCACCAGGGCGTAGCTGGCGACGAAGCTCATGACCGAGCCGACGTGGGCATGAAACGCCATGTGAGCGATGATCGCTCCGACCGCCGCGAACTGAGCGAGGGCGATGTCGATGAAGATCACCTCGCGCTTGAGCACGTGGATCCCGACGTAGGAGAATATCGCCAGCAACGCCACGCACAGAAGGAAAGGAAGTGCAAGCACTTGAATCATGGTTTCAACTCCTCCAGCGCTACGTGCGGGCCGGGGCGATAAACCGCACCAGGCAAGCCCCGGCGAAGACCGCCCCCAGCGAAAGCACCAGCGTAGGGCCGTACGGCCAGTTGAAGACATACGACGAACCCAGCCCCGCGACACACGCCACAAAGCCGGCGCTCCAGCCAAGAGCGAGCGCCCGCGACCATTCCCTCGTGAAGAGGAGGGCGATCGCTGCCGGTATCATTAGAAACGCATAGGCGAGGAGCACGCCCGCCACCGGGACTATCAACACGGTGATGATTCCCTGCGTGGTAAAGAAGAGAAAATCCCAGAGCCTCGGATTGCGGACGCTCTGGGGGTTGTCCGTGAGCTCGGTGAAACGCGCCCTGAACTTCCAGTGGAACGCTATGAGCACGCAGTAGGCCAGCGAGGTGACCGCCACGAGCGGCCAGGTCACCCAGAGCATGGAGCCCGCGAGCGTCTTGGTGACGTAGGCGCCGCCGCCCGGCAGCTTGTCCCCGAGCAGAAGTGACGCCACAAGCGCCAGCGCGTACATGGTGCCGATGACGGCCTCGCGCGGGATGAGTCTGTTCCTCGGATTTGCAAGCGCCAGGAGGCCGGCTCCAAGCAGAACTGCCAGGAAGGAGGCGAAGTATGATCCAGGCGTCCCATATCGGACGCCCAAGCCGATCCCGACGAGTGCCCCGAAGGCGGCGAGCTGATCGAGGACCAGATCTGAGAAGACCAGCGTCCTCCTTATGATATGCAGGCCCATGTAGGTATGCAATACCAGAACCACCGCCAGAAGTGCGACCTGCACGGAGAAAAATCGAACCGTTTCCGACATCTCGATACCTCCGACAATCTACTCCTCCCCGATGACGCCCGCCTGCCTGGCGGCTTCCAGGAGCGAATCCGTCCAGTGGTCGACAAGCTTGAAGTAGTCGCCGATGCCCTTGGCGCCTCCGACGTAGATCGGCACAATCACCGCCTCGGCCCCCACCCTGTTCGCCACGCTTCTGACCTTCTGCTCGTCGAAGTAGCTCGCGGCAAACACGATGCGTATCTTCTCTTGGCGCATCAGCGACACGAGTTCTGTGACGTGCTTGGCCGAAGGGGGTATGCCCGGTTTTGGCTCGATGGTCCCAGCCTCGTTGATTCCAAAGAGCTTCAGGAAATAGATCCAGTTCTTGTGGTAGGTGACAATGGACTTACCGCGCAGCGGCATCATCTTCTCCAGCCAGCCTCCCGAGTATTCCATGAGTGGCTTGTCTCGGAACTTGCGCTTCTCAAGGAAGGGAATCAACGTGCCCTTTTCCGCCATCGAGGATAGCGTTTTGCCTCCAAGGAGCTTCACGAGTTCCTCGCCGAATAACCGCCTGTCGATCTCATCGAGGTACTGCTTCAAGCCGACCTCATACTGCTCCCTGCCGGCCGGGTCAACCTTTATCAGCCCGGTGGTGATGTTGCGCGCGGCGGCCTTCATGTTCAGAGGCGAGCAGGTCAGGTGCGGATTGCCGTGTATGTGCACGCCGCCCTCGGCCCTCGACATCACCTTGGGCTTCTCCAGAAGGTTTATCCCCTGGGCTGCGGCGACGTAGCCTACCTGGCCGCTCCGAACCCGAGCGTTGCCCGACTTGTTAACGACGGTCGGGAGCCAAAGCTCCAGGTCGAGCCCCGTCGAGACGAGGAGATCGGCCCTCCTGACCATCCCGACGAATGACGGCTTGGGCCTGATGAAGTGAGCATCCTGGTCACCCCTGACTATCGCCTCACAGCTGACGCGGTCGCCGCCGATAGCCTTCGCGATGACGGCGTAGTCCGGGAGCGTGGTCACGACCCTTACCTGTCCGCTCTCCCCGCCGTAAGAGATTCCGGAACAGGCGAGAGCCACTGTCGAAAGAAAGACGCCAATGCGGTTCATACCATGATCCTCCTCCGCAGAAAACCTAGTATCGCTCGTGCTTGTGCGGACCGGCCGCGAAGATGACCTGGAGCATCACATGATGCTCCTCCTCGCCCATGTCCGAGCCGTCCACGTGGTTGTACTCGATTCGGTACCTGACGAACGGGCTCTGCGACCAGGTCAGGTAGACCGAGCCCAGCCACCTGTGGGCGTCATCCTCAGCGTTCGCGTAGTTGAACAACGAATCATCTGCGTATGACTTGGCGTCCGGCTGGAAGTAGTCGAAACGCACGCCCAGATCGACAGTCCGGGAGACCTTGGTCTGCAGCGAAGTGTAGAGCCCCCACGGCTTCAAAGTGTCGCGTCCCGAGCCGTCCGGTGCTAGAATATCCTTGTCCACGCAGTAGAACTCGGTCCGCCACTCGACGTTGCGATAGCGCATCCGGTCTGTCGGCTCCCACAGAAGCGTCAAGTCGGCACCATATATGCCCGTCGCGAGGGAGTCCTCCTCGTCGACGCCCAGGACATCCCACGTTTCGTTCCAGCCCAAAAGGCCGGTCAGTCCAAACTCCATGTAGGTGCTGGCCGTCAGGTCCCAGTAGCTTTTGTAGTGGGCGAGCACGGACGGGCGGTTCTCTTCGTTGGCGCCGAAAGCCCGTTCGTTTTCCCCGTCTGCCACCTGGAGGGTCAGCTCCTGCGAGACATCGCCGAGCGAGCCGCCCCAGTCAAGGGAGAGCCCCGTTTGGTTGAGGCCGCCGGGGCCGAAGACCTCCCTCAGGGGGAGGGGGAAGTCCACGTAGTCGAGAGCGTGCTTGTGCCACCGGTTGACGACCCCGAACTGCTGGCGGAACTTCCCCAGCGTCATGTTCACCCCCGGCAGCACACCGTAGCGAGTGAAGTACGCCTCGCCGATCTTGGCCTCGTTCTCGTTGACCGGCACGGCTGCCTTGAAGCGGGAATAGGGGTCCAGGTAGGCCTCGAAATGCAGGCCGAGGCCTCGGAAGTTGAAGTCCCAGTCCTCATCGACGCCCTTGGCGTCCGTGTAGGTGCCGACGAAGTCTCCGGTGACGCTTATCTCCGGGTTGAGCGTCTGCAATCCGAGCCCTCCTGACTTGAACGTCGTCTCGGCTGCTTGGTCAACCCCGGGGCTCTCGGCGGCCGCTTCCGCCTCTGCTGCGCGGCGAAGGGCCTCGAGTTCATCTTCTGCTGGCGCCTCCTGGGCAGCTCCGATGCCGGCCAGCGCCACCAGAAGCGCGGACGTCGCCAGACAACTTAGTGGTCGTTCGATCATGGCACATCCTCCGCATATGCGGACCACGCCCAGCCTGCCCCTCGGGGCAGGTGGCGCGAATCACATTGATCGTATACTACTTGTTCAGGCGGAGGCGGGGGGGGCCCGTGGACTCGCGGGCGATCTCACCTCCAGGCAGATTACCTGGGACGGAGTAATGGCCACGCGTTTGACGGGTGCTAGGCTGGAATCTCCGACTATGCTCGGAGTTGGCGGGTCGCTCTGGTAATTCTGGAAATACCAGCATGCAGGGCAGTTGCTGCTATCTTGCCTGGATTGGATGATGTTCTGGCTGCCAGCAGTCGAGCGCGCCGACTGATGACAAGTGCAGCAGTCACATGCAGAAGACTGGCCAGACTGAGTTGCGTGCTCGCGGCCGCAGGTGTGAAGGCCATGTATGGTGAGCTGAAGCGCGCCGAAGTAGAGGCTGAATCCAAAGAGCGCCAAGCGCCTCCACGCTCTTCTGTGGCGGAGCATCTTCATGACGCACTTATGGTATCGGGTTCAACGGGTGCTTGTCAAACCCAAATCGGGCTACAGCAAAACGACCACAACAGATCGAGGGTCGAGTGCCGTATTACGACGCGGCCCACACCGTGGTCAATTCGCACCTGCTCTTTCTTGCGTTGGGAATGGTGATCAACACCCCGTCCATCATTCAAAGGGATTCTGGCCGTCCCGGAAGCGGGGTGCGACCTGATCTTGGTGGGCCTAGCCCTGTTACTTACTTGTCCTGGGCAGGTCCCAGAGCTCCACCGTATCATCGCTGTTGATGACGGCGAGCCGTTCGCCGTCCGGTGAGAACTTCACTCTCACCCACCGCGTCGAGGAGGGGAAGGCAAAGAGGGTCTTGCCAGTGAGAGTGTCGTGAACTCTCACGATGCTCTGCGTCCCGGGGTCGTAGTGCACAAGTATGTCGATGACGTGAATCCGAGCGCCGGTCACGACAGCGTATCGCTTTCCATCTGACGTGAAGTCGATGCTCAGGATATCCTTGCGGCCGAAGGGCGCTTCGGCAACCAGCTTCCCGGTCTTGCGGTCATGGATGTATACGCCGGGGTCCCCGATATAGAAGTGCTTGCCGTCCGGCACCAGACCATTGTCATTACCGGTGAAAGCCTTGAGGGGCCGCTGCTCATGCTCTGTTACATCGCCCGTTCCTATGTTGATCAGCTTTGCCTGCACGCGACAGTCCTTGCCCCCACCATCCACAACCAGCAATGACTTGCCGTCTTCAGTAAGCTCGCCCCGGCCGTTCCCGAGGTCCGAGTCGTCAACCTCCCGGTCGTATAGCACCTCTCCTCTGGCCCAATTGAAGCGGCAAACACGCTTCCAAGTAGCCGCGAGCGCCTCGTCGCCGCCGAGCCAGTGAATCCGGGGGCGATAGCGATCAACGGGGAGCTCAAGCTGATGGAGGGTCTTTCCCGTCTCCGTGTCGACGATCTTCGCTGGGTCCTTCTTTGCAGGCAAGAAGACTACGCAGTAGCGCCCGTCGGGCGGTCTGACACCTGCGACCTTGTGTTCCGCAGGGAGTCTCGACCTGTCGACAGGTCCCATAGTCGAGGCATCCCAAAGACACACCGTTCCGTCAGAGCCGTAGGTGCGGATTCTCTTCCCATCTTCGGCGAACCAGACGCCTGTGATGTGGCCTGTGTGGCCTGGGCCAGGGACTAGCTCTTCGAAGGAGTCAGTGCGGTACAGGTGTGGCGCATCGTGGGCCGAGTAAGCGACAGCCAGCAGTTTCCCGTCGTGGGAGAAGTCGGCCGATTCCACCGCGCCCACGGCCTCACGGCGATACGCCATGGTCTTCACAAGCTTGACCTCGGGCAGCCTGAAAACACTCAGGATGCCTTGGTCATCGCTCCTGCCACCAACTGCAACGAACTTCCCGTCAGGAGAAACGGCGAGACAGTGGGCGCCTCTGCCGCGGTAGTCGCGCCCCGCAAGTTCCTCGAAGTTGTTCTTTGCATCAAGAAGACTGAGCCTGTTCCTGGAGGCCACCACAAGTTGGTCGCCATCGGGAGTGAAGGTCGCCGCAGCGACTGATCCGGTCTCAGTCAGCTTGACCGAGCGCCTCTGCTCCCCCGTGGTGGCTTCTGCTATCCACTCGCCCTTGGCAGCTTTCCGGATCAGAGTCCTGCCGTCGGGGCTGAGAACGTAGAAATAGCAGCTACGGGGCGTGTCCAGTTTTCTGATGACTTCACCCGTGGCAGGATCCCACGCCCTTAAGACATCTTCATAGTAGCTGTGGGTTACCATGATCCGCCCATCGCTGCTGAGCATCATCCGATGCAAGCCGGTGGTGTGCCCTTCGTAGGCCTTGTCCAATTTGCCGGTCGCCACATCGTACCGAGCGTGGATTTGCAGACCACCTCCCCCGCCGCCCACGTAAAGGTGGCGACCGTCCGGCGAGAACTGCAGTTCGTCCTTTGTACCTCCCAGCACTATCTCGGTGGCCATAGACCAGTCATCAGTAGACCAAATGCGGATGCCTGCCCCGCCCGATGTGGCGAGATGTTTGCCATCAGGAGAGAACCTTACGAGCCTGATCCTCTCGCCCCCTGTCTGGCGCAGCATCGCCACCGAACGGACAGGCTTCACGCCCCGCATGCGCTTCAAGGCAGCTACCAGCTCGATGGAGTCCTTGAGTTCCACCACCTCCATCGCAAGAGACAGCTCGCGTGTCCAGTTGCCCTTCGACTTCTTCTCAAGCTCTAGGAGTCGTGGGCCGTATTTCTTGCGGGCCTCGATCTTGTCAATCTGAGCAAGGAACCAGGCGAGTGAATGATTGTAGTCAGTCTTCCGCACCTCTGGTGCCCAGTAAGCGGACCAGCCTTTCCTTGGCGGCAGTTCTGGCGGCTGGCGGCCACCAGAGCCGATGTGGTCGAGGTACATCCCAACGAGACGTTCGATGGCGCCGGTGCTCTCTTCTCCCTCCATCGCCGCGAGCGTCTGGATCAGGTTGTCCTGGCGGCGGAAATCCCCGTAGCCCGTGTCCGCGAAACGGAACAGGCTCTTCTCGATGGCCGAGACGACCGCCCCCCTCGTCTGTTTGCGCTTGTAGACAAGCGTCCGGAGCCCCAGGCAGACCGCTGCGTCACTGCTCGATCCGAGAAGACGAATCGCCTCTTCAGTCGTCCCGAGGAACAGCACTTCGCGGCAACGTGTCTTTCGGTCTTGGCCTCCGCGATCATGCACTAGGTACTTCTCGCGGCGCTTTAAAGCAACAAGGACTTCCGGCTTGAGCTCAGCGGGGAGCCTGGTTGAAAGCTTGTAGGCCAGCACTTCCCCCTTCTTGTTCTTGGCGATGTACCTCACGAAGTAGAGCATCGGCTCCGGCCTGATGCGGGGCGTCTCCCCGGAGTGCCGGATGTAGCCCGAAATCTCGACCCGCACCTTCTCGCCTTGCTTCAGGGGGGTGCCAGCAATGGGATGCAGGACCTCGACCGTGTGCATGTAGTCATCGTCGCCAGCGACGAAACGGTCAAAGGCATCGCTGCGCTGATGAGGGACTTCCTTGCCGACGAAGATGCACTCCGATGAGAGCACGCAGTAGTCAAACCGAGCTGCAGCGAGGGCAGCAGCTGCCGCCTCTTCGCCCGGCTTCAGGTCGTACTTCAGGCGCCATGGCGGATCGGCCGTGTAGATCGACGGAGACAGTGCGACGATCATCCGTCCTTCGCCGGGCGACCAGCCGTATGAGAAAGCGAGAGTCTTCTGAGCAGTAGAGCCGTAGATGACCTTCTCGACCACGACCGTGCATGTGCCCTCGTGACGGGCCTCGCCCTTCAACGAGACTTGCCCAAGGACCACCAACTCCGGGGGCGTGGACACCTCGCTCGGGTCGTTACTGCGGCGCTGCTCATCTACGTCGATGGCCGGGCAGATGACCGGCAGCTCTGCTGCGCCGGCCTCCTCCTCTGCCAATGAGGCCGAGGTCGAAGCGACCCCCAGCACCAACAGGAATGCTGTTGCCCGCACGAGCCAGGAGCAAGTGTCCATAGCCGGCCATCTCCCCAGTCAGGCCAGGCATGTCTCAGCCGGGCCTGCTATCCGAGTATATCACATGCTCACGTGTAGAGTCAACGTCGGCAACTGCCAAGGGGTTCTCGCGCGCTTCGTCCTGAACGCATTCTCCTCCTAAGGGCGCTGTTCTCGGGAGTCATTCCGTCCTCAATTCTAGTGATTGATGGACAGCGAGTTGCTGTTTGTGTGCGCACGCGAGACGTAGGATTTGCGCGGTTCTGAGCGACTGGCGGCGCCGGGGTTTGCGGGACGCTCGAGCCTGTCGCTGGCGTTCCTTCTCCGGATGCCACGGCCGAGCATAACGGGAACCTCGGTGGGGGGGCACGGGAGGTGAGCAGAAAGAGTTCCTGACCTCGTCACGACGAGTCACAAGACGATGCTGAGTGAGACGCCGGGGGGCGTCAACGTTTCCCTGGGGCCGGGAAACGGACGCGAATCCTCCGCATCATCGCGATTCCCGCTCCCCCCCACCCGTAGAAGTAGATGCCGCCGGGGCGGGACTGCACTTGAGAGAGGTCAACGGTGGTCGCAAGTGTGCTCCCTCTGTAAATCTCCAGCTTCTCTTCCGTGAGGCGGAGCCTGAGATGGAACCAGTCTCCGATGGGGAACTTCCCGGGGCCGGATTTCCATTTGGCGCAGTGGGCATCGCCGTCGTTGTGAATGCGGAGTTGCACCCGGTTCAGCCCCCTGCCGAAGTTCGTCTGCCCCAGCGCGATCACGACGCCGCTTCGGTCGCTCTTGACCTCGCAGTCCAACTCGTACTCCTCCCACTTGGCCGGGAACCAGATGTCGGCGCCATCTGTTGAGACCAGCGCCTTGTCCTCAACCAGCGCCTTTCCTCCCTCCGATTTCCACCCGGTCATGTCGCGCCCGTTGAAGATCGTCCGCCATCCCTCAAGGTCGCGGGAGATCACCTGCACACTCACATTCCTCAGACTGACCGTGTTGTCGGATTTCGAGAAGAAGCCTATCCCGCCCCTCGCGAGGGGGACGCGCGAAACATCGGCGGTGCCGAGAAGCTCTCCGTGCCTGAAGACCTTAAGGCCGTGCTGGGTGATCTCCAGTCTTATGGAGGTCCACTCGCTGATATCGAAGAGCGCTCCTGAGCGCCAGAGCATGGTTCTCCCGTACATGATGTGGAGGTCCCCGTCGCTCTTGAAGGAGGCGCTGAGCCGCGTAAGCCGCCTGGTCTTCCCCGACTGGCTGAGGCCGATGCCGGCAACGCTCGACGAGCGTCCGGCCTTGCTCTTGATCTCGAACTCGAGAATGAACTCGGTCCAGTCGGCCGGGCAGTAGAGGTCCGCTCCCCCTTCAGAGACGAGGGCCCCCTCCTTGACGTATGCTTTCCCGACCCCGAACTTCGTCCATCCCGTCAGGTCCCGACCGTTGAAGACGCTGATCCAGCCATCCTTGGCGTCCGAGCCGCCGGCATCGGCGGGCGTCTCGGCAGTCGCGGCTGGCCCAGCACCCACGCGACGGCTCTCGATGGGGCCGGCGTCGCTTGGCGAGTAGGCCTGGTTTGCGGTCAACACCAGCTTGTCGAAGACGAATCCGTCCTCCCGCATCCAGACATTGATGGTGTGGACCCCGGCGGACGGGATGTCCAGGTACGCATGGCCAGACGTGCGGAAGCGATCCCGCATCCAGCCCCAGGCTGACCCGAAGCCGGAGACTGCGCCGCCCCTATCCGGGAGCTGACCGTTCAGCCCGACGTGAACCGAGTCGCCTTTGCCATCGGGGCCGGCCCCCCGGACCCACACGTAGTGCCTGCCCGTCTTGACGAAACTGGCCCTGTAGCTCAGCATCGGGTTCTGAGACCAGTGATCAGCGCCAGGGATGTTCAGGTCTGGCACCATCATGCAGCCGGCTCCCGACTGTCCAGCCTTGGCGCTGAGCTCCCACCCTCGGTCGCCACGGTCCGTGCTCACGTGGTAGCTCTCGGCCTCGATGGAGACCACTCCGTCTGGACCGCTGTCCTGCACGAATGGGGCGGGCGCCGCCTCGGGGACGGGCACCTTGGCGACCTTCGGCTCGAGCTTACTCAAGTACCTGGCGACGAGGGGATGCTCGCCGGCGGAGGCAAGCGACGCCTTGGCGGCCTTCAGGTCCTTCTTCGCCATCGCCTCGATCGCCACCGCGATATGGCCGTCGGGCGTGGTGGGCCGGTAGCTGCCGCGCAGGTTTTTCATCTCCCAGGGCTCGATGTCCTCGAACCTGGCCCGGGTGGTGACCGTCGTGCGCCTGGGCCCCATACGGACCTCGCGCTCCACGAGAAAGCCGCCGTCATAGAGGCCGACGATCTTGCAGGCGCGGCGGATGCCCCCAACGCTGATGTGGATCTTCTTGCCGACGGCGTCCGCGAGGCCGCCTTCGCGGAGCTTCTCGGCGGCGACGAGCTCGTCGAGGACCTTCCCGGCAGTGGCCAGGACGCTCGCGAAGCTGGACAACCCGGCCTCCTTCTTGGCCGAGGCGACTAGGCGCTGGGCCTCCTCGTAGCGTCCGCCCAGAGCCAGGCGGTCGAACTCGTCAAGCAACGCTTCGAGTCGCTCGCCCGTCATGGTCGCACGGGGAACCTGCGCCGTGGCAGGATCGATGCCGGCAGCTCCGGACGGCTCAGGGCCCTTCTGCCGTTTCTGAGCGAGGTGGTCGCTGAGGGCCCTGAGGGCCCAGTAGACGGCCGGGTCGTCCGGGTCCTTCGCCGCGCGGATTACCTCGGCCTCGTTGCCTGTGACGTAGAGCTTCAGCGCGGCGGGGCCGCTCAGCTGCGTCACCTTCACCAGGACCGGGTTGAGCCCTTTTTTGAGACGTACCTTGGTGGCCCGGTCAGGCTGATGGGTGATGCCGCGGTAAACGTTTTCGGCGACGACTACATCGCCGTTCAGCCAGACCTTGATGCCGTCATCGGAGTTAGTGAAGATCGTCACATCCTGGTCCGCCGCAGAAACAAGGAAGGCGAACGCGTAGTAGACGATATTAGTGCGATTGTTGATGCGAGTCAGATCGCACGTCGCCCCCGGGGCCTTCACCAGGGCCCACTTCGCTTTCGAGCCGTCCGGCAGAGCGTAGGCGGCCTTGAGATCGATGGTCTCCTCCGGCGGGTAGACCGCGCCGAAGCCGGCCCTGGCCGCATTGGAGAATCCCGAGACCACGTGCCACATCCCCGCCCCCGGCGTGGGCTGAGGGATGGCCAGCCTGAGATGCTCCGCTTCGGCAAGCGCCTTGGTATTGGGATAGCGGTCAAAGAGCCGGTCGATCTCGCGGTGGGCGTCGAACCGGCCGAGCTTGCCCGATTCCCACCGCTTGCGGATGTCGGCGAGCATGCTGGCCGCGCCTTGTTCACGGAAGGAGGCCGGAGAGGCGTCCGTGCTGCCCGTGTCCGCCTCGATGCCCGGCGTGCGGCCGTCGGGCGTGGGCTCTGCCCTCTCGGGCCGCCGATCGCTCCCGTGGCGAGGCCGCGATCCCCTTCCGGCTCGGCCCTTGGGCCTTCGGACCGCTATGGGCGGCAGGGACTTCGGCTCCTTCGGCCCGCTCGTAGCGATGATGGCGGCGACGATGAGCATCACTACGCCCGCGGCGACACCTCCCCACACGAAGGCCCAGTTAGTACCCGCCGCGCGCGGCCCGGGGGCACGGACGATGCTCCCTGCCCTGCGGGGCCCGCGGTGAGCGTCGGCCTCCAGACGCCGGCGTCGGCGCTCGGCGGCGTCGGCGACCTTACGAACCTTCAGGGCCTTGCGGATCGAGGACTTGCCAACGTCCAGGACGGCCGTGTCTGGGGCCTGGCCTCGAATCACCGTGTCGATATCCTGGATGAGGTCGAGGGGCTCCTGATAGCGATCCTCGGGGGCTTTGGCCATCATCCTCTGGACTAGGAAGCACACGTCGTCCGTCAGGTCGTCATTAACGTCCGCCGGCCACGGGAGCTCCTCGGTCAGGTGCTTGTTGACGACCTCCAGGACCGACGAACCCTCGAACGGCGTCCTGCCGGTCATCATGTGGTAGAGCGTCGCTCCCAGCGAATATATGTCACAGCGTGTGTCCAGGTCCTCAGCCCCCCGGACCTGCTCGGGGGAGATGTAGTGCGGCGTGCCCACCATCATCCCCGACTGAGTGAGACGGGTGGCCTCCTGGTCGGTCACCTTTGCCAGCCCCATGTCGCCGAGCTTCGCCGTGCCCTCGGGAGTGAGAAAGATGTTGTCCGGCTTGATGTCGCGGTGCACGAGTCTCGAGCCATGGGCGTGCTCGAGGGCCAGGGCCACGTCGCGCACGATCCGAAGCGCCTCGCCTTCGGGGATGACGCCCTCGCGCCGGAGGAGCTCGCCGACATTCTCGCCCTCGACATACTCCATGGCGAAATAGTGATGGCCGCCGGACTCGCCGGACCTGATGGCCCGGACGATGTTGGGGTGGTCGAGCCCGGAGGCGAGTTCGGCCTCGCGGTGGAAACGTGCAACGAATGACTTGTCGGACGCCAGCGCCTTGGCCAGCACCTTCAGCGCGATGACGGCACCGGTCTCCTGGACCTTCGCCCTGTAGACGGCCCCCATGCCGCCTTCGCCGAGCTTGGCAATGAGCTCGTAGGACCCGATCGTCTTGTGCCTGCCGCTGCGTCTCTGCACCTCGCGGAGGACCTGGCCCTGGAGCTCGCGCGAGAGGAGCTCCTTTGAGACCATGACCTCCCCGAGCGTCTGGACAACGCCCATCTCAGCCATGGCACTCTGGTTTTCCAGAGACTCGTCGACCTGCTCGCGGGTAACGTAGCCCTTCTCGATAACGAGTTCGCCAAAGGCGTGGTCGTCGTCAGAGGGCAAGGGCAATCCCTTCTGCTGCGAGCTGCGCCCTGTCGAGATGCACGTCAGGCAGGCAGCAGGAGAAGATACCTCCCCGGTTGCGCAATGTCAATAGAGCGGCTCCGAATTAGCTGTCGGCGACCGTCGGGGGTTAAGTCGGGAGTCTCGGGCGGAGAGCCGGGGCGGGAGGGTTCGGCTCTGGCGCGCGGACAGCGGATGGGGCCCCTTTGGCATAACGGGAATCGGAGGCCCGTCGCGAGACATACGTCTAGGAGTCCCACGCTGAAGGCCGGGGGGGCGTGGTTAGGATTTCAGGCGGGATGCCGGGCCGGCTTGCGTCGCTTGACGATCTCGACCAACCAAGTATGCTTCTCCTAGCCCGCCGAAGCATTCGCGACGCGGGCAACTTGGAGGGCTGGTCGTTGGCCGAGACTGTATCAGCTAAGCTCGACCAGAAGCAGGTCGGCCTGCTCGTGAAGCGGCTGCGTGCCGAAGCCGGGCTAGTCGGCCGCTAGCTTGCCGAGCACACCGGTATCTCAGGGTCTCAAGTCTTCCGGCCGGAGAGCGGCCGAAATGGGTTCCGTTCCAGCACTTTGTGGAGAATCGCCGACGCCCTGGGCTACGGTGCCAAGGTCGTATTAGCGTCGAGGGACCAAGCGAGTTCATCAGCCAACGCCAGCGAGGGGGGACAATGGACAATGGGCCGAGCGCACCGTTGAAGGAGAAGGATATCGGGCTGCTCATCAGCAGCGTACGCGAGCAGCAGAAGATTGGGCAGACGGCTCTCGCCAGGAAGGTTGGCATCAGTCAAGCTCAGATATGCAGGCTGGAGCAGGGCAAGCAGGGCTTCCGCTCGTCCACGCTCAGGAAGATCGCCGAAGCCCTGGGCTATGACGCCAAGGTGGTGTTCGTGCCGAAGCAATAGGCGACGTCTCGAACTCGCCCGCGTCTACCTACCTACCTCTCCGGTCTGTACAGTATCACAGGGGGTAGCCTAAAGCCATGTCAACCAGGAATCGAAGACCCGTACCCGGCGCCCTCAAGCATTGGCCGAAGCTCCGGACTTGACAGTGCCTTGGAGTGGACTATACTTCGGCGTCATGGGATGTCTCCTGGGAGGCCGCGTGAACGCCGCGACTTTCGCTTCAATGCGCGATCTTGTGGCCCGACGAGGCAGCAGATCCAATTGGGGCGGCCTCGCCGCCTGCCTCATTGCACTGGCAGCGGCCATTCTCGTTGGCCGCTATCTACGTCTTTCACTTGAGTGGGGTCTCGCGGGTGCAATCGGCATCGGGTTCGCTGTTTGGATCGTCATCTTTCTGATCGCCGGCATCCTTCTAATTCGCCTTCCAAATGAGTGGGCAGTCAAGCGTTTCGCTGCCAACTCCGGCCTGCCTACCTCAGCCGCCAAGCGCGTATATGACGCACTTCAGAAGGAGTCGATGGCGCTAGTCTCCATCCAGAGATGCACGAAGCAGATCAACGCGCAGGCACTGCCGACGGATGGCTTCAAGCACGAGTTGGCGCAGCGATTCCTCGAGATCGCCAACGGCCAGCTTCAGCGGTTCGTCCAGCCTAGAGATGCCAGGGCGAATTTGGTCGAATTTTCGCGGATCGAGAAGCTGTGCAAGCCCGGAGCGGAAAGGCTCGGGTCTGAGTGGTTCGGGATGTTGGCCCGCGATCTCCTGAAGTCATACCGGAAGCTTGTAGAAGCCCGGGCGTCTATCTCAACGCTCGTGGGGAGCGAGACGATGGCGGCGGCTGAACTCCATAGGCCATCGCCAGCAACAGGGCACGGCCAGGAAGGCGCGGGAGCGACCTGCGATTCATGCGGCAAGAAGGTTCTGGGCTTGGGGATAAGTGGGGGCCCATGGACAGGCACTGTTGCGGAGCTCGCGAGCCTGAGGCCACAGCCCGACAACGCCCTGCTCTGCGAAGGCTGCGGGGCGCGTATCTGCATGGTCTGCGCGGGCAGGAAGGGATCGGAGAGCGGGGTGCGGGAGTTCATCTGCACGAAGTGTGGACACCACCCCATGCGGTCGTTCTTCCGCTAGTGTGGGAGGTATGTGTTGGCCGATCCTCAGAATGCGCAGACGAGTGAGCGAGAGACGGCCGCGAGAGTCATAGAGGATGCTCTCTGGCTCAGCGGCGCGAACCCCAAGGCCTGTCCGGCGTGCGGCCATGCCGGCGCAGTCGCGCCCCTGGCAACCCACAATGCGGAAGGCAAGGCTGAGGCCGGCATGCAATGCCGGGCCTGCGGATGCACATGGACGCCCGGGCTCACCCGAGGCACCGCCCTCTACCTTACTATCGCCATGTGGGTGATCTCGGCTGCCGCATTCGTTGCCATAGGCTTGGTAATATTGTCGGAGATAAAGGAACCCCCCAAGGGGGCTCCTCCCACGCTGACGGAGATGATAGTCTTCTGGGCCATCGCTGTCGCCGCGACGCTGGGAGTGCCAGCGATCCCGTTCTTCATTGGGCGCGTGGGTTACCAGGCACTCAGGGGGGACCGGAAGAAACGGAGCGAGGTGAAGGATCCCGGAAGAGAGTATGCCAGGGCGCTTGCAGGGGCTGGGCCTTCCGGGGGCCCCGGGGCGATCCCCAAGATCGATTGCGACCATACGTTCTCTGCCGTACTCCTCAGGTCGCCGTCGCCATGCCCAATCTGCGAGTATCCCATGTTCCGCAATCTGAGGGCGCGCCGCTGTACCAAGTGCGGCATCGTCGTCCACGGCTGGTGTGCCAAGAAGCTGTAGCTTCGCACTGCGGGAGGGGAATCGGTGAAGACTGTCACCACCGTAACGACCGTGGTTCAACTGGAGGTGGACTGCGAGGCGTGCGGGAACAAGTTCGTATATGAGCGCACCATCCGCGAGACGAGCAGCACCGGGCTCATCCCGCACAAAGCGGCCGGCCAAAAGGTCCAGGATCGCGTTCAGAAGAGCGACTTCAGCTACAGGAAGTGCCCTAACTGTGGCTACCTCCAGTCGTGGATGCAGCAGGCCTATTCCACATTTTGGGGTGGCCTTCTTGGGTTCATCTCGGGAGTCGCGGTCATCATCCCCGCCATCAAGTACGTGGGCGCTCCCGAAGGAACGCAGGGCTGGTCCTGGCTCTGGGTGATCCTGGCATATGTGGTGGTATTCTTCGTGGGATTCGCCCCCGGCTGCCTGCTGGCGCAGAAGGTGCTGTTCGTTCCCAATGGCAAGTGGCACCGGGAGAACGGTCATCCCGAGCTGCCTGTGCGGGCGCCGAAGGTGAATCTCAGGGCGCCGTAGGTTTGTGGCGAGGTGCGAGCCGCGAGCTGGTTCGAAGTATCGCACCGTGCTGGCGCGCTGTGTGAGTGACCGGAGGGAGAGTGACCTCCTGCATCTCTCAGGGACGCCCCCTGTGGTTTGCGGGCTCTCACTTGCCTCCTCGTACCCGAGTTCACCCTCATCACCAGGGCCCGTGTCAGAATCCGCATCGCCCTCGGCCTTCCGGAAGGGAAGCTGCTATTCTGTGAGTATGAGGTGGCGGACAGACCTCGCGCGTTTCCTCGGTGTATCCCGCGCCCGCGTCACCCACCTGATGATGCTGGACAACATCGCCGACGAGATATGGGAGTGGCTGAAGGAGTCGTCCGCGAGAGAGTTTGTCTCTGAGCTTGCGCTCCGGCGAATCAGCAGACTGGCACGGGCAGATCAGTAAGCGGCGCTGAGAACTTTGGTATCCTGGTCGCGGGGCTTTTCCGAAGACCTCTGAAGCGACAGTGGTCTCCTGTCCGTAGCAGACGAAATGGTTCAAGCGCTCGCTATTGTGTGAAGTCATGGCCCCTACTTCCTACTCCCGGACGCCGCACACGTCCTCAGCAACGCGAAGTGCCGCCGGCAGGAAGACCAGCGTGCCGAGTGTCCCGGCGGCCAGGCCGAAAGCGAGCGTTATCGCCATGGGGATGAGGAACTGCGCCTGGATGCTGGTCTCCATCAGCATCGGGATGAGACCGGCCACGGTGGTGAGGGTGGTCGTCATGATGGGGCGGAAGCGGCGCTTGACCGCTTCGACGAGCGCCGCGGAAGACGACTCGTGCCGAGGACGCTCGGATTGGTAGAACTTCATGACGAGGATGGCGTCGTTGATGACGACGCCCGCCAGCCCGATGGCCGCCATCGTGCCGAGCATCGTCATCTTGTAGCCCATTATCAGATGTCCGAAGACCGCGCCCACGAGGCCGAAGGGAATGACGCCGAGAATGAAGAGCGGAGCCGACCAGCTGTCCAGAATGAGCACCAGCACCGCCACCACGATGAGCAGCCCCACCACCGCCCCCACCTTCAGGCTGGCGAAGGTCTCGCGCTGCGTGGCGCGCTGCCCTTCGAACCGGACGCCGACACCCGGAAAGCGGCTCGGCAGCTCCGTAAGCAGGACCGGGCTCAGAGCCGCCACGGCCTCGCCCGCCGTCGTGACACGCTCGTCGATGTCGGCTGTCACGGCCACCGCCCGCCTGCGGTCGAGGTGCGCCAGCTCGGCCCAGCCCCTGCTGCGACGAATACGCGCGACCTTGGAGAGCGGCAGGCGCAGTCGCGCTCCGCTCGGCGAGCGTAAGGAGAGGGTGAGCTGCCGGAGGTCCTCCACATTGAGCCGCTCAGCGGGCGGATACTGCACGCGGACGGCGACATCGTCGTCACCGAGTTGGAATCGCTGCGCCACCGAGCCGTAGAAGGCCGAGCGCACCTGCTGCGCGAGCTCCGACGTCGTGAGCCCCAGCCTCCTCCCCTCCTCGCTCACGCTAAGCACGAGTTCCATCTTGCCCGGACGCAGGTCCGATTCGGCGTTCGACACCCCATGCTGGGAGGCCATAGCGGCGCGAAGGAAGCGCGATGCGGCGTCGAGCTCCTCCCAGGAGCCGCCGACCAGCCGGATATCGAGCTCCCGGCCTCCTATGCCCCTTTCGAGGCGGCCCAGAGTGAGCGAGTTCACCCCCGGCACGCGCTTCGCATGGCGCCGCCAGCAGGCGATCACCTGGTCGCTCGTGACGCTTCGCAGTTCCGCGTCGCGCAGCTCCACCTGGATCTGCGCAAGGTGTCCGCCCCGCTCGGAGTGGACCGAGGTCTCTCCGTAGCGGACGAGGAATTTCTCGATCAGGGGGCCGTCGCCCTTGATTTTCGAGCCGAGTTCCTTCTCCACCTCGGCCAGCGCCTTCACCAGTTCCGCGATCTGCCTCTCCGTACGCTCAAGGGGGCTGCCGACGGGGAAGCGCGCTCTCGCCACCAGGCTGTTCGTGTCGGGTGTCGGGAAGAAAGTGAATTGCAGGCGGCCTCCCGCAACGATGCCGGCCGTGGCGATGAGAAGCCCGGCGGCCAGCCCGAGGACCACGTAGCGCGCCTTCATCAGCCTCGCCGTCACCGGGCCCACCACCCGCTCCACGAAACCGTCGACGACGGATGTGAGCCGCTCGCGGGCCCGCCTCGCCCAGCCCCGGGGCGCCGACGGGCCGTGGTCGGCGGCCGGGTCGCGTCCGAGGGCGTGCTCGAGATGCTTTGGCATCGAGAGGAAGGCTTCCACGCCGCTGGCGATCAGCGCCGCTATCACCACCCACGGGAGCGCGCCCATCGTACGGCCCATCCTGCCGCTGACGAACATGAGAGGGATGAACGCGCCTATGGTCGTGAGGCTCGAAGCGATGACCGGCCAGAAGACCTCGGTAGTGCCTTTGAGGCTGGCCTCGTCGGGGGGATCGCCGCGCGCGCGCCGGGCGAATATGTTCTCTGCGATGACAACCGCGTCGTCCACGAGCATTCCCAGCACCATCACGAGGCCGAACATCGTTATCATGTTGATGGTGTAGCCCAGGATCCACATCACGAAGATGGTGCCGAGGAAAACGACCGGAATGCCCCAGGTGACCCAGAAGGCGACCCTCAACTCGGTGAAGAACAGAAGGGCCAGGAATACCAGCACGAGCCCGAGCGTGCCGTTCTCGAGGAGTATCCACAGGCGCTCGCGGATCCTGCCGGACTGGTCGGTGAACACGTCAACCTCGATGCCATGGGGAAGGGTCTCGCGGAACTCGACGAGCTTGCGCCGGATCGCGTCGGCGATCCTCATGGTATCCTGCCGGCCGGTCTTGTCGACCTGGACTATCGCGGCTCTGCGGCCCGCGTACCTGGCGCCGGTGTGGACCTGCTCCCAGCCTCGGGCGACTTGTGCCAGGGCTCCGAGCGGTACCTCCTGCCCGCCGGAGCCGCGTGCGACGGGGATGTCGAGGAACTCCCTCGGCGCGCGTCTCTGCTCCTTCACGCGAAGCAGCACGTCGCCGCTTGCCGTGCGCACCGTCCCGAGCGGCGCATCTTCGCTCCAGTCGGAGACGGCCCTGGACACATCGCCGATGGTGACTCCTCGCTCCTGGAGCCTCGCCTCCGAGACCATGACGTGCACTTCCGGCTCGCGCGTGCCTTCGACCGTCACCTCCGTCGCTATGCGTCCGGTGATGAGTTCGTCGCGCAGGCGAAGCGCGTGAAGCCTCACGACCGCTTCGGGCACGTCGCCGTGGACCACGAGCGTGGCGACCCTGTCGCGGCGCCTTACCTCGGCGACGATCACGTCCTCGACGCCCTCGGGGAACCCGGTTATCTGGTCGACCCGGTCGCGGAGCTCCGCCAGCGCGGCGGAGATGTCCGTTCCTTCTCTGAGCTCGACCGTGACGGCCGCCCGCCCTTCGCTCGCCGTGCCGGAAAGGAGCTTCAAGCCGGCGATCCCCGTGCACTGCTCCTCGATCAGCGCCAGGACCGACACCTCCATGTCCTCCGGCGAAGCTCCGGGGTAGCTTGCCGTCACCTTGAGCGTGTCGAGATCCGAGGATGGAAACGTCTCCCGGCGGATTCGGGTCGTCGCCAGCACGCCGAGGCCCAGAATGACGTACATCAGGACGTTGGCGGCGGTGCGGCTCTTCAGGAAGGCGCTCATGAGGCTCACTGCCGTGGGGCCTTTCTCGGTGTGCCCGCCACCGACTGCTCGCCTGCCACCCGCACCGGCATCCCGTCGTATCCACCTTCTATCGCGTTCACCACGATCCTGGAGCCGGCCGGCAGTCCCTCGGAGGGCCTCACGAACATCATCCCGGATGCGGCGGCGATCGGCGATATCCTGACTGCTGCCAGCCGGCCTTCGACGACAACGAAGATCTCGTCGTCCGCGCTGAGCACCGTCTCGGGTATCACGAGCACCTTCTCGAACTCGCGTCCGCGAATGTCGACTCTGACGAATGTGCCCGGAGGCAGACCCCTCGGAGCCCCGGCCGCCGCACGTTCGGCCGGGCTCGCGATCTGCAGGATGACCTCGAGCGTGCGCGCCGTAGCATCGAGCCAAGCTCCAACGCGATCGACCGTGGCCGCCGCCGAGTGCGAGCCGTCGGGACCGTCCCACGTGACCTGGGCCTCGAGCGTCACCTGCTGCCACGGTGGACGGCCGCGTTCGTGCCGGCCCAAGTCGTAGAGCGCCCCCATCGCCCGCTTCTGGATCGGTACGGACACCTCGAAGGGGGCGTCGATCGGGTAGACCGAGGCGAGCCGGTCGCCGGTCCGGACGAAGGCGAAGGCGGATGCGTGTACCTCTTCGACCCGGCACCGGTAGGGCGCGGTGACGGTGGCCTTGCTGATGAGGAGTTTCGTCAGCTCCATCGAGGCCCCGACGGCTTCGCGGTCGGCCTTGAGCTGGTTCACCTGTGGCCCGTGGGCCGAGATCGCCGCCAGGCGACGGCGGACCGCGAGCAGGCGGTCGTTCACGTTCGTCTCGGCCTTTTCGACTTCGGTCGAGGCCGCATAGTCCCTGCCGCGCAGCTCGACCAGGCGAGCATGCTCGCGCTTGGCGAGCTCGTGGGACCGCCGCTCCGCCTCGAGCAGCGAACGGTTCGCTTGGGCCTGCGCGGCCAGTTCCTCGATACGGGCGTTGGTGGCCGCGAGCTGAGCGCCGAGGCGCCGCAGCTCGGCGCGCAGTCGCGCATCGTCTATACGGAAGAGAAGGGCTCCATTCTCCAGGAACGCGCCGGCCTTGACGCCCGGCGGCCTTTTCGTGATCTGTCCCTCCACCTCGGCCGCGATGACGAGGCTCTCTGCGGGCCGAACGGTTCCGTAGCCCGTCACAACGGCCCGGCGCGACTGGGCCACGGCGGTCATCACCTCGACGACCGGACGGTGGTCCCGCGTCCGTTGTTTCCTGGGTGCCGGCCTGGTTGCCACGAGGAGCGCGAAGATTCCCGCCCCGGCCGCCACGCCGACGCCGATGCCCAGCCCGCGGCGGAAAATCGCCCTCATGTCCCCTCCGAAGCGTCTCGCCCGGTCCCTCGAAAACGCGGCCGTGCAGCCGCGGGCCAACGCATGAAGAGCCGCCTCCCGCCGGCCGTGTGATGCTGGACCGCATGCATCGAGAAACAGCAGTCCATGACTAGTATAGCACTAACTCTGTTGGATTCCTACAAGAAGTCCAGCCGGGTGTTCAGCGTCCAGCTCCAGCCGCCGCTCCGCGGCGCGGTACCGAAATGTTGCTGGTCGTCGAGGACGAGGCGAAGCGTGAGAGGAGGGGCGAGTAGATGGCACAGATGATCATACCCGAGTTGCCGGACGAGCTGTGGGAGTGGTTGAGGGGATCACCGGCAAAGCCGTTCGTGTCCGAGCTTACGCTCCGGCGGATCAGCAGACTGGCATGGGCAGATCAGTTGACGGCGCTCAAGACGTGGTGCTCGTGGGCACTCGAGGGGGACAAGCAAGGGCTTGCCTAGCTCTGACGTTGCCCGCATGCCAGTCCGGGCCGCAATGCCCTGTGGAGGTCGCCGCGCCGCATTACTCAAAGCTCGCCCGGACGCATGCCGGTGAAGGCGAGGGTGAAGAAGACGGGGAACTGCCACTCGTCGCACGCGTCGAGGAAAGCGGCCTCTTCGGCCTCGGAGAAGAGGACGATCGGCTTGGCGTCCTCGACGGGAATGCGGTCTAAGCGGAGGCTGGAGAAGGGGTTCTGGGAATACGGGGGGAGATGGCGCTGGCGGAGGGCGTAGTTGAAGAGGTTGCGGCAGACCTCGAGGATGAAGATTAGACCCTTGTCCCTGAGCGGGCGCTTCGCGGTGCCGGGGTTCCCGTTGGGGGAGACATGGCTGCGCCTGAGGGACTTGGCGAGTTCCTCTGCTTCGCGGGGGCCGAAGGCGTCGGCGGTGAGCGTGGGGTCGGTCTCGCCGACGAACCGAAGCAGGTGTGCGGTCGCGGCGCGGTACCTCGTGATGGTGGCTGGGGAGGATCTGAGGACGAGGTCGTGGTGTTCGAGCCAGCGTCGGACGAGGTGGACGACGGTGATCCGTTCGAAGCCGAACATCGACGGCATGCCGCAGGCGATCTGTGCATTGATCTCGGCGGCGGCCCTGAGGGCGTCCTTCTTGTTGTGGCTGACGGGGTGCCTGTGACTCTTGCCGTTCTGCAGGTAGTAGATCCACCATTTCCTGACGCGCAGGTAGACGGAGACGCAACCGACTCTCACACGTTCTGTTTTCGGCTCCTTGCTCGGGTTCCTCTTCGGTTTCGTTCGCTGGACGGCCATGGATGGAATCCTCCGGCACAATCCTTGCACAATTCTTGCACACCGGGGATTTCGCTGCGGTAGAAGGCCCTGAAAGCGGGCCTAGCGGACAGTGGCAGAGAGGGCAGGAATCGAACCTGCCACGGACGGTATTATCCGGCCGCTACTGGTTTTGAAGACCAGCCGGAACACCAGTTCCATCCTCTCCGCCGTGAGACGGCCCGGGCGGGGTCCGCCGGGCGTGATATCCGAATGGTGGAGCCGGGCTGTGTGATGAGCCGTGCCGGAATGCGAAGAGATTCTGCGGAAGGGACCACTATCGCCTGCCTTGTTCCGGGGGCGCGAGCGTTACCGGACCGATCTCGCTCCGCTCCCTGCTCCGTTCATCCCCGACTCCCTCGATCCCGGCCGGCGGCCGACGCCAACCCCTGTTGATGGTACCCCGGCCCGGCGGCCCGTCAAGGGCAGAAACGCGATAGCGGGGGCGGCGGCGGGGGCGCTCGCCCGGGCCGCGGCAGCGACCTGCGGGGACATGATACTGGCCGCGAGCGTTCCGTGCCGCGAGGCCGTCTTTCGAGAGCGGCGGCTCGCGCTCCGGATGCGGCCGTTTTCGTGTCCCCGTCTGGCCGGCAACCTGGGAGTTGACGCCCTTGCCTCAGGCCTCCCTGCGTAGTATGATTCGGTGCCGGAGTGCGAGCGCGCGCTGTGCTCCGCGGGGCGAGCCCGCCGCAGGCGGGGAGCACGCGGGAGCTGCGTGCAATCGCCGATAATGCACCCCTGTACGACCCCGCCGACTGAAGCCTTAGCGTGACGCGAGGTGGCCGTGCGGCTGCACCGAAGTCCCAGTGCTCTTCGCCGGGGTGTTCGCGTGGAGCATGGTCGGGGATCGGAAGCGCTTCTAGAGATAGGCGTAGGGCAGAAGGAATGCTAACCGGGAAGAACAGGGCAATGCGGTTCGGGCTAGTCTCCCTCGGGCTTGCCGCACTTGCTGGCATCTTTTTCGTAGTAGTCGTTGTCTACGAGCTCTCTGCTCAGGCGCCCTGGCCTGAGCCAGCCGGTGGGTATCTGTTCTGCTTCGTACTGCTCTCGATCTTCAGACATCCTATAATCCTGTGCTGCGGAGTCCTCTTCGCCGTACTCGGATTGTTCGGCATTGCCATGAGCGCTTTTCGGGGGCGGGAATCCAAGCAATGACCGACCTTCGCAAGACGGCTGCCCCTGAACCAGACATCCCGGACTTCTTCCTCTGGTTGTCAGTGCTCGTGTGTCGCTGGTCTTGGCTCAAGTACTTGTGCGTCTGGCCTGCAACGTCATTCATCTGGCTTGCCGGTCTTGGCTTCCTCGTTTTGCTGCCCCCCGCAGAGACTGATCTGTCGCTGACAGATCTGGCCTTGATCTCGGCAGGCATGGGGTTGCCGACTACGTTCATGCTCCGCCTTTATGGTTTGGCCAGTGAGTACTACATGCTGTGGTGGCTTCGTCGAAGGGGGTATGTGGAGATGGAGCGTAGGCTCCTCTTGATGCTGGGCCCCAGTGAAATCCGCCGGCCCTTGTGGGGACAGGATAGCAGGGATCAGGCAGGCGACGAGGGGAATTGCGGGGATAGCGCCACCCGCGAGCGCCCTCCCATGTCCACACACCATATATAGTACCCACGAGCACCCCCGTGGGACAACCCGGCGCCGTTAAGATGCACCTCAAGCAGAATCTGGAAAGATTCTCGATAATATTCTCGTCGTGGATTGCCTCCATTCGCCGATTCGCGGCGGTCTAAATATTTCCGCGAAAAAGTCGCCTCCACAATTTGACACGGCCCCATTTGCATGGTATGTTCCTAGTGACCCCCCACCGACCAAGGACCGGTGAAGGGGTGGACGCAACGGCCGAGCCATGGCGTCGTGCCTGGTGGAGTCCGGGCGTCCGGCGAAACGCTGCGGGGGCTTCAAAGCCGGTACCGAATGCCTAGGCGGCCTGAGGCCAAGTGATCCGCGGTTAACTAGCCCGACGTGCCGGTTGCGGGACTCGCGTAGAAGATCCCCGGCACTCCTTTTTTTCGGTCTTCGCGCCTCCGGGCGCCGGAGAGGGGTATCTCATGGGCGAAGGCGGCCGCGTCATCACGAGCTTCACCACGCACAGGCGGCCCCTTCGTCACGGCGCGCCCCGCATGCGAAGGAGGTCAGTGATGGGACCGTGAGAGAAGAAGGCTGGAGACCAGAGCGGCGTGCCGCGGGCCCACACGGGCCCCAACGGGCGGGCCCTTGACCGTAGGAGCGGCGCATGGTATGAGTGCGTCCATCGCTTCGCTTCTGTCGGCTGAGGGAGGTGGAAGACATGAGCAGACTGCGCTGCAGACCGTCTCGGGCTTTGATCACGGCCGCCGTCGCCGCCGCCGTCACGCTCGGCTGCGCGAGCGCCCGGGGCCAGTCCGGCGCCGCGGGGTTCAGGTGGCGCGATTACGCTCCCCGGCTCACGGACGAGGTGCTCTTCAACCCCGGCATGGGGCTGTACCTGCAGTATCCGCCCATGGACTCGCGTCCTAGCGAGTGGTTCATGAAGACCGCGGATATCGCCTACTACAGGCTCCACTGGACGGACGTCAACCCGAGGGAGGGGGTGTACGAGTTCGACAAGTACTTCGGCCCCAAGTTCGACTTCTGGGTGAAGAAGCGCGGCAAGCGGCTGGCCTTCGGCGTCATGTCCCAGAGTATGCACGGCCGACCCAAGTACGTCACGCCGAAGTGGGTGTTCGACAAGGGCGTGCCCGGCGTCAAGCATACCGGGGTGTACGGCCAGGAGCAGATCAACCCGGCCTTCTGGAACGACCGCTACCTCGAGATCCACTGCGCGTTCATAGCCAGGCTCGGCAAGTACCTCGATGGCAGGGACGGTCTTGAGTTCATGGACATCCGGGGCATCGGCGAGTGGGGCGAGATGCACCTGGCGCGCTGGACGCCGGAGCAGCTCGAGAAGACCGGCTACACCGCTGACGGGTACGTTGCGGCGTACCGCAAGGTCATCGACGCGTTCGCCCGGGCCTTCCCGAAGACGCGCGTGTTCCTCAACGTCGGGGGGCAGAAACACCAGACCATCAATGACTACGCGGCCCTCAAGGGCATGCACTTCCGCCAGGACGGCCTGAAGCCGGGAGGGGCCAGCTACAACTGCGGAGAGTGGCTCTTCAAGCCCTACGCGCGGCGCGGCGTCATCTGCAACTTCGAGTTCCACAGCGGATACGGAACATCGCTCAAGAAGGGGTGGTCGCCCGAGGAGACCATCAAGAGCTGCCTGGCGGCCCCCGTCAGTTACCTGAACACCGGCAGCTGGCTCGGAGGCGGCGGCCTGCGCACCGCGCCGAAGGGCGCGCGCGACTGGCTCACGCGCGCGGCGAGAAAGCTCGGCCACCGCTTCGTCATGACGAAGCTCCGGCTTCCTGCCGACTTCGGCCTCGACGGCAGGCGGCCGGCGCGGATGCCGCTGATGAGCGTCTGGCGCAACGACGGCGTGGCTCCGTGCTACGAGAGCTACGCCCTCGAATGGTCGCTGCATGACGCCGCCGGCGCGAAGGTCGCCTCCTCGGTGTCGTTCCCGAGCACTCCCACGACGGCGTGGTCGCCGGGAGAGGAGGTCCAGGTCGCGTCGATGCTGCGCGTGCCCGCCGCGACGCGCCCGGGCCGGTACCGCCTCAAGGTTTCCATGGTGCTGCCCGAGACGGGCTCGCGGGTGATGCTCGGCATCGCCGGCCGCGACGGCGAGAAGCGGTACGACCTCTGCGACATCGCCGGCGCGAGGCGCCAGGGCATGCAGGGACGTGTATACGAGGAGGGCTTCGAGCAGGGCACGGGGAAGTGGTCGGCCGTCAAGGGCATGTCCCTCGTCTCGGACAGGGCGTCCGCTCATGGAGGAAAGGCGTCGCTGCTGGTGAGCGGTACGCAGGTCACGGGCTGGAACTACGCCGCGTGCACACTGCCGACTTCTCCGGTCCCGTCCGGCAAGTACCGCCTGTCGGTGTGGATGCTGGTCGAGCAGATCAAGCCGGCCAAGTACGCTCCCTACGTGAAGATCGGCGTCAACGGCGCGGACGGCAGCTGGCTCGCCAACTTCCGAAGCAACTCGTATGACGTCTCGAAGCTCAATACATGGCAGCGCCTGGAGACCGTCGCGGAGATGCCCGTCAACGTGGGCTCCGGCGTACTGGCGATAGAGAAGGGCGTGAATCGCACGTCGATCAGCGCGCGGATCCGGCTGGACGACGTGAGGCTCGAGTTGCTCGAAGGGCCCTGAGCGCGCGAGGCCGGCGTCAAGGGGGAGATCAGCGGTGGGCCCGGTGGAGAGAAGCCTGTGAGGAGAGCCGCTGCTCTCCTGGCCCTGTGGCTGGCATCGGCCGCACCGTCGGGCGAGCGCGACATGCCGCTGGCGGCGCGCGAGGAAGCAGGCGTCTGCCGCAGGAGCCGGCCGGTGACGAGCGGCATTTCCGTGGCGCCCGGCGCCTCAACGCTCCAGGAGCGAGCCGATCCGGCAGCGGATTCTCTCGTAGTCCTCCGGGTTGTGCGACCAGCCCCGCTTGTCTCCTGCGCTCAGAGTTGGGGCCGATATCTCTCCGACCTCGTCATCGATGATGTCGCGCACGTCGAGCTTCACGTCGATCGAGTTCCGGACGACACGGGCGGAGTACCGCAGGGCCCGGTCCCTGCTGCCGTCCTTCTTCGCAAGCAGATAGAGGTACTCGTAGTCCTGCATGCCGCGCCGGATCGCCTTCAGCCGCATGGAGACGAATATCTTCCCGGGGGCCCCGACGTCTTCACCGGGATAGAAGAACAGCGCGAACCCGGCGTGCTTGTTGCCGCCCTTGACCACGCCGCCCTTCTCCCAGGGCCGGTGGCTGTAGCCCTCCAGGAAGTTCCACATGTCCATGCCGTCGAGTCCGGAGTTCCAGGTGATCCACGGCCACGTGCGCAGGCCCACGCCCTCGCCGCCGGTCACGGTCGGCCCCACGCGCGGCTCGTAGCCGTTGTAGAACCACACCGGCACCCCGCGCTCGATGGCCGGGGCGAGCGCCTTCATGTCGATGCGCGAGCCGTTGATATCCCAGAGACCCACGCCGTGGCCCAGGGCGTCCACGACGTCGCGCGGGCCCTCCTTCCGTCCGTCGCCGTCCAGGTCGTAGCGACAGTTGGCGAAGCCGCTGCCCATGTCGAGCTTGTAGAGGACGTTCTTGTGCTTCGCGTTGACGGCCTTGAATATCTTGAGGTACCCCTGGATCGAACGGAGCTGGGCGAAGGCCAGCTTCCTGTCGTCCTTGTGGAACCCGACTTCGTCGAGCCCGATCTGGAAGACGGTGAGGACGGTCTTGGGGTACTTCCGCGCGAAATGGTCCGCAACGTCCTCCAGCAGCGCTGTGAAGTCCGCTACATAGGCCGGCGTGAAATCGACCTCGGTGCCGTCGCTCTTCACGGGGTTCGCGAGCGGCCAGGCCTTCCCCCACGAGCCGCCCCCCTTGTCGGGGCGGCTGAGCCTGGGGCCGAGCTGCATGTTGAAATGGGTGGCCGGCACTCCGGCGCGCGGGCCGGTGCTGTAGAGGCTGCCGTCGATCGCGGGGCCGTAGGCCTTGTCGAAGCCCTCCCAGTTGAACTTCCCGTCCCGGTGTGTCATCGCCGGCTTCAGGTTGCGGTGCGCTTCGCTGGTCACGACCGTGGCCCGGTGCCGGTGCGCTTGAATGAAGAACCTGTCGCGCCACGCCTTGGTGGAATGCCGGGAGAACTCGTTGTAGGAAGAGAGCTGGTAGGTCGTGTGGTTCTCGTCCGGCATTTCGAAGCCGAAGACCGCGACGGACAGGTTGAGCCGGAGCTTACCGGTGCTCGACGTGACCGTCACGGGGCCTCTATACGTTCCCTTCGCCGTTCCCTTGGGTATCCACAGGTCCGCCCAGACGGTCTGGTTCTTCACGCCGGCGGGCTTCTTCCCCACGAAGTTCGAGCCGTCTATGGCGAAGGGCGCCCCGAGTCCCGGCGTGTCGAGCGGAACAAGCGGCTCCGCGTACCAGCCGGGGCGCAGCGGGAAGTTGGCCCGCTTGTAGTGGGTCTCCTGGTTGATGTAGATATAGAACGCGCGGAAGAAGGATATCTGCTCCGACGCAATCTTCTTCCCGCCCCCGCCCTTCAGGTCGCCGGCGGCAACGCTTATGTCCTTGGCCCCCGCGCCCTCGAGGATGAGCTGGAACGCCACGACCTCGTTGGCGGCTCCCTTGAGGGAGATCGTCTTCGTGGCGCCGTCCCAGACCAGGTTCTTCGCCCTGTAATCGCCCGAAGGGCCGCCGGGCGTCACCTTCGAGTCCTCCTCGAAAGCATTCCCCGTCAGCGGATCGATGCGGACCCCTTCCCCGATGGCCCAGACCTTCAGATCAGCGGCGCCGGCATCTTCAGCCTGAAATGCTCCCACCAGCAGCACCCAGAGCAGCGGCGACCATCTGAGGGCCCGTATTGGACGAGGTGCGGTCTTCATGTCATTCTCCCTGGCAGGGACCGTTCATCATCTCGGATCCCACGTCCGGCAACACGGTCTGATGGATCACTTCATCTCGCCTATGCTGATGTCTATCTCGCTGCGTTCCTTGATGTCCGCGATGCGCCCGTCGGTAAGCCACACGACGCGGTCCGACGCGGCCAGCATCTTGTGGTCGTGGGTGGCCGTGATCACGGTGACGGACATGTCCTCCTTCAGGCTGCGCAGCAGAGCGACGATCTCCTCGCCGGTCGTGAGGTCCAGGTTGCCGGTCGGCTCGTCGGCGAGCACGATGGACGGTCCGTTCGCCAGAGCCCGTGCTATGGCCACGCGCTGCTGCTGCCCTCCGGAGAGCTCCATGGGCTTGTGGAACAGCCGGTCGCCGAGACCCACCCTCTGCAGCAGCTCGGCCGCCTTCTCCTGCGCATCCGCCTGCTGAACGCCCGCGAAGAGCATCGGCAGCATGACGTTCTCGAGGGCGCTCGCGACCGTGATGAGGTTGAAGGTCTGGAAGATGTAGCCGATCTTGTGGCACCGCAGCCATGCGAGCTCGAAGGTGTCGAGGGCCGCTATGTTCACCTCGTCGATGAAGACGCGCCCCTCGTCAGGCTGGTCCAGCCCGCCGATCATGTTGAAGAGGGTGGTCTTGCCCGATCCGCTGGGTCCCATGATGGAGACGTACTCGCCGCGTCTGACCCTCAGGTCCACGCTCCTGAGCGCGCGGACATCGTGCCCGCCCACGTGGAAGGTCTTCTTGACCCCGAGGGCGCGCACTATGTGAGTCGACAGCAGCATCTGGCGGCCGGGGACTTCAGGTGCGCTGGCGCTGTCAGTCTCGGTCATGGTTCACACCGGCAATCTTATCACGCTCTTGCTCATCAGCACGAAGCCCAGGCTGAGCATCGTGATCAAGCCCATGCCGGCGGTGAAGCCGGCAGCGAAGACGATCCGGTATCTCGGCCAGTCGTCGCCGAACTTCTTGCGGAGCACGTACCTGCCCAGCAGGGCCCCGATGAACATCGGCACTATCGCGTGAGGGACCGACTGGTCGAGGCCGCGGACGACCCCGTAGACCAGGAAGATCGGCAGGCTGAAATGGCTGAGCAGAGAGTAGACCCCGACGGCGAGCACGAAGCCGACGCCGAGGTACATCGGGTTGAAGGCCTCGCGGAAGGGGCTGGCCGCCTCGCCCGGCAGCGTCGCCGAGTACATCAGGCCCTGCCGGTAGGCGCGGAGTTCCCAGAACTCGTTCGCGTAGGGGAACATCTCGCTCGGTACGTTGTCGATGGACCATATGAACTGGCTGAAGGCCACGGAGCTCACGACGACTATCGGGAAGATGAGCACCTCGGATTTGAGGATCGACGTGATCCGGGTGCCCGTGAGCTCGGCCGTCTTAAAGAACTTGGCCTGCCGGGCGTAGTCGTGCAGCGGTATCGGCGCGAACCAGATGGCAGCTCCCTTGTAGCCAGACAGGATGAAGCTCCCCTCCCGCACGAATGGAATCGCGACCTGCTGGCCGACTATGCCCTCCATCCGCGTGGAGACATAGGAGATGAACGGCGTGTAGACGAAGCCGTAGAAGATCAGCAGCAGGAGCGGGAACTTCGGGCCCAGCAGCGGGCCGGACGCATGGTTGATGAGCCAGTAGGCCAGCGCGATGTACGTGCAGGTCGAGAAGAAGTAGATCCCGAGCGCAAGCCATATCGAGATGTCCCCCCGCCCCGCGGGCGGCTGGAACAGCCGGTGCCAGTGGATCCTCGTCCGTCCGGCGGCGTCCATCTCCTTCCGCTTGGCCAGGAAGCTGCGCGTGACGTGGAGCACGCCGATCGCCGCGACCGCCAGGCTCAGCCCCAGGCCGAAGCTGAAGTAGAAGTCCATCGTGTTGGACTGGATCGTCTGGATGCCGCCAATCCCCGGTTCCCAGTGGGAGAGGACCCCGATGTGGCTCAGGACGGGATTGGCGATGAGCGTCACGATCAGGCCGATGAAGCTGCCGACCATCGCCCAGAACGGCAGGACCATCCCCAGCACGAGGAACGTGAGGTCGAAGCTCATCATCATCGGCATCGCCGGCAGGAAACGCTCGCTGTATTTCGTCAGGTCTACGAACGGCAGCGGCAGTATGCGGAGCGCCTCCGAGAAGAGCGCTCCCGTGATATTGGGTATGGCCAGGTACACGAAGCCGAAGGCGAGCCCTGCCACGCCCCCCACGCTGAAGGTCCGCCACCGCCACGTGTCCTTCTCGCCCGAGGCGTCTGCGAGAGCCGTCATTCCCATCGCGCCCACGGGCGCCATCGGGAAGGGCAGCTTCTCGACGTCCGAGGTCAGGCGGAACATGACGTAGCCCAGGCCGAAGTGGTCGAGTCGCGTCAGGAACATCATGAGGATCATCAGGCCCAGGGGCACAAGCCACGCCTTCACCAGGAAGTCCCTGGCCCCCAGCACGCCCGGATCGGACGGGGCGTACCACTGCGGGATGTGCTCGATGATCCCCAGCTTCCGCATCTCTTCGCTCTGGACCAGGAACTGCCGCCAGAGGAGCCCCCCGCCGGAATGGACCACCGCGCCGCACATGTAGAACAGGACGAAGATCTCGGGACGTTTCAGCTTAGTGAAGGCCCGCCGCGCCACCTCGACGTAGAGGATAACGGTGACCCACTGGGCCGCCGTGCCCATCTCGACGCCCGCGACCAGCTGCATGTACATCTGCGCCGGTGTCATCAGCAGCCCGACGAAGACCGCCATCACGACGGTGCGCCAGCCGAAGCCCTCCCCGAAGACGTCGGGGGGCTTCATGAGGTCCCGGAACTCCTTGAATTCCTTGTCTTCCTTCATGTCTCCGCGCCTCAGCCGGGCGGCATCGCACTTGATGCGGACATTTCGGCCGCCTCGGCGATGTACTGCAGGATGCGGTCCTCTCTCAGCTTGCGCCAGCCCAGGAGCTGCTTTCTCAGGTCACCGAGGAAGACGCGGTTGAGCTTCCACCAGCTGGAGCGCTGGCCGGACTCGCACCTCAGCTCCACCTCGATCTCGACGACGTCCTCCTCCTCGGTGGGCCGCAGCACCAGCCGGACATCCTGGCGCACGCCCAGGTCGTACGGGGCGAGCCACACGGTCCCCTCGATGCCCATCAGGTCCAGGCCGCCGCCTGCGACCTGGAATGCCCGGACGTTGTCGGTGCTGAAGTTGCCTATGCTCCCCTCGCGGTGCGCGTCCAGGTATTCGATGAGATACGCGATTACGCCGTTGGCGGTCTGCCCGGTAAGCGTGAAAGGCAGCACGTCCCTGATGATGTCGCCGTCCGGTTCCGGCACCCGCCACGACATGTGCGAGCTAGGCACGGCCACCTTGCCGGCCACGTAGGCCGGCACCAGGGAGGAGACCATCACGATCCCCAGCACCATCACCATGGTCGCAATGGCCTGCGTGCCCGAGTAGTTGAGGGTCATGCCCGCCATGAGACCCAGGCTGTCCAGGACCGTCGCCACCCCCTGGCCAGCTATGTAGCCGAAGATGGAGCCCATCAGGCCGTAGGTCATCGCCTCGGCCAGGAAGAGGACGCCAACGTGAAGCGGCGCCAGCCCGAGGCTCGTGTAGACGTGTATTTCCCTCTTCCGCTCCGCCACCGAGCCCAGCATGGTGTTGAAGATGATCAGCCCGCCTATCATCAGCGGGACCAGGATGCTCGTGGGGCCTTCGGGCAGGAGGACCGTCGCGGCCAGAACGCGCACGGCATCCTCCGAGCTGTAGTAGACGGGGAAGGCAAGCCGCCCGCTCAGCCGCTGTGCCAGCTGCTGTGCGGCATGCACCGATTCGGTCCGAATGGCGACGCTGCGCAGAGAGCTTTCCCTCAGTCCCTTGAGCATGGCGGCGGGCACTATGATCACGGAGGCGCTGGAGAGCCGCGGCAGGGCCATGTCCGGCTCCAGCCCGCTGCCGCTCTCCATCTCGGCGGCGAGTATATCCACGTTCCCGCTCGCGAGCAGCCTGCGCTGGTCGCCGCTCAGTGCGGAGAAGTCGAAGGGCAGCAGCGGCTGCCCGTCCATGTCCCTCACCTCGGAGTCGAACCGCGAGGACGAGAACACCCCGATCACCTCGAGAGGCCGACCGGCGACGATCACGGTATCGCCGGCTTCCACGCCGAGTTTCTCGGACGTCTCTTCGGCCAGATAGCATCCGCCTTCGGCTGCGAACCGGGGCCACTCGGGCAGAATCTGACCGAGCCCCGTGAGGTCCGCTTCCTCCGGAGAGAGCCCGACCGCTGCCTTCAGCGACACCTGCCCGCCGCTCGCCGGGGCCATGACGTGCAGGCACCACTGCGGGTTCCACTGGTTGCTCCACCAGTAGCGGGGCACGACAACGGGGCCCTCTGCGACGACGGCCTTGACGTAGGCGAGCGCCTGATCCGGCATGGGGCGCGTGGAGGGCTGGCGGACGAGCGCGCCCGAGTACGGCGCCTTCGCGGCAAGCCCGTACTCCACGCGGCCCTCGAAACTGCTGGTCGAAGTGAAGCACAGCAGGACGAACGTGATGATGACCACACTGACCCCGGTGAGCCCGGTGCGGATCTTGCGCTTGCGCATGTTGGCCATGCCCAGCCGCACGGCGCTCATGAGCACGCCGGCACGGGAGGTCTGCGCGGCGCTCGCCTCGGCCCGGCCGCTCCTGGCCTCCTCCAGGCCCGACTCGAACTTGGAGTAGACGACCGAGATGACCAGCAGGCTCATGAAGATGATGCCGAACGCCATTATGATCATCATCGGCTGGCCGCTGATCCGGAATGCCGGATGGAAGCTCCACAGCATCGCTGTCATCACGGCGAAGATGATGCCCGCGAAGGCGATCTGCCGGTAGATGTGCGGGGTCGAAAGAACGAGCCGCTCCGCGGCGTAAGAGAACGGCACCAGCATCAGCAGCAGGAAGACGGCGGCGCGGATGATGTCGTTGGCGAGATCGCGCACCGCCTGATAGACCCGGACTTCGTTGGCGAGTGCGCCGCTCGCAGCCTCGAAGAGCGCGGCGCCGTCGTCCTGCTCGACGGCCTCGTCCGCTTTCTCGAGCATGGCCCGCGTGCGCCGGTGGACCTTCTCGATCGCCTCGCTCGCGATGCCGGCCCTCTTGTACTCCGAGATCCTGCGCTCGTCGAGGCGGAACATGTCCTGTGCGGCCATCTGGAGCGGCATGAGAGGCATCGGCTGGCCGAGGTCGAAGCCGCGCATGGCCTCGCGCGTCGTCATCTGCCGGCTTTCCTCGGCCGACGCCATGTTGACGAGGGCGAGGCGGTTCCGCGTCGTGCCGGCCCGCAGTATCAGCTGCCAGCGGGTGCCCGGCTCCAGCAGGCAGGTCATCTGGCCCTGGTAGAGAGAGAAGTTGACCCTCTGCGGCTTCCCGCCGCGACGTGCGTCGAGGATGGTGCCGGAGGACAGGTTCAGGAGAAATCTCGGGTCGAAGAACTCCAGCCCGCTCAGCTCCCGACAGGTGAACACGACGGCCCGCAGCGGACCGGCGCGCCGGGAGCGGACATCGATGTTCAGCTTCGCCCCCTTCCCCACCTTGTTGATGTCGACGGCGCGCACGATGCTGCCATCGGCGTCCAGCAGGCACGACTGGACGAACACTCGCCTGGCGTACCAGCCGACGTCTCCGGGCACGGCGTCGAAGACGAAGCCCCCGTCGGCCCCGGTGAAGCGGAACTCCTGCCGGCGCATGCCGGGAACGGCCGGCGTCCAGTAGACACGGGCGCGGCCGCCGGCGCAGGAACCGGAGACGAGCGTGGTCAAGTACCCCTTCATGGGCAGACGAGGGATGGGCTCGCCGGGCGACATGTCGACCACGCTGCCCCGGACCCGGCTCCAGCCGGGAACTGGGGCCCCCGAAGGCCTGAAGCCTTCGGCGCCGGCGAGGGCCTTCGTGAAGCTGAGCGTGGCCTCGGCCTGCGGGCGCAGGCGCTCCCAGTCCAGCCTCTCGGCCGTGTCGGCGGGAGTGTCGACGCGCAGCCGCGGCGCTTCGAGCGTGGCCCACGTCATCGCCGGCAGGCCGAAGCTCCTGGCCGGCGAAGTGAGGTTGAGCGTCGAGCCGACCGCGAACGACTCGGGCGTGTCCAGGCCCATGAGCGGAGCCGTGTTGACGCTCCGGCGCAGCCGGCCCGGCCAGAGCTTCTCGCTGCCCTGCTTCTCGATCCCCCGCAGCCATTTCAGCAGGTCGTTCGCGTTGGCCTTCTCGTTGACGCTGAGGTAGTTGCAGAAGAGAGATGGACCGATCGCGACGCCGGCGTCCGAGAGGTCGATGCCCAGCAGAAAGGAGACGGGCCCGGGCGCCTGTGCGTTCAGGTCCAGGGCCCCGAGGATTTCGCCCCTCAGCCGGTCCCTGCCGTCCTGGGCGGCGAGCCGGCGCTCGACCTCCGCGGCCTGTTCGGTTATCCGCTTCCCGGCTCTCTGCCAGAGAAGCTCCGCCAGCGGGACGAGATTTTTCTTGAGGGGTCTGCTGCTCAGCATCTGCGCCTGCGCGGCGAGGAAGGCGGCACGGCGCCGCGCGAGCTCTGCCACCCGCTTCTCGAGCTCGAGCCTGGTATCGCCGCTCGTCTCGAAGGCCCGGAGCCGCAGCGGGTGCAGCTCCGCCTCAACGGCGAGGACCTCGCGGGACGCCTCGTCCTTGATGTACCGGTGCAGCGGCTTGAACCTTCTGGCGTGAAGCTGTGCCAGCCCGTCCGGCAGCGCGATCAGACCGGCGGCCAGCTTCTCGTGTCCCCGGTACTCAGCGAGGCGCTCCTCGTCCTCCTGCAGGTGCATCGCCGCCTCGCCCGGAGACGCGCCGAGCGTCTGGAGCATCACCCTCATGCCGAGCAGGTTGATCGAACAGGCATCGGCGAAGACGAAGAGCAGCGGGCGGGAGGGCCGCTCGTCGGCCAGGTCCTCCATGGCGTTAAGCAGAAAGGCGGTGTCGACGGCGGCGTCGGCCCCCGGCGCGAGCTCGGGCACGACGCTCATCGAATCGAAGGCCGAGGCGATCGCCAGCGCCGGCTCCGGCGTTGCGGGAGTGGCAGGCGTCACGAGGGCGTAGATATTCCGCGCCTTCGTCTCGCGCCACTCGGCACGGCAGGAGATCGTGCCCTCGGTGTCCCGCGCTTTCCTCAAGGCGTTCGCCAGGGCGCCGTCGGGGATGTAGAAGCGCGGGAAGTTGATCGGCAGAGGCGTCAGGTGAGCGCCGAGCTGCTCATAGCAGTCTTCGGGCGAGCCGAGCAGCACCACCGCCTTCGCCCCCAGGCCGTGGACCTTCCGCCACGCCAGACCGGCGGCTGCCTCCATGACCGCGATCTGTCCGCGAAGGCTCCGGGCCGGCAGACTCCCGGGCTCAGCCCTGGCGACGTAGACGAGCCGGCCGGCTATGCCGTCCGATGGAGTGCAGTTGAGCCGGACGCTCGCAGGCCACAGCGGGAATATCCGGTGCTCGCCCCGGCTCTCCCCGGACGATATGGCGAGGCGCGCCTCCAGAACGTGCGGGACCACCGCGGTGAACTCGTGCTGCCAGACCCGTATTCCCGGCACTGCGCTGACTCTTGCGAGCAGCGCCGCCGCGGCCCGGTCGTGCTCGGGCGTTCCGACCACCCTGGTGCTGTAGGAGGCGAGCCATTCGGTGTCGCGGCGCACCCGGTCCGCAAAGGACATGCCGGCAAGAGCGCCCTCAGCCACAAGGACGGACGCCGCCGCAGCGACAGCTACCGGCCAGATTCTGAGACTTCGATGGCGCATGCTCGCGGACCTCTCACCACGGCAGTATCTGTATGCGCTCGTACGGCAGATTCAGCAGCACCCGCACCGCGGGCTCCAGCGCCCAGACCACGGCGGCAAGCACCTCGCCCATTATCAGGCCAATGAAGACGGGCCGCGCCGATCTGTAGAGCCGCGCGCCGCCGTATCGCAGGATCAGTATCTTGGCCAGCCAGCCGAGGAAGACGCTCGGCCAAGCGTTGTTCGAATAGAAGGTGCTGACCATCAGCAGGCCGACGGGGTGGAGCGGCCAGTGCGGCGTCAGGAGGCAGAGCCACTGAAGCACGGCGGCAAGGATGCCGCCGAAGATGATGTGGCCGATCTGGTTGTAGGCGGGCTGGTGGAGCGGGCGGTTCTTCGCGGGATCGGCTCCGGCCTGTTCCTTCAGGGCCCTCAGCTTGACGATCTCCCTGTTGGCGCCGTCGAGCCTGCCGGTGCCCCACGGGCCGACCGGCTGGTCCTTCCCGTCGATCGAGGCGCTGTGATGATAGCTTGCGCTGAGGTGGGCGGCGCCGCAGACCACCATCCCGCTCGCCATTATCCCGACGAGGATGACGGCCATCCTCCACTGCCGGCGCGGCCCCGTCTTCTCGTCGAGCGCGATGGCATGGGTTGCCAGGGCGGAGCAGCTGACACGTGAAGCCGTCGGGAAGAGCATGGCCATGACATACGAGAAGTAGAGCGACACGGGCCCCATCCAGGATATCGGCGCCAGCCGGACCAGGCTTATCTGGTAGCTCGTGTCGAGGCGGATGAAGGGCATGCCGGTCTCGGCCACGATCCGTGCGATGAGCAGCGACACCATGAACCCGAACCAGACGTAGAAGAGCGCCCACAGCGTCCCGACGCCCACCCACTTGAGCCAGATGAACATCCCCAGGCAGCCGCAGACGAACATGAGGCCGCTGTTCCCGTCGCGGCGATCCTCTTCCGTCTTGGCCCGGCGGAACATGCTGCGGAAGACATGCCCCCAGTGAGCACGGCCCAAGTACAGCACCGCTATGGCGAGCGGGAACATCGCCCCCATCCGGTGATCGGCAACGGTGGCCCAGTGGTAGGGAGGGAAATATGCCCTCCCGATCACCACGTAGGCGGCGTAGGCTATCACGAAGAACCAGACGGAGAAGCCGATGCGGTTCGGCATGAAGAATGCCGCGCCGAGAAAGATGAAGTAGATGCGGTTGAACTTGATGTGGCCCGGAAGATAGCGCAACGGCTCCTCGGTGAAAAATCGCCCGAGGTTCCAGTCCAGCGGGACGGCGGGCACCCCCTCGGGGTTGTAGGTCTTCAGGGCCGAGAGCATGTGGAGCACGAAGACCACGCCGACGGCGATCCAGAACGAGCGCTTCCGGAAGAGCGCGGCGAAGAAGTTCCCTTCCTCGGGGTCCTCTATGAGGGCCCTCTCCACTCGCAGCAGAGGGAATGTGAGCCGCTCGTTGTTGAGCCACTGGGGCAGGACGATCATCGCCAGGCCGACCATCATGAGCGAGCTGGCCAGGACGAACATCCCCCAGGTGACCAGCGGCCCCAGCCAGGCGCGCCAGGGCACGCTCTCTCCCTCCTGCAGCTCGGTCAGGAAGTCGTCCGCGACCGGGGTCTCCTCGTCGAAGCCGATCTTGTCCGGGAAGAGGCCGGCGGGCAGGTCCATCTCCTTGTAGGCCCTGGCGAGGTTGTCATCCTGGCGCACCACGTGGGGTACCTTGGCGATGGAGTAGGGAAGCATCCGGAGCAGGCCCTGTCCCGGCAGGACGCAGGCCACGAGCATCATGCCGAAGAGCACCGCCAGCTGACTCGAGTCGAGGGCCAGCCGGGGCCTGAGCCATCTCAGGAGGGGGTTCAGCCCCAGGACGAGCAGCAGGACGACGAAGAGCGCGGGCACCGGCAGGTAGCAGTCGCCGACATAGGGCGTGCCGATGACGAAGTAGAAGTAAGGGGTGAGAACCCAGATTAGAACTGAGCCTGCGAGCCCGGCAATGATGGCCGTCACCCGGCGGGACCACTGGGTGGCCGACTCTGTGCTGGCGGTCTCATCTTTCACTCGGCCACTCGCGCGCACCTGTGCCGGGCCGGCCGTCGGCCCTCGGCACGGCCGCCATTGCCATCACGGAGGCACATAGTACCAGTTGAGCAAGCAGCCGGTCAAGTCACCTCGGGTGCTGCAGCCTGCCGTTTTGAGGGGGGGACGGGGCACGCGCTGAGAAGTCAGGCGCGCGCGGCTGCCCGGGGGGCGACCGGGCCGAAGGGCGCCGTGCCTCTTGGTCATCGGGCCCGGGCCGGGCCTACCTGACCGAAACGGGGCCGATCGTCGCCTCCATGCGCGTCTTCCCGCCCCGGCGGAGCCGCACCTTGCGCACCCACTCGAGCGTCACCGGGCGGGCGGGCGCCCTGACAAAGGGGCACCAAGTGTAGGAGCCGCCGTTCCATGTGTGCCCGTCGGGCTCCCACTTCCGCGGCGCACAGGTCTCGCCCTCACCGAGCGCCAGCTTGACCGGCATGGACGCCCCCCGCTGCTCGGAGCGCCACGCGGCGCCGGCGCCGCTCACGTCGCCGAGAAGCCTCAGGCGCCACTTGATCTCGTACTCCCCCGGCACCGTGGCCACGAGAGTGTCGGTGAGAGACAGCCCCCTGCCGCCCCCGCCCTTCACGGCCCGGGTCCACGTCGCGCCCGCCACGTCGGCGACGCGGAACTCGAACTCGAAAGCCCCGGCGGTCCCCGCCTTCGCGGGGCGGCGCCTGACGAGTTCCGCCATCGGCGGCCCGGCGCGGAAATCGCCCCAGCGTCCCTTCTGGCCCTCGAAGTAACCCCACGCGGCCTTGCCGTCGCGCGAGACCTCGATGGAAGAGTGGTGCTGGTGGCCGGTGTTGGTGTAGCCGCCGTCGACGATCCAGATGCGCCCGCCGCAGGTGTAGTGGACGATGGCCCCGAGGTCGAAGTGGCCGTGGTCGGCCCAGCCGATCCCCTCCACGAAGAGATACTCGTCGCCCGGGCGCCAGCCCGACCTGTAGACGATCTTGTCGAATGCCTTGCTCAGCGGGGGGCTCCAGGGCTTGGGCTTGCCGCGCCAGAAGCCCTCCTGCCCGACCGCGCCGCGCGTGTAGTCAAAGTAGCCCTGCGAGATCGGGAGCGCCACGAGCCCGGTCATCTCCTTCAGTTCGGCCGGTTTCACCTTCGGCGGCGGCACAGTGCGAGGGCCTCCGGCGGCGGAGGAGCAGTTCTGGTAGGCGAAGAACTTCGACGCGGCGCTGTGCTTCGGGTTGGCGATGCGGTAGCCCTGCGCGATGCGGTCGATGGCCCACTGCGCCGGGGCCCATTCCCAGTCGGCCACGAGCACGCGGAACCACTCCACCTCGGTCACCGCCGCGGTGTCCCAGCAGTCGCCGTAGGCGGCCGGGACGGCCATGGAGTCGCGCGCGGCGATGAAGCGCCTCGCGGCGTCGAGCCACTTCTCGGTGCCGGGCTGATCCCTGGTGGTCAGGCCCTGGTACCTGAAGAGCCGGGAATGCTCCTTGAAGGTGAGGGGCTCGTAGTTCTGCGAGTCCTCCGGCGCGTGCCCCCACGTCGTCGCGTCGGCGATGATGTCGTCGAGCCAGTTCTTCCAGAACGTGGCGCCGCCGAGGTCGTAGAGCCTCCCGTAATAGAGATAGGCCTGCATCAGCCCGTCGGCGAGTATCGTCTGGTGGTTGTGGCGCATTCTCACCGGGCCGGAGTAGGCTCCGTAGCCGCCGAAGGCGCGCCAGTAGCCCTCGGGGCCGTCGACGCACCTGAGGAGGTAGTTGGTGACGCGCAGCCGGTCGGCGGGGCTGAGCGCCGGCGACTCCTCCACCCGGTCCCAGCCGCGCATGAGGCCGTAGAGCTGCATGTGCGTGTCGTACCCGCCGTAGATCTCCTCTTTCTCCATCTTGAGGGCGTAGTCCCGGTAGAGCCTGGCGAACTCGTCGTTCCCGGTCCGGTAGTAGCGGTCGCCGTAGTCGGAGGTCTGCCGGACGTAGCTGCGCTGAGCGGTCTTGCCCTTGCGGCCCGCGATGGGCTGCGAGAGCTTGCGCCGTTCGCGGGCGAAGTAGTCGTCGCCGGCCTTCACGCGGTAGTAGTAGGGGCGGACCGACTTCCACTCCTCCGACGGCTGCTCGACCAGGAAGGCGTCCCAGACTGTCTCGCCGCCCTCGCGCTCCGGGCGGAAGGCGCGGACGGCCTTCGGGAGCGACGCCGGCTCGGAGCTGGAGATGACGATCACGTTGGCCGTCGACTTCGCGAAGGGCCTGGCGACGGTGCGGATCGCGTAGCCGCCGATGCCGGGCACGCGCTCGTCCTCGAGTATGAGCGTGGCCCGGCGGAGCGCCTGCACGAGCGGGCCGCCCTTGCCCGCAGAGAGCAGTATCAGGTTCGTCTCCGGATCGACACCCTTCACCGGATACTGCGGCAGCGGCTTCCTGAAATCGGGCTCGTCCTTCAGCGGAACGCCCAGCGCCTTCGCGAGCGCCGCCGCCTGCGCCCTCTCGACGCCCGACGGCGGCGCGAGGACCACCGCCTTCGCCTTGCCCTCCGCAGAGCGGATCACCGTCCGGTAGCCCGACGGGGCGAGCCTGGTGATGGTGCCGCCGCCCTCGCTCGGCCTGGAGATGTAGGCCCGGTTGATGTAGAGGCCGTTGCCCGTGATGGTGAGGCGCGTCGCCGTCTGCCCCGGCGGCACGGCGAAGCTGTAGGAGTACAGGACCGGCGTCCAAGTCCCCTTCGCCGATATCTCGGCGCTGGTGAAGTCGCGGCTCCCGAGGCGCACCGTCAGCCTGCCGCGCCTCGTCTCGCCCGAGGTGAGGAAGAGCGAGAGGACGTAGGCGCCAGGCTGCGGCGTGCGCATGTAGAACTGCGCGTAGGACTTCCCCCACAGCGACACCGTCCCGGGCTTGGCGGGCTTGCCGTTCACCGTCAGGCGGTGAGCGGCCATGCTCTCGGACGCCTCCCTGCCGGACCCGATCACGAGCGAGTCCAGGGGCTTCCCCGCCGTCGTGTTGGAGACCTTCTCCAGGGCCCCGGCTCCGGTTGCCCCCCGGGCCGCGGCGAGAAGCAGACACGCCGCCAGCAAAGATCTTGTCATCGTCATCCCGTCTCCCCCGCCCTCCCCGGGCGCAGACCCGTGTTGCGGCGGAGAGTGTATGACGCCCCGGAGGCCCGGTCAAGCGGGTCGGGGGCGGGGGGCAGTTAGCAGCCCCTTGCCACGCGCCGCACGGCGTTGTATCATCCTGTGGTATGGGCCGACTTCGGAAACTCATTCCCCGTTTCAGCCTGAGAACGCTGGTCGTCTTCCTGCTGCTCGTGACAAGCGGGATGGGGTTGTGGTGGCGCCGGGGAGCGTGGCGTTGTGAGTTGCTCCTGCCGGGGGGCTTACTGGGCGTCGCCAGAGCCTTCTTCACGCCCGACGGGGAACGCATAGTTACGATCGATTGCGTTGGGCCGGGGAGGGTCTTGTCCGGCGCGCACGTGTGGGATGCCCGGACAGGGAAGTGCCTAGTCGAAGTGCAGGGCCACGCTTCCGCGCGGTGGGCGATACAGTCGACACCCGATGCCCGCCGAATGCTGTTGGGCACAGACCGACCTGTCACCACAGTGGAGGTGTGGGAACCGGGGAGGAGCACCTCGTGCACGAGCAGTTTCGTGTGCGGATTCCGGGCAGTGGAAGTCAAGATCAGCCCCAATGGCAGCAGGGGTGCGGCCTTTGGCGGGACAACACTCGTAACATGGGACGTCTCGACGGGAAGGCCGTTGGCGAAACTCGAGGTGGAGCCCACGGGATTCCGCATGGCCTTCTCGCCCGACGGGAGGCGCTTGGCCATTCCATCTGTGGGGTACGAGGCGAGCATATTCGACACTGACAGCGGGGATCGCCTTACCACACTCGAAGGGCACCAGGCGCAAATAGACGAAATCCGGTTCTCGCCTGATGGGCAACTCCTCGTCACATCTTCGGCATATGACACGACCACCCGTCTCTGGAACGTATCGACGGGGAGGAGCACAGCGACACTGACTGGGCGCCGTAGGCTAGACCGCCCGAACTCGGTTGTTTCCGCCGACGGTTCCTTGATCCTCACCTACCCGATGGCTCCCACCCAGGGAGCAGCCCTATGGAACGTGGCCACTGGCAAGCCGCTCTGCCACGTAGGCGGCTATGTCTCCGGCGCTGCCGTCTCTCCCGGTGGAGGTCTTATCGCGACGACCTTCTACGATCGCACGGTCGGCGCCATCTGGGATGCTCGCAGTGGACGTAAGCTCGCCCCGCTTGGCCGCAGGACGGATGGAGGGCCGATCGCCTTCTCTCCTGACGGGGAGCGCATCGTTACCCATACGTGGCGAGGTAGCACAGCGAGCATCTTCCGCAGGCAGCGTCCAGAGCAGTGGTGGGGCGTCTTCTGGCTCTGGGAGTTCTGGCTGACTGTTGTGTTCGCCGGGGTGTTCGTGTGGAGCGTGTGGCGGGACAGGCGGGCGCTGCAGAGGGCCTCCGTCACCCCCGTTGGGGGCGAGGGAGATAGTGATGGCGCTGGAGGCGCCGATTGCTGAGCCCCTCGACGTTGCGCGCGGCCCCGCCGGCCCCCCGCGGCCCCCCGCCCCTCGAACGGCCTTCTGGCTCAAGATCGGGCCCCGTTTCTGCCGATACTGTTCCATGCGGGGGGAGGAATCGAGGACAGTGAAAGGCAAGAGGCAGCTCACCGACAGGCCCCAGGCCGGCAGCAGGCTCCAGTGCCCGGGGCAATCCTACGAGATCACCCGCGAGATGTGCGACGCCCGGCGCGCAGGCGGGTTCGGCAAGTGCTCCAAATGCCGCGTGGCGGCGGCTCTCGCCAAGAGCGCATGACGAAACCGTGAATTGCCAAGTCTCTCTTGCGGCGGCACATCCGCGGTGTTAGAATCCAGCGTCAAATGACCGACGGCATGGACAAGATATGCCAGGTCTGCGGCCGACGGTACTCCCGGCACGCCGAGTTCCGCCTGATGCGCGTGGAGGACGGCTCGAGGGCCATGGCCTGCGCCAGGTGCCGAAGCCGTCCCGCCCCCGGGGGCGCGCCCGCGCCGTGGCACAGCGAGGCCGACGAGCTGGCCAAGCACTCGCCCGCCGAGCGGCGCCGCCACCCGCGAAGGTCCGCCAATCTGGTCATCTCCTTCACGCGCCTGCGTGACGAGCGCCGGTACTCGGGCGTGCTCAGGGACCTGTCGCAGGGAGGCGTCCGCTTCACCACGGGCGAACGGCTCGGCATGAACGAGGTCATCAATGTCGTCATAACGGGCCGGAACGTCGAGACCCGGATCAGGGCGGTGGCCCAGGTCGTGCGCATCACCCAGCGCAACAGCGACTACGAGGTCGGCGTGCGCTTCACCGGCCGCGGCAAGGAGGTGAAGCTCTCCGACAGGCGGGACAACAGACGCGTGGTGGCCGACTTCGAGATACGATACCGCCGGGAGGGACACCGGCGCGCCAACGTCGGCCGCGTGAGGGACATCTCGCAGGGGGGCATCAGGTTCGTGACGAGCGAGAACATCCCCCGCGGCGAGGTGCTCTCGGTGACGCTCGACGCGAGGGCGGCCGGCGTGATCGAGGCCGAGATGAAGGGCACGCTCCGGGTCAGCGGCTCCGCCTCCGTCCTGGCGTCGAGCGACGTTGGCGACCGATACGAGGTCCGGGCCAAGTTCGTCTGAGCACACCCGCACCAGCACAGCGGCAAAAGGAGGCAGGAGTGTCCGTCGATCCAGGCAAACTCAAGGCGATGCTGTCCGAACACGGCCAGGAGCACGTTCTTGCCTTCTGGGAGGAGCTCGGCGACGAGGGCCGTTCGGGCCTCGCCCGCCAGATAGAAGGGATCGACTTCGATCTCTTCGACCGCCTCGTCGCCAGGTACGTGACGGGCGAAGGCGAAGCCGCCGGGGCGGGCGATTCCGAGATCACGCCCGCCGAGTTCATCCCCGTTCCCATGAGCGACGCCGAGAAGGCGGCTGAGGCGGAGGCCGCGGCGGCCGGCGAGGAGGCCCTGCGCGCGGGGCGCGTGGCGGCCTTCGTGGTCGCCGGCGGCCAGGGGACACGGCTCGGCTTCGACGGCCCCAAGGGGGCGTACCCGATCGGCCCCGTCACCGGGCGCACTCTCTTCCAGGTGCACGCCTAGAAGATACTCGCCGCCTCGCGCGCGTACGGCGTGACCATCCCGTGGTTCGTCATGACGAGCGAGGCCAACCACGACGATACGGTCGGGTTCCTGTCGTCGCACTCCTTCTTCGGCATGGAGGAGTCGGACGTGTTCTGCTTCCGGCAGAGGATGATCCCGGGCTGCGACCCCGAAGGCAGGATGTACCTCGCCGCGAAGGACCGCATCTTCACGAATCCCAACGGCCACGGCGGCTCGCTGCAGGCGCTGCACGAGTCGGGTGCTCTCGCCGAGATGAAACGCCGCGGCATCGACGTCATCTCGTACTTCCAGGTGGACAACCCGCTCGTGAAGGTCATCGACCCCGTCTTCATCGGCCGCCACCTGCAGGCCGGGGCGGAGATGAGCTCCAAGGTCGTCTCCAAGGCGGGCCCTGAGGAGAAGGTTGGCGTCGTCGGCTACATCGACGGGAAGCTCGGGGTCATCGAGTACTCCGACCTGCCCGAGGAGCTGATGCACGCCACCAACGACGACGGCTCGCTCGTCTTCGACGGCGGCTCCATCGCGATCCACATCCTCTCGGCGCCCTTCGTGGAGCGCATGAACGAGGGCGGCCTGCAGCTGCCGTACCACAAGGCGCAGAAGAAGATATCCTATGTCGACGGGAACGGCGAGCTCGTCGAGCCCGACGGCAAGAACGGCGTCAAGTTCGAGACATTCGTCTTCGACGCGCTGGGCTTCGCCAAGGCGTCGGTGACGATGCAGGTCGACCGCTCGGTCGACTTCTCGCCCGTGAAGAACGCGACCGGCGTCGACTCGGCCGAGACGTCGAGGCGCGACCTCACCGAGCTCTACGCCCGGTGGATCGAGGAGGCGGGTGGCACCGTCGAGCGCACGCCCGACGGCCTCTCGAAGCACCGGATCGAGATAAGTCCGCTCTTCGCGACGGGACCGGACGATCTGAAGAAGCGGGTCCCCGAAGGCTGCTCCATCAACGGAGACTCGGCGCTGAATCCCTGACCACGTGAGGAGAGACCCCATGTCAAAGCAGCTCCTGAAGCTCGATGTCTCCGGCCTCTTCGAGGCGAAGGTGGGCGAGCACGGGCTGAGGGAGCCCGCGCTGGAAGGGCTGCGGGAGCGCGCCGAGGCGGCAGCCGCCGCCGTCCAGGCCGACCGCGGCACCGGGTGGCTGCGGTGGATGGACCTGCCCTACAGGGACGACGTGGCCGACGCGATCGCCGCGAGCGCCAAGGCGAAGGAAGGCCTCTTCGACGACGTGGTCGTCCTCGGGATAGGCGGCTCGGCGCTCGGCAACACCGCCGTGCAGAGCGCTCTGCGGCACCCGTACTGGAACTCGCTCCCGAAGGGCGGCCGCGGCGGCTTCCCTCGGATGCACGTGGTCGACAACGTCGACCCGGCGCGCCTGGCCGGCCTCGTCGACGTGCTGGACCCGGCGAAGACGCTCTTCAATGTGATCTCGAAGTCGGGCTCGACCGCCGAGACGATGTCCCAGTTCATGCTCTTCCGCGACCTCGTCGAGAAGGCCGTCGGCGCGGAGAAGGTGAAGGAGCACTTCGTCTGCACCACCGACGCCGAGAAGGGGATACTCAGGCCCATTGTCCGGGACGAGGGATTCGAGTCCTTCGTCGTCCCCGAGGGCGTGGGCGGGCGCTTCAGCGTGCTCAGCGAGGTGGGCCTCTTCTCGACGGCCATCGCCGGGGTGGACATCAGGGCCATGCTCGCCGGCGCCGCCCGGGCGGACGAGGCGACGAAGAAGCCGGCGCTCGGAGATAACCCGGCGGCGATGCTCGCGGCGGCGCTCTACCTGTGTGACACCGAGCTCGGCGCCCACGTCCACGTGATGATGCCCTACAGCCACGCGCTCCGCGACATGGCCGACTGGTTCCGCCAGATATGGGCGGAGTCGCTCGGCAAGGCGGTCGACACTTCGGGCAAGACCGTCAACGTGGGCCCGACGCCCGCGAAGGCCCTCGGCGCGACCGACCAGCACTCACAGATACAGCTCTACACGGAAGGCCCGTTCGACAAGGTGGTGATGATGCTCGCCGTCGAGGACTTCGGCGGCGACGTTACGATCCCCGAGAGCTACGGCGAGACCGGCGGCATCGCGTATCTCGGCGGCCACACGTTCGGAGAGCTGCTCAACGCCGAGATGAGGGCGACGGAGATCGCCCTCTCCGACGCAGGGCGGCCGAACCTGAGGATCGACTTCCCGGCCGTGACTCCGGAGACCGTCGGCGCGTTCTTCTATCTCTTCGAGATGACGACGGCCATCGCCGGGCGGCTCTACGACATCGACGCGTTCAACCAGCCGGGCGTCGAGGCGGGCAAGATCGCGACCTACGCCCTCATGGGCCGCGACGGCTACGAGGAGAAACGCGCCGAGATCGAGTCGGCGCCGCGGAGCCCGGAGAAGCATATCCTCGGCGTCTGAGCGGGGCGAGCCGTCGCCGCGTGCAGGGCCCGGCAGTATTCGCGATACCGGCGCCGCCCCCGCGAGTCTAAGGAGTAGCGGGACCGTGTTCGAGGGAGGCTTGCAGTGAAGAGAACGACGCCAGCCGTGTGCGCAGCATGCCTTCTGCTCGCAGTCGTCGCCGTGCCCTCAGGCTGCGGCAAGAAGACTCCTCCGGCCGAGATGCCAAAGGAGACGCCCCGGATCGTTGAAGGCAACAACGCCTTCGCCCTCGAGCTCTACGCCAAGCTCAGGGGCGCCGAGGGTAACCTCTTCCTCTCGCCCTACAGCATCTCGACGGCGCTGGCGATGACCTACGCAGGCGCGCGGGGCGACACCGCGAAGGAGATGGCCGCCGTCCTCCACCTTCCGCTGCCGCAGGAGACGCTGCACCAGGCGATGGGTGGCCTGCAGAGGTTCCTCCAGGCCGACCCCGCTGGGCACGGCTACGAGCTCCATGTCGCAAACGCCCTTTGGGCGCGGCGGGACAAGCCGATCAGGCAGGAGTTCATCGACCTTGTCCGCTCCAGCTACGGCGGCGCCATGGAGCGGCTCGATTTTCACGGGGATGCGGCCGGTGCGGCCGAGACCATCAACGACTGGGTCGAGCGCCAGACCAGGGAGAAGATCAAGGATCTGGTCAACGAAGAGTCGGTGAGGGGACAGGCTCTCATTCTTACGAACGCCATCTACTTCAAGGGCCAGTGGGCCTCGAAGTTCGAGGAGAGCGCCACGCGCGGCGCGCCCTTCAAGCTCGGCGCGGGGGGAGAGGTCACCGTGCCGATGATGAACCAGACCGGCGAGTTCAGGCACATGCGCGGCGAGGGCCTCGCGATGATCGAGATGCCCTACAGGAGCGGGGATGTCTCGATGCTCGTGCTGTTGCCCGGGAAGGTAGACGGACTCGCGGGCCTCGAGGACAAGCTGAGTGCCGAGGCACTCGCGGCCTGGATTGGTCGCCTCGGAAAGGTCGAGGTGCGCGTTTCCGTTCCGAAATTCAGAATGACCCGGAAGTGCAAGCTCGGGAAGAAGCTCAGGGCAATGGGGATGGTGAGCGCCTTCAAGGGGTCGGCCAACTTCAGCGGCATCACGCCGGGGGAGCTCTGGATCAGCGAGGTGCTCCACAAGGCCTTCGTGGACGTCAACGAGGAAGGGACCGAAGCGGCGGCGGCGACGGCCGTAATCATGTCCGATGAGTGCGCTAGCGAGCCGCTTTCCTTCATTGCCGACCACCCGTTCATCTTCATCATCCGCGACAGCCGCTCGGGGTCGATCCTCTTCATGGGGCGCGTTGTGAACCCGAAGGCGTGAGGGATCGGCCTAGCCCCCTGTCATTGTGACGCGCTTTGACTCCATGTCATAATGACGCGCCTCAGGCCGTAAACCCCCGTGAAACAAGGACTTAGCGCCCTCCCGGGCCGTGGCCCGCCGCTTGCTCAAGGTTATCCTGGAATGGCACATTGAGGGAGGACGGACCGATGCGTCCCGAGAGGATGACGATCAAGAGCCAGGAGGCGGTTCAGGCAGCCAGCCGCTTCGCCGAGAAGAATCGCCACCAGGAGCTCGCCCCCGAGCACCTCCTGTATGCTCTCTGCGAGCAGGAGGGTGGCCTCGTCATGCCGGTGCTCCAGAAGCTCGGCGTCGACCCGCAGGCGCTTATGGCGGACCTGGTGCTCGAGCTCGACTCCATGCCGAAGGTCGAGGGCGGCGAGCTCTACATGTCGAAGCGGCTCCGCTCGCTTTTCGAGGGGGCCCTCGACGAGGCCGAGCGCCTCGGCGACGAATACATCTCCGTCGAGCATCTCCTCATCGCCATCGCCGCGACCGGCGGCGCCGCCGCCGACGTCCTCAAGCGCCACGGCGTCACGAGCGACAATCTCTACAAGGCGCTGACCGAGGTCCGCGGCTCCTCGCGCGTCACCGACCAGGAGCCCGAGGACAAGTACCAGGCCCTGAAGCAGTACTCCAGCGACCTGACCGAGCTCGCCCGCAAGGACAAGCTCGATCCCGTCATCGGCCGCGACCGCGAGATCCGCCGGGTCATGCAGGTCCTCTCGCGCCGCACGAAGAACAACCCCGTCCTCATCGGTGACCCCGGCGTCGGCAAGACCGCCATCGCCGAGGGGCTCGCCCGCCGGATCGCCTCCGGCGACGTGCCCGAAGGACTGAAGGAGAAGCGCGTCGTGGCCCTCGACATCGGCGCGCTGATAGCGGGCTCCAAGTTCCGCGGTCAGTTCGAGGAGCGGCTGAAGGCGGTCCTCAAGGAGGTGGAGGAGGCGGCTGGCGAAGTGATCCTCTTCATCGACGAGCTGCACACGATCGTCGGAGCGGGGGCGGCCGAAGGCGCCGCCGACGCCGCCAACATGCTCAAGCCGGCGCTCGCGCGGGGGGAGCTCCGCTGCATCGGCGCGACGACGCTCGACGAGTACCGCGAGCACGTCGAGAAGGACGCCGCCCTCGAGCGCCGCTTCCAGCCCGTCTACATCGGCGAGCCGTCCGTCACCGACACCATCGCCATACTCCGCGGCCTGAAGGAGCGCTACGAGGTCCACCACGGCGTGCGCATCACCGACGGCGCGATCATCGCCGCCGCGAAGCTCTCGGACCGCTACATCTCCGAGCGCTTCCTGCCCGACAAGGCCATCGACCTCGTCGACGAGTCGGCGAGCCGGCTGCGCCTCGAGATCGACTCGATGCCCACGGAGCTCGACACCCTCGACCGCGCCATACGCCAGATGGAGATCGAGCGCGAGGCGTTGAAGAACGACGACGCCGCCGACTCGAAGGCGCGCCTCGCCGAGCTCGACCGTACCATCGCCGAGCGGCGCGAGGAGTTCGAGGGCATGCGCGCGCGCTGGGAGAACGAGAAGGCCTCCATCGCCCGCATCCGCGCCATCAAGGAGGAGATCGAAGCCGCACGGCTCGGCGAGGAGAAGGCCACGCGCGCCGGAGAGCTCGAGAATGCGGCATCGATCCGCTACGGGCAGGTGCCGGAGCTCGAGTCGCGGCTCGAGGAGGAGTCGGCCGCGCTCGCCAGGCTGCAGGCGGAGCAGTCGCTCCTCCGCGAGGAGGTCTCCGAGGAGGACATCGCGGAGGTGGTCTGCGACTGGACGGGGATACCGGTCTCGAAGATGCTCGAGGGCGAGACGGAGAAGCTGCTGAAGATGGAGTCGCGGCTCCACGAGCGCGTCGTCGGGCAGGACGTTGCGGTATCGTCCGTCTCGGATGCCGTCCGGCGCTCGCGATCGGGACTGCAGGACCCCGACCGCCCGATCGGCAGCTTCCTCTTCCTCGGGCCGACGGGCGTCGGCAAGACAGAGCTCGCCCGCGCGCTGGCCGAGTATCTCTTCGACACCGAGAAGGCCATGATCCGTGTCGACATGTCCGAGTACCAGGAGAAGCACACGGTGAGCCGCCTGATAGGCGCGCCCCCCGGCTACATCGGCTACGAGGAGGGCGGGCAGCTCACCGAGGCCGTCCGGCGCCGGCCCTACTCGGTGATCCTCCTCGACGAGATCGAGAAGGCGCACCCCGAGGTCTTCAACACGCTCCTGCAGCTCCTCGACGAGGGCCGCCTCACCGACGGCCACGGCCGCACGGTGGATTTCCGGAACACCGTCGTCATCATGACCTCCAACATCGGCTCGGAGTACATCAGCCGCTTGGCCGAGGACGACGCCGACGGCGAGAAGATGAGAAGCCTGATCGACGAGGCGCTCAGGGCCCACTTCCGCCCCGAGTTCCTGAACCGCGTCGACGAGACCATCATCTTCGACCGGCTGACCCCCGAGGAGCTGGCCGGCATCGTCGACATACAGCTCGTCCGCATCGAGGGCATGCTCGCGGAGAAGGGCGTCCGCATCGCGCTCGACGAGCGCGCGCGGCGTTTCCTGGCCGAGGCGGGCTACGACCCCGTCTACGGCGCGAGGCCGCTCAAGCGGGCCCTCGTCAGGTACCTCCAGAACGCCCTGGCGAAGGAGCTCCTCGAGGGCCGCTTCGGGCCGGGCGCCGAGATACTCGTCAGTCATAGCGCCGACGGGTCCGACGGCCTCATCTTCAGCGACCTCCGGGCTCCTGTCGGAAATGCCGCCGGGGCGTAGGGCATCGCCACACGCGGGGCGCGCCCGGCTGCGGGAGGTCGGGGGCGCCTTGCAGCAGCGGAGCTCATATCCTGGGCTTGCGGGCCCGTGGCGGCCAATCTAAGATGTCGGGCTGGGGTGGCACGGGGATTGCTCCCTGTGTTCCCGGTTCGGCACGCCTTCGCGCCGGATGTGTGCGCCGATATTGGAGGGTTCCAGGGATGAAGAGATCAAGCGGTGTTCTGGTGGCCTTGGCGGTCGGGGCGGCCTGCCTTCTCGGCGGGGCCGCGTGGGGAGCGGAAGCCGGCAACGAGGAAGCCCTGCGCAAGGAGTGGATGGAACTCATGCGCAAGCGCAAGGACGGCCAGGAGCTGACCGAGCAGGAGATGAAGCGCGCGCGCGAGTTAAAGGAGCAGATGGGCGCGCGGCGCGGGCGCGAGGCCCGGGAGGCCGGGGCGGGGCGCGCCGCCGGCGAAAAGCGCGACCGCGACGCCCGGCGCGGCGAAGAGCAGCGCGGCCGAGAGGGCGAGCGTAGGCGCGCCCTCGGCAAGGGCGAGCAGTTCGCGAGGCGCCAGAGCCCCGATGCGACGATGATGGCGCGGCTAAACGTCCTCGACCAAGCCGCCCTGGCGGTGGCGGACGCCCTGGTGAAGGGGGAGAAGGCCTCCGACGCCGTCAAGGAGCTCAAGTTCGTCATCGAGAACTCGCCTGACGCCGACGCGAAGTCGCTCGCGAACTTCAAGCTCGGCGAGCTCTATCGCCTCAAGCTCGACGATAGGGCGAAGGCGCACCAGCACTACTACAAGGTCGGCGGTGACCTTTCAGAGAGGGCCCGGGGCATCGTCGTCGGCCCGCTGGCGAAGGCGGAGAAGATCGACGAGGCGATCAGGGAGCTCATGCTCTTCGCGAAGAACGCCCCCGACGAGATCGCCAAGGCCGGCGCGATACGCATGATGGTGGAGCTCGCCGTCAGGAGCGGCGACCTCGACAGGATGGCGAGCACCCTCGAGAAGGCCCGGGAGCTCATGAAGTACTCCGAGGCCGCGAAGGCCCAAAAGGCCATCAACGAGAGGCGCGAGCAGGAGGCGGCGCGCAGGCCGCAGATGCCGGGCCGCGAGGGCGCCGCCCCGTGGGCGGCCGGCCTCAGGGGAATGAGGGGCGGTGCCGACGGCAGGGGAGGTCCCGAGGCCGTCGAGCAGCTCAAGATGATGATAAAGAGGCTCGAGGCTGCAGGACGACCCGAAATCGCCGAGAAGATGAAGAAGCGTCTCGAGATGATGGAGAAGCGTGGCGCCCGCGGCGAGGGCGACGGTGGCGAGATATTCTAGCGGCCGATCACCGGAGACGCACAGGGCGGGAGCGATACTGAAAGG
>Ga0272441_10000403_pt1 | contig 99134 bp, 74 predicted proteins | sample SSMProp6N_FD_193582 | JGI IMG/M metagenome (GOLD analysis project Ga0272441, IMG submission 193582) | Marine sediment archaeal communities from Little Sippewissett salt marsh, Falmouth, MA, United States - SSM-Prop-6N | ecosystem: Environmental > Aquatic > Marine > Wetlands > Sediment ...
CCGTCGCGGCTCGTCACGGCCCTGAGGGCAATGACGTTGGCGTACGTCCGCTCGTCGCCCATGACGCCGACGGCCTTCACGGGCAACAGCAGCGCGAACGCCTGCCAGAGTTTCGCGTACAGGCCGGTGGCGTGGAGTTCCTCCAGGAAGACGGCATCCGCCTGGCGCAGGATGCGCAGTTTGCGTCGGTTCACGGGCCCGACGATGCGCACCGCGAGGCCCGGCCCGGGGAACGGGTGCCGCCAGATCATCCGATGCGGCAGGCCGAGTTCCTCGCCGACACGTCGCACCTCATCCTTGAAGAGATACCGGAACGGCTCGATGAGGCGGAACGTCAGGTTCCGCGGCAGCCCGCCCACGTTATGATGGGTCTTGATGGTGGCCGACGGGCCGCCGTGGGCCGAGATGCTCTCGATCACGTCCGGGTACAGCGTGCCCTGGGCCAGGAACTCGGGGCCGTCCAGGCGGCGGGCTTCCTTCTCGAATTCGCGGATGAACACCCGGCCGATGATGCGGCGTTTGCGTTCGGGGCTTGCCACGCCCTGCAACGCCTTCAGGAACCGCCCGGACGCCTTGACGACGTTCAGGCGGACGCCGAGGTGGTCGCGGAACTTGCGGCGAACGCCTTTCTCCTCGTTCTGCCGCAGCAGCCCATTGTCGATGAACACGCAGTGGAGCCGGTCGCCGATGGCCCGGTGCAAGAGGCCCGCGAGAACGGAACTATCCACGCCGCCGCTCACGCCGCAGAGAACGTGCCCGTGGCCGACGCGGTCGCGGAGGGCGGCGGTGGTTTCTTCAACGAACGAGGCGGCCGTCCATCCGCCTCGGCACCCCGCCACGCCGTACAGGAAGTTCCTCAGGACCTCGGCGCCGCGCGGCGTGTGAACGACCTCCGGATGGAACTGAAGGCCGTAGAGGCGCCGCCGGGCGTCGCCCATCGCCGCCACGGGGGCCGTCTTCGTGCGGGCCAGCACCTCGAACCCGCGCGGCGCCGTGAGCACCTGGTCGCCGTGGCTCATCCACACGCGCAGCCGTTTGGGCAACCGGGCAAAGAGGTCGCCCTTGCGGACGACGTGGATGTCGGCCCGGCCGTACTCGCGGCGGTCGGCGGCCCGGACCTCGCCGCCCAGCAGTTTCGCCATCAGTTGCAGACCGTAGCAGATGCCCAGAACCGGGATGCCGAGGCGCAGCAGGCCCGGGTCGCAGGTGGGGCTGACGGCGTCGGTGACGCTGGCGGGCCCGCCCGAGAGGATCAGGGCCGCCGGCCGGTCGGCCGCCAGGTCGCGCGGCTCGACGGTATGCGGCACGATTTCGCTGTACACGCCGCACTCCCGCACCCGCCGGGCAATCAGTTGCGTGTACTGCGACCCGAAGTCGAGCACGACGACGCGTTCGCGGCCGTGGGCCGGCACAAACGGCTCACGGGATCTTGATTGGGGCTTGCTCATAGGTGGAGTAGTAATAGGGGGTGAAGGCCTCGAACTCGGCGGCACAGGTGTCGACGAGTTTGTAGACCGGCCGGATGCCGCAGGCACGACGCCAGGCGCGGACGGCTTCCTCGTCGGCCGCGCCGAGCAGCCGGACGAGTTGGCGGTCCGAAAAGCCGAGTTGCTTGACGGCAAGCAACTCCTCGGCCGAGAGGGTGTCTTCGAGCCGCCCGGCCCGGGCGCGCCGGCGGCGGAGGTCCGCCTCCGCCTCGACGAGCTCGAGCATGTTATCCAGAAACCACGGGTCGATGCCCGTCAGGCCGTACAGGTCCTCCACAGTCATCCCCTGGGCCAGGGCGTGCTTGACGTGGAAGATGCGGTCCGGGCTCGGCGTAACGAGGGCGTGTTTAAGGGCCTCGCCGTCAAGCGGGTCGCGCGGGTCGTCCAGCCCCCACGCGCCGGTCTCGAGGGACCGGAGCGTTTTCTGGAGTGCCTCTTTGAACGAGCGTCCGATGGCCATCGCCTCGCCCACGCTGTGCATCGTCGTATTCAGGACCGGCTCGGTCTGCGGGAACTTCTCGAACGCGAACCGCGGCACCTTGACCACGCAATAATCGATGGTGGGCTCGAACGAGGCGGGTGTCTGGCGGGTAATGTCGTTGGAAATCTCGTCCAGCGTGTAGCCGACGGCCAGTTTGGCGGCGATCTTGGCAATCGGAAAGCCCGTGGCCTTTGACGCCAGCGCGCTGGAACGCGACACGCGGGGGTTCATCTCCACGACACGCAGCGCCCCGGTGCGCGGGCAAACGGCGAACTGGATGTTCGACCCGCCCGTCTCAACGCCGATCTCGCGGATGATGGCCACCGCGGCGTCGCGCATCGCCTGGTACTCGCGGTCCGAGAGCGTCTGGGCGGGGGCCACGGTAATCGAGTCGCCCGTGTGGACGCCCATCGGGTCGACGTTTTCGATGGAGCAGATGATGACGACGTTGTCCGCAAGGTCGCGCATGACCTCGAGTTCAAACTCCTTCCAGCCGATGATCGATTCCTCGATGAGCGTCTGGCGGATGGGGCTGGCATCGAGGGCGGCCCGGGCCATGCGTTTCAGTTCCTCGACGTTGTACGCCGTGCCGCCGCCCGTGCCGCCCAGCGTAAAACTGGGGCGAAGAATGACCGGCAGGCCGATGGCCCGGCCGGCCTCCAGGGCCTCGGCAACGGTGCCGACGACCCGGCCGGTGGGCACCGAAAGGCCGATTGTCTCCATGCACTGCTTGAACCGTTCGCGCGACTCGGCTTTCTGGATGGCCTCGGGGCTGGCGCCGATCATCTCAACGCCGTAGCGGTCCAGGACCCCCTGCTCGGCCAGGGCTTCGGCCACGTTCAGGGCGGTCTGGCCGCCCACCGTCGGCAGAAGGGCGTCGGGACGCTCCTGGCGGATGATCGTCTCGACGACCTCGGGTGTAATCGGCTCAACGTACGTCCGGTTCGAGAACTGCGGGTCGGTCATGATGGTGGCGGGATTCGAGTTGACGAGTACCACGCGGTACCCCTCCGCCAGCAGTGCCTTGCACGCCTGCGTGCCGCTGTAATCGAACTCGCACGCCTGGCCGATGATGATGGGTCCGGAGCCGATGACGAGAATCGACGCGATGTCCGTCCGCTTAGGCATGGGCCCCCCGCTCCATAAGGTCCCGGAATCGGCGGAACAGGTAGTGGGCGTCGTGCGGCCCGGGCGACGCCTCCGGGTGGAACTGGACACTGAACATCGGCAGCCGCCGGTGCCGGAGCCCCTCCAGCGTCTGGTCATTGAGATTCAGGTGCGTCAGTTCCACCTCGCCGGCGGGCAGGCTGTCGATATCCACGCAGAAGCCGTGGTTCTGGACGGTGATGGCCACTTGGCCGGTGGCGAGGTCTTTGGCGGGGTGGTTCGCGCCGTGGTGGCCGAACTTCAGTTTGACCGTCGTTCCCCCGAGGGCCTGACCCAGTATCTGGTGCCCCATGCAAATGCCGAAGATAGGCACCGGCGACCCGCCCGGTGGATTCTGGATGAGCGACCGCAACGTCTCGACGGCGTACGGCACGGCCGCCGGGTCGCCCGGCCCGTTCGAGAGCATCAGCCCGTCCGGGCGGCGGTCGGCAATCTCCTCGGCCGTCGCCGACGCCGGCATGACGAGCACGCGGCACCCGACCTCGCGCAGGCACCTGAGGATGTTGAGTTTCACGCCGTAGTCCAACAGGGCCACCAGCGGGCCGTCCGGCGGGGCCGTCTCGGGCTGCCACGGCCACGGCTCGCGCGAGGTCACGTCGCGCACGAGGTCGCGCCCCACGAGGCCGGGGGCGGCCCGGGCCTTCGCCACAACGCTGGCGGGGTCCGTGTCGGTGGTCGACAGGACGGCCTTCATGGCGCCGGCGGTGCGGACATGGCGCGTGAGGGCCCTCGTGTCGATGCCCGCGATGCCCGGGATACCGGCCTCGCGAAGGTAGGCGTCCAGGTCGCCCTCGGCACGCCAGTTCGAATGGCGGCGCGCGACTTCGCGCACGACGAATCCCTCGACCCAGGAGCGGCACGACTCGGCGTCCTCGCCGGTCACGCCGTAGTTGCCGATGAGCGGGTACGTCATGGCCACAATCTGCCCGTGGTACGACGGGTCGGTCAGCACCTCCTGGTAGCCGGTCATGGAGGTGTTGAAAACGACCTCGCCGGCGGCCTCGGCGCGTGCGCCAAAGGCGTGGCCGACGAAGACGGTTCCGTCCTCCAGGGCCAGCAGTGCGGTGCGTTGGGTCATCGGTTCCCCGTTTTGCCGGATGGTGGCCTCCGCAGGCCGCCGCGCCGACGGCTGCCAACTCGTGGTTTACCGGTCCGCGCCGGCCCGGCGGGCCCGCTCGAACTGCTCCTTGTGAAAGTCGCCCGGCACGTCGGTCGGGTAATCGCCCGTGAAGCACGCGGTGCACATATCCTGCGGGTCGGGCACAACGTTCAGCATCGCCTCGACGGAGAGGTAGGCGAGGGAGTCAGCGCCGATGAACTCGCGTATCGCCTCCACGGTGTGGGACGAGGCGATGAGTTCGTCCCGGGTGCTCATGTCGATGCCGTAGAAGCAGGGGTGCCGAACGGGCGGGCTGGCGACGCGCACGTGGACCTCGGCGGCCCCGGCCTCGCGCATCAGGCGGATGAGTTTCCGGAGCGTCGTGCCACGAACGATCGAGTCCTCGACCACGACCACGCGCTGGCCCTTGAGCACGCCCGCCACCGGGTTGAACTTGACGCGGACGTCGATATCGCGTTCGTGCTGGTCGGGGCTGATGAAGGTCCGGCCCACGTAGTGGTTGCGGATGAGGCCGATCTCGAACCGCCGGCCCGCCGCCTCGGCGTACCCCAAGGCCGACGTGTTGGCCGAGTCGGGCACGGCAATGACGATGTCGGCGTCAACGGGGTGCTCCTTGGCAAGTTGCCGGCCAAAGCGGCGGCGAATCTTGTCGGCCTTCTCGCCGAAGATGCGGCTGTCGGGCCGGGCGAAGTAGATGAACTCGAAGATGCAGGCTGCACGCCGAGGCGCCGCCGGCAAGTGCCGCGACCGGACGCCGGCCCGGTCGATGATAAGTACCTCGCCGGGGTCCAGGCTCCGCTCGTACTCGGCCTCGAGGATGTGCATGGCGCACGACTCGCTGGCCACGACCGTGGCGTCGCCCAAGCGGCCGACGCAAAGCGGCCGCCAGCCAAACGGGTCGCGCACGGCCACGAGCATCTCCGGCGACAGGAACAGCAGCGAGTACGCCCCGACAACCTGGCGGAGCGACTCGTCGATGGCATCCGGCAGGGTGGGCTGGCGACTGCGAGCCAGCAGGTGCAGCACGACCTCGGTGTCGGTCGTCGTCTGGAAAATCGAGCCGGTCTCCTCCATGTGTCGCCGCAGGTCGGCCGAGTTCACGAAGTTGCCGTTGTGCGCCGCCGCCAGTTGCCCGCGTTTGTATTCGATGAGAATCGGCTGGGCATTCCGAACGTTCGACGCCCCCGTCGTGGAGTACCGGTCATGGCCGATGGCGGCGGACCCGGGCAAGGCGTCGAACGTCGTGCGGTCGGCAAAGACCTGCGACACCAGGCCCGGGCCCTTGTGACACCGGATGGCGTGGCCGTCGGAGGCGGCAATGCCGGCGGCCTCCTGGCCCCGGTGCTGAAGGGCGTACAGGCCGAAGTACGCATGCCGGGCGGCGTCCGGGTCGCCCCAGACGCCGAACAGGCCGCAGCATTCCTTCGGCCGATCACCACGAGGTTCGCATGGCGTCGCCTGCGTGGCCATGGAAGGCGGCGCGGCCACCGCGTGGCGCGGTGCGTCGCCGCGAGGCGTTGGCTTGGCATGGTCAGTCACGGCGCGTCCTGTCTGTGCTCGTGTGCCGGCGTGGGCATAGAGTCCTACCCTCGGCAAAGCGGCTCAGGGGGGAAACCTCGACGGGCCCGCGGTGGATTCTAGGGGCCGGCCCCCTGATCTTCAAGCCTAAGATTGGTCTCTTGCCCCTTGTCATGGGTCCGTTGTCGTTGGCTCCGGGCATCGTCACTCGTCATGGCCTTCAAAGTAGGCGTCGATATTGGCAGCGGCCTCGCGTCCGGCGGTAATGGCCCGGACCACGAGCGAGGCCCCGTGGACACAGTCGCTGGCGGCAAAGACGCCGGCCTCGCTGGTCATGCCCCGGGCGTCCACTTCCAGGTTGCCGTGCTCGTCGGTGGCCAGGCCCGCCTCGCGGAGGAGCGGCCCGTGCTCCACGTGGACGAAGCCAAGCGCCAGGAGCACCAGGTCGGCCTCGATCTCGAACGCCGAGTCGGGCACCTCGGTAAAGGGCGGTTTACCGGAGACGGTGGGCTTGGTCCAGTCGATGCGGACGCATCGCATGGCCCGCACGTCGGTGCCGCCACGGTCGAGGAACGCCTTCGTCAGGACGCTCCAGAGGCGGGTGCACCCCTCCTCGTGGCTGCTGCTCGTGCGTTTGACGGTTGGCCAGGCGGGCCAGGGGCAATCGCGGGACCGCTCGTCGGGCGGTTCGGGCAGCAGTTCGATCTGGGTGATGTCGGTCGCGCCCTGCCGGCGGGCGGTGCCCACGCAGTCGGACCCCGTATCGCCGCCGCCGATGACAACGACCCGTTTGCCACCAGCCCAGATGGCCTCGTCGCCGGGCACGTCCTCGCCGGCAACGCGGCAGTTCTGCTGGACGAGGAAGTCCATGGCAACGTGGATGCCATGGAGGTCCCGGCCGGGCAGGGACAGGTCGCGCGGCGTCTCGGCCCCGACGGCCAGGAGAATCGCGTCGAACTTGCGCCGCAGGTGCCGCATGGAAACGTCGCGGCCAACCGCTACGCCCGTCTCGAACACGACGCCCTCGGCCTGCATTTGGTCGAGGCGGCGCTGGAGCACCCACTTTTCGAGTTTGAAGTCCGGGATACCGTACCTAAGGAGGCCACCCGGGTGCTCGCGTTTGTCGAAGACGGTAACCTCGTGCCCCATGCGTACGAGTTGCTGGGCGGCGGCCAGGCCGGCGGGCCCGGCCCCGACGACGGCCACGCGCCGGCCCGTTTGCGTGGCCGGCGGCTCGGGCCGGATCAGGCCGTCGCGCCACCCGTGCTCGACGACGGCCAGTTCGGTCAGGCGAATCGTGACCGGTTCGGCGCCGATGGCCAGGGTGCAGGCGGCCTCGCACGGGGCGGGGCAAATGCGGCCGGTGACCTCCGGAAAGTTGTTCGTGGCGTGCAGGAACTCCAACGCCCGCTCCCAGTCGCCCCGGTAGACCATCTCGTTGAACTCCGGGATGCAATTCGACAGCGGGCACCCGTACGCCTGGCAGAACGGGATGCCGCAATCCATGCACCGGGCCCCCTGCTCGCGGATGGCGTCGTCGGCCAGTTGGCCTTCAACCTCGCGCCAGTCGCGGACGCGCTGGTCCACGGGCCGCTTCGGCGCGTTCTGGCGGATGAATTCCAGAAATCCGGTTGGCTTACCCATCGCCCATCTCCTCAACGGCTGCGGCGGTTTCTGCTGGTCCGGCCGGCGCCGCGGCCGTTCGCCCGAGCATTCGCTAGTGACCGTTCCCTGGTGGCCATCGTTGCCCTTGCCCTGCCCCTGCCCTAGTAGACTTCCTCGGTGGCCGAAACCGTTTCGGCGTCGCGGTCGGCCCGAAGCCGCATTCGTTCGAGCACGTTGCGGTACTCAATCGGCATGACCTTGACGAACAGGGGGCACCGGGCCTGCCAGTCGTCCAGGATTTCGCGGGCGAGCGGACTGCCGGTCAGCGCCAAGTGCCGCTCCACGAGGCCGCGCAGGCAGGCTTGGTCCTCGTCGGTCCAAACGCTCTCCATGTCCACCATGTCGAGGTTGCAGCGTGTGCCGAACTGCTCGGTCTCATCGTAGACGTACGCCACGCCGCCGCTCATCCCGGCTGCGAAATTGTATCCCGTCGGGCCCAGGACGACGACCACCCCACCGGTCATGTACTCGCAGCCGTGGTCGCCCACCCCCTCGACGACGGCCGTGGCGCCGGAGTTGCGGACGGCGAACCGTTCGCCCGCCAGACCGCCCACGTACAGTTCGCCTGCCGTCGCTCCGTACAGGACGACGTTGCCGGCGATGACGTTCTCTTGAGGCTGGAGGCGTGCACCGGGCGGGGGTTTGAGGACGAGGCGGCCTCCACTCATCCCCTTGCCGACGTAATCGTTGGCGTCGCCTGCCACCGTAATGGCCACGCCGGGTGCGAGGAACGCGCCGAGGCTCTGCCCCGCGCTGCCGGCGAAGTCGAGGCGAATCGTTTCCTCCGGCAGGCCCTTGGGGCCGTGGCGTTTGACGATCTCACCGCTAATCGTGGCGGCCACGCCGCGATGGACGTTGCGGATGGGCATCCGGACGTGGACGGGCTTGCCGCCCTCGATGGCCGGCCGGCACCGCTCGATCAACCGGGAATCGAGCCGTTCGGCCAACGCGTGGTCCTGGGCCCGGGTGCACCGGCGGTCGGCCTGGGCGCCGGCCTTGCCCGGGTTCAGGATCGGGCCGAAGTCGAGTCCCTTGGCCTTGAAGTGCTCGACGGCGGGTTCCACGTCCAGGCGGTCGACCCGGCCGACCATGTCGTCGACCGTCCGGAACCCCAGTTCGGCCATGTGCTGGCGCAAATCCTGAGCCATGAACCGCATGAACCGGACCACGTGCTCGGGCTTGCCGGTGAAACGGGCCCGAAGGCGTGGGTCCTGGGTGGCCACGCCCACCGGGCACGTGTTCAGGTGGCACTTGCGGGCCATGACGCACCCCAGGCACACCAGGACGGTCGTGCCGAACCCGAACTCCTCGGCCCCAAGGAGCGCGGCAACGGCCAAGTCGCGACCGGTCTTGAGTTGGCCGTCCGTCTGCACGCGGATGCGGTCGCGCAGGTGGTTCGCAACAAGCGTCTGTTGGGTCTCGGCCAGGCCCAACTCCCACGGCAGGCCGGCGTGCTTGATGGACGTCAGGGGGCTGGCGCCCGTGCCGCCGTCGTGCCCGGAGATAAGCACCATGTCGGCCTTGCCCTTGGCGACGCCGGCCGCCACCGTGCCCACGCCGACCTCGGAGACGAGTTTCACGGAGACGCGGGCGGCCGGGTTAGCGCTCTTGAGGTCGTAGATGAGTTGGGCGAGGTCCTCGATGGAGTAGATGTCGTGGTGTGGCGGCGGCGAGATGAGGGTAACGCCCGGTGTCGTATGCCGGACGCGGGCAATCTGGGGGCTGACCTTGTGGCCGGGCAACTGGCCACCCTCGCCCGGCTTGGCGCCCTGGGCCATCTTGATCTGGAGTTCGTCGGCATGGATGAGGTACTCGGTGGTAACGCCGAACCGGCCGCTCGCCACCTGCTTGATGGCCGAGCGGCGACGGTCGCCGTTCGGCAAGGGGAGGTACCGGTCGGGGTCCTCGCCGCCCTCGCCGGAGTTCGATTTACCGCCCACGCGGTTCATCGCAATGGCGATGGCCTCGTGGCACTCCCGGCTGATGGACCCGAACGACATGGCCGCCGTCACGAACCGCGGCATGATGGCCTCAACGGGCTCAACCTCGTCCAGCGGCACGGCCTTGCCGGGCACGAAACGGAAGAGGCTGCGCAGGGTCACGTGGGCGGCCGCCTGGTCGTCAATGAGCCTCGCGTACGCCCGGAACGCCTCGTCGTTGTCCGTACGGACGGCGTGCTGGAGGTTCTGGACGGCCTCGGGGGTCCAGAGATGCCGTGCCCCGCCGGCACGCACGTGGTAATCGCCTCCGACGTCCAACAGCCGGCCACGCGGGGCGCGCGGGCCGAAGCCCCGGGCATGGAGGTCCGCGGCCTCGCGGGCAATCTCGTCCAACCCCACGCCCTGAATGCGCGAGGCCGTGCCGGTGAAGTACGCGTCCACCACGTCGCGTGCGAGGCCGACCGCCTCGAAGATCTGGGCGCCGAAGTACGAGCGGATCGTCGAGATGCCCATCCGACTGAACGTTTTCATGAGGCCCTTCTTCAGGGCCGTGATGTAGTTGTCGACGGCGGCATCCGGGGCCGTGGACGGGTCCAGGCGTGCCTCCTCGGCCATCGCCTTGACCGTAGCCATGGCCACGTGCGGGCACACGCCGCTTGCGCCGTACCCGACCAGCAACGCCACGTGCATGACTTCGCGTGCCTCGCCGGTCTCAACCAGGATGGAGGCACGCGAGCGGAGGCCCGCCCGGATGAGGTGATGGTGCAGGCCGGCGGTGGCCAACAGCGCGGGAATGGCGACGTGGTCGGCGTCCACGTTGCGGTCCGAGAGGACCAGCAGGGTGGCGCCGTCGCGAATGGCGTCCTCGGCCCGGGCGAAAACCTCGTCCAGCGCCCGCTCCAGGGCGGCCCCGTCGCCATCCGCCGGGAACAGGATGTCGATGGGCTGGACGACAACGTCCGGGTGCCGCGACGCGCCGAGGCGTGCCATGTCCTCCGGGGTAAGGATGGGATGATGCAGTTTCAGTCGCCGGCAGTGCTCGGGCGTTTCGGCCAGGAGGTTGCGTTCGGGCCCCGCGAAATTCATCAGGCTCATGACGAGGGCTTCGCGCAAGGGGTCGATCGGCGGATTCGTTACCTGGGCAAACAGTTGCTTGAAATAGGCGAAGAGCGACTCGCACCGGTTCGAGAGGACGGCCAGGGCGGCGTCGTTGCCCATGGAGCCGATGGCCTCCTGCCCGCGCGACGCCATCGGGCCGAGAACCATCCGCAACTCCTCCTCGGTATACCCGAAGGCCCGCTGCCGGGCCCGCAGCGTCTCGGGGTCGGCCGTCGGCAGGTCGGCCGGGCTCAGCAGGCCCCGTAACTCGATGACGTTGTCCCTGACCCATCGGCGATACGGCTTCCGGCGGGCGATCTTGCCCTTGATCTCGGGGTCCGGCACGATCCGCCCCTGCTCCAGGTCCACGAGCAGCATGCGGCCGGGCTGAAGGCGGCCCAAGCGCAGAATACGCTCGGGCTCGAACTCCAGAACACCCGTCTCCGAGGCGAGGACGACGTACCCGTCGCGCGTGACGGTGTACCGGCACGGGCGCAGGCCGTTGCGGTCGAGCGTGGCGCCGATGTACCGGCCGTCCGAGAAGACGAGTGCGGCCGGGCCGTCCCACGGTTCCATGATGGCGGCGTGGTACTCATAGAAGGCCCGCTTGTCGGCCCCCATGTGGAAGGCGGTCCCCCAGGCCTCGGGCACCATCATCATGGCGGCGTGGGGCAGACTTCGGCCTGCCTGGACCAGGAGTTCCAGGGTGTTGTCGAAGACGGCCGAGTCGCTGCCGCCATCCACAATGACCGGCAGAAGCGCCTCCAGGTCCGCGCCGAACCGGTCGCTCTCAAGGTCGGCCTCCCGGGCCCGCATGTGGCTCATGTTGCCGCGCAGCGCATTGATCTCGCCGTTGTGCGCCAGCATCCGGAACGGCTGGGCCAGGTTCCACGTGGGAAACGTGTTCGTGGAATACCGCTGGTGGACCACGGCGAACGGGGCGGCGAACCCCGGGTCCAAGAGATCCGGGTAGAACGATTCGAGTTGCGTCGCGGCCAGCAGCCCTTTGTAGACGATGGTCCGGCTGGAGAGGCTGGGCACGTAGAACTGCGTGGCGTCCACACCGGTCCAACCGGCCACGTCCTTCTCGACGGTCCGGCGGGCCACGTAGAGGCGGCGTTCAAAGTCGCCCACCCCCACCCCGCGCACCGCCACGAACACCTGCCAGACCTCCGGCCGGGTAGACCGGGCCAGGTCGCCCAGGTGGTCGGTGACGGTGGGCACCTCGCGTTGGCCCAGGAGGCGCAGGCCGGCCTCGTCGACAGCCCGCTCGAACACGGCCAAGCACCGCTGCCGCAGGTCGCCGTCCGTCGGCAGGAACAGCATGCCGACGGCGTAGGCGCCCGGTTCGGGAAGGGTAAACCCTTCCTCCCGTGCCACGCGGGCGAAGAAGGCGTGTGGCATGCCCAGCAGGAGCCCCGCCCCGTCGCCGGTGGCAGCGTCGCCGCCTCGCGCGCCGCGATGCTCCAGATTCACGAGAATCCTGACGGCGTCGCGGACGAGGGAATGGTCGGCCTGAGCATCCAGCCGGGCCACGAATCCCACGCCGCACGCATCATGTTCGTTGGCAGGGTCGTAAAGCCCCTGGGCCGGCACGAATCCGGCCGCGTTGGGTTCTCGTGTGTCTTGCGTGGCAGGGTGCATCGAAACGGCCTCCGTTCAGGACAACCACGTCGGCACGGTGGGCCCGCCCACCCGCCGCCCCGCCGCGCGATTCCACCGCGATGCACGGGCGACGATGAACGCCATCGGATGAACCCGCGGCGCGCCGGGGGAGCCCTTCTGCATGCATTAATCTCAGCCCATCACGTGTCATGATTGCCTTTGTTGCCGTTCGGGGCCATGGGCTCCTGCGAAATACCAGGGGGCGCCCCCCATGGAGCGCCCCCTTGGCCACGCAAGAGGGACACGACCCTCTTTGCCTTCGCGGCGCTCCGTTAACTATCATAATACAGGTGGAACTCGTACGGATGGGGTCGCAGCGCCATTTCGTTCAGTTCGTTCTCGCGTTTCCACTGGATCCAGCCTTGGACCAGGTCGTCGGTGAACACGTTGCCTTCGGTCAGGAAGGCGTAATCGGCCTCCAGGGCGTTGATGGCCTCTTCGAGCGACCCGGGCGTCTTGGGGTACGCCGCCAGTTCCTCCGGGGTCATCTCGTAGATGTCGCAGTCGAGCGGCTCGCCGGGGTCGATCTTGTTCTTGATGCCGTCGATGGCGGCCATCAACATCGCGGTCCAGGCCACGTAGCCGTTGGCCGTCGGGTCCGGGCAGCGGAATTCGAGCCGCTTCGCCTTCGGGTTTTCCGAATACATCGGGATTCGGACGCCGGCCGACCGGTTCCGGGCACTCATCACCAGGTTCACCGGGGCCTCGAAGCCCGGCACGAGCCGGCGATACGAGTTGGTGGTCGGCGCGGCGAAGGCCAGGATCGCCGGCGCGTGCTTCAGAATGCCGCCGATCGCGTGCAGTCCCAGGTCCGACAGGCCCGCGTACCCGTCGCCGGCAAAGAGCGGGTCCCCGCCCTTCCATAGCGACAGGTGCGAGTGCATGCCGGAGCCGTTGTCCTCGAAGACCGGCTTCGGCATGAACGTTACCGTCTTGCCATGCTGCCGGGCGATGTTCTTGATGACATACTTGTACCACATGAACTGGTCGCCCATCTTCAGGAGCGGCTCGAACTTCATGTCGATCTCGGCCTGGCCGGCCGTGGCGACCTCGTGGTGGTGGGCTTCGATCACGAGGCCGAGTTTGCGCATCGCGTAAACCATCTCGCCCCGCAGGTCGTGGTACGTGTCGGTCGGGCTGACCGGGAAGTACCCGCCCTTGAAGCCCGGCTTGTACCCGAGGTTCGGCTCTTCGAAGCGGGCGGTGTTCCAGGCGCCCTCGACCGAATCGATGCGGTACATGCCCGTGTGCTGGTTCTGCTCGTAGCGGACCTCGTCGAAGATGAAGAACTCCGGCTCCGGCCCGATGTAGCACGTATCGGCGATGCCGGTGTCCTTGAGGTACTGCTCACCCTTGCGGGCCACGTGCCGCGGGTCGCGCGTGTAGTCCTCGTGGGTAATCGGGTCCACGATGTCCGCGATGACCGAGATGGTGGGTTCGGCGAAGAACGGATCGATCTGGCCGGTGCTCGGGTCGGGGACGGCCAGCATGTCCGAGACGTGAATGCCCTGCCAGCCACGGATGCTGGACCCGTCAAAGCCCACGCCCTCCTCGAACGTCGCATCGTCCCAGGTCTCGATGGGGAACGAGCAATGCTGCCACGTGCCCAACAGGTCGGTGAACTTCAGGTCCACCATTTCGGCCTTGTGCTTCTTGGCCAATTCAAAGAAGTCCTTCGGGGTCATGACCCTCTCCTTTCGTGCTTAGAGAACTCTTGCGTGCCTACGTGCCATTGTACAGAGCAATGCTTGTGCCAAAGGCCCCTAAAAGGCCTAAGTCCTTTTTTCAGAATGACATAACACGGGTTCTTCCGCTCGACCCGAGCCCGCACTTTCCTACGCCTGCGTAGGTTCGCGCAAGAACTCTACGTTATGGTAGTTTTTCTGGGCCTGCCATACGGCACCGATCAGCGTCCCGCGTGCGGGGCATCAGCCAATGGCCTCGCGGCCCGTCTCGCCCGTTCGGATGCGGATGCAGTCGGCCAGATCGAGCACCAGGATCTTGCCGTCGCCAATCTGGCCCGTCCGGGCGCCCTTGATGATGGCCTCCACGGTGCGCTTCAGATAGCCCTCGTTGATGGCAATCTCGAGCCGCACCTTCTTCAGCAAGTTTACCTCCACCTCAACCCCGCGGTACGATTCGTGGTACCCCTTCTGCTGGCCGCATCCCAACGCGTTGGTCACCGACATCTTGTACACCTCGGCCTCGTAGAGGGCCTGCTTGACGTCGCTGAGCCGCTCGGGCTGTATGTATGCGATAACGAGTTTCATCGGCCCGCCTCCTTTCCTTTAGGTCGTGGTGAAGATTTGGAACCCGCTGTACGCTTCCATGCCGTGCTCGCCGATGTCGAGGCCGCGCAGTTCCTCATCGCGGCTGACGCGCAAGCCCACGGTCTTCTTGATGACAACGAAGACGACCACCATCACCGCCATCGCGAAGAGGCTGGCGGTGAGGCACCCGAGCGCCTGGACGCCGAGTTGGCTCCAGCCGCCGCCGTGCAGCAGACCGTCTCGGGCCAGGCCGAGGGCCTCCTGGCCCCAGAGCCCCACGGCCAGGGTACCCCAGAGGCCGTTCATCCCGTGGACCGGCACCGCGCCGACGGGGTCGTCCACGCCGATCCGGTCGAGCAGCCGCACCCCCAGCACCACGATCACGCCGCCCACGGCTCCGATGGCAATCGCGGCCGGCACCGAGACGAACGCACACGGCGCCGTAATCGCCACCAAGCCGGCCAGGGCCCCGTTCATCGTCATCGACGGGTCCGGCTTGCCGTAGAGGATCCACGCCACGACCATGGCCGAGATGGCGCCGGCAGCGGCGGCCAGGTTGGTGTTGGCGGCCACGAGGGCGGCCTGGTCGGCCAGCGCCTTCGTGCTGACGCCCAGCGTCGACCCGGGGTTGAATCCGAACCAGCCGAACCAGAGCAGGAAGACGCCCAGCGCCGCCATGGCGATGTTATGGCCCGGGATGGCCCGGGCCCGACGCCCCTTGCCGTTCGAGACGAACTTGCCGATGCGCGGCCCGAGGACAATCGTGCCGACGAAGGCGATCCAGCCGCCCGTCGCGTGAACCACCGTGGAACCGGCGAAGTCGCCGAATCCCATCCCGCTCAGCCACCCCCCGCCCCAGATCCAGTGCCCGATGATCGGGTACACGAGAGCGCTGACAACCACGGTATACATGAGGTAGGCGTGGAACTTCATGCGTCCGGCCATGCCGCCCGCCACAATCGTTGCCGCCGCCCCGCAGAACGCCGCCTGGAACAACCAGAACGCCCAGATCGGCACCCCCGACGGGTTCGCGGCGCCGCCGAGGGCGAAGCCGGACATCCCCATGAACCCGTTCCCCTCGCCGAACATGAAGGCGTACCCCACCAGGAAGAACATGATGCTGGCGATGCAGTAGTCCAGCCAGTTCTTCATCAGGATGTTGCAGGTGTTCTTGGCGCGGATGAAGCCCGCCTCGACCATGCCGAACCCCGCCTGCATGAAGAAAACCAGGAACGCCGCCACCAGAACCCAGACGGTATCGACGCCGCGGAGCGCGTCGGCCAGGGAGGGGGCGGCCTCGGCCGCCAGGGCCGTCGCGCCGCCGCCCACCAGAACCGCCGCCGCCACTGCAACCGTTGTCATCCGCTTCATGGCCGTCTCTCTTTCGTGTTCGGTCAGGTCCCTAGAACGACACGGTCACCGACAGGCCCGCCCAGAAGGCGTCGTCGCGGCCCAGGGCGCCCGTGATATCGTCATCCAGAATCCACATGTAACTGACGTACGGCGTGACCGTCAGGTGGTCGCCGATGGCTATCGGCGTGCCCAGGCCAACGGTCGCGTCCGCCCAGCCGCTGCCGGGCCCGTAGTAAAACGCGTTGTGCTTGCGCGAGCCCCACGCGAACGTCGCGCCGAGGTCCACCGATATGCTCACGTCGTCCGACGGTTTCCACACGTCCTCGAACGTGTGGCCGAACCCTAACGTGATGTACTGCCCGTCGTGCTCGTCCAGATCCTGGTACACCGTCAGCGTCGGCGAGGTCGGCACGTCGACGCCCACCGACAGGTAGGCTTCCGTCGTGTCGGCCGCGTGCGCCTCCGGGAAGACGTAGTGGATAGCCCCAACGCTGAGGCTGAGCCACTTCCACGAGGTCGAGTAGTCCACCGTGAAATCGACCTCGTTGAACTGGTTGTCGAAATCGTTCACGTCGGTCGTGTCCATGTTGGCCCAGATGTTCAACGTAAAGTCGCCGAAGCCGACCTCCACCGACGGCTCGAACACCGGGTCCTCGGTCACCACGATGCCACGCCACACGTACTTGCTGGCGTAGGTGGCGTCGAACGCAAACGATATGGGACACGCCGACGGGTCCCGGGCGGTGACCTGACCGGCCTCGCCGGCTTCCGGGTCAGACGACTCCGCCACGGCCGGCTCCTGGAGGGTCAGCGTCAGGTTCTCTTCGGCCCTCGCCCAGCCGGGTGCCGAACCTGCCCCGGTTGCGGCCGCCAGCAGCATGCAGCCCACGCCCACCCAACGGTTCCAGTTCACGGCTAACCCCTTGCAACCTCCGACCGGTCCCCAAAGGCGTGGTCAACTCCACCGGACCACCCGGCGGGTGCCTCACCCTTGGCCAGCCGGTAAGCGTAAGGCAACTAGTATGCCAAAGCGCCGGCCCAGAGCGGCGCCATCAGCCTAAGGTCTTCTTAGACAATGACTTAGAAGAGAGGATTTTCACGGAGGGAGGCTTACGCCGAAGTGTGATGCGTGCTGATTCGCTACAAAATGGTAGTCTTCTGTCTTGGTAGTTACGACGAGGTGCGGAATCGCCTGGCGTTGATCCCGTGTTTCTTCACCCGCAGGCCCATCACTCGCTCGCTGATGCCAAGGTTGCGGGCGGCCCTGGCCATGTTGCCTCGCGCCGATTTCAGGGCTTCCAGGATCATCTCACGCTCAACGCTGTTCAGAACGGCCTCAAGGTCATTGGGGGGAACCGTGCCGCTGGCCTCGGCGGTCTGGAGGGTGGGTGGCAGGTGATGGCCGTGGATCACGTCGTCGGTCGACAGGAGCACGGCCCGCTCGATGCAGTTCTCAAGTTCCCGCACGTTGCCCGGCCAGTGGTAACTGGTGAGCATGTCGATGGCGGGGGTGGAGATGCGGCGGACGTGCTTGCCGTGCGCCTTGCCGTGCTTCTCAACGAAATGGTCCGCCAGAAGCATAATGTCGGTGGGCCGCTCACGAAGCGGCGGAATGTGAATCGGGAACACGTTGAGGCGGTAATACAGGTCCTGGCGGAAGTCGCCGGTCTCGATGGCGGTCTCAAGGTCGCGGTTGGTGGCGGTGATGACGCGGACGTCGGTCTTGATCGGCTCTGTGCCGCCCACCCGCTCAAACTCCTTCTCCTGAAGGACACGAAGCAGGCGAACCTGGGTGTGGGCCGACAGGTCGCCGACCTCGTCCAGAAAGAGCGTCCCGCCGTTGGCGCGTTCGAAGCGGCCCGGCCGTTGCTGCGTGGCCCCCGTAAAGGCGCCCTTCTCATGGCCGAAGAGTTCGCTCTCGACGATCGACTCGGGCAAGGCGGCACACGAAACCTTGATGAACGGCCCATCGGCTCGCTGGCTGTTGTAATGAACGGCGTGAGCCACCAGCTCCTTGCCGACGCCGCTTTCACCGCGCAACAATACGGTGGTATCGGTGCGGGCGACCTGGGCGATGAGGTCGTACACATGCTGCATGGCTTTGGACCGGCCGATGATGTTGGTGGGGCGGAAGCGGTCGCGCAGTTCCTCGCGTAGCCGCTCGCGTTCATCGAGCAGCCGTTGGCGATCCTCCTGGGCCTGCTGGCGCAGGCGGACGGCCCGGCTGACCATCGAGGCGATGATGCGCAGAAGCCGCACGTCTTCTTCCAACGACACGTTGCCGGCAAAGAGGCGGTTCGTGCTCAGGGTGCCGATGGCCTCGTTCTCGAGCGTGATCGGCACGCAGATGAACGAGACGGCGTCCGGATCGAGATCTCTGAGGGTACCGGTCTTGTCCAGGAAGTGCGGTTCCTCGGAGATGCGCGGGACGATGGCGGGCCGGCCCTCGGCTACGACACGGCCGGTTACCCCCTCGCCCAAGCGGTACCGGCCGCGGCGTTGCTCGCTGGCCGACAGGCCGTAGGCCGTTTCGACCGAGAGTTCGCCCGTCTCGCGGTTCAGCAGCGTAATCGTCCCGCGTAGCATGCCCATGTGATGATGCATGGCCTCGAGGGCCGGGCCGAGCACCTCCCGCAGATCCATGCTGCGGTCGAGGATTTCGCTCAGTTCCATCAGGAGCGTCAGTTCGGCGAGCCCCCGCCCACCGTGCTCTGTGCCGGCGGACGGCGGAACCTTGGGGTTGGGCTCGTTCACGTCGGTCTCCTCGGCGCCGGTCGGCTTGGAAGGCAACGCCGCAACGGGCCACAGCCTTCCCGTTCACCCTTCTTTAGGGCATGATACCCATCAGGCCGGTTGCCGCCAAGCCCATTCCCTACCGGCAAGAACGGACAAGCCCGCGGTCCCACCAGCCGGTAGGAGACAGCGGGGAAACGCTACCATTCCAAACAGCCCGCGGTTAACATAGGTGTTGTTGCACCCACGGAATACCCAGGCGGGCCCGGTAGTCCGGGCCGGCCGCTGCAGTGAGGCCAGAAACAGCGATGGCACAAGTCGACAGTCATCTCAGCACGGGCCTGCCCGGCCTGGACCGTGTGCTAAAGGGCATCATCCCAGGCGACAACATCGTCTGGCAGGTGGACGCAGACGAAGACTACCGCCCGTTCGTGGAGCCGTACTGCCGATGGGCGCGGGAGTCGGGCCAGCGGCTCATCTACTTCCGCTTTGCCCGGCACGCACCGCTCGTCTGTGCCGAGGCCAAGGCCACCGTCTGCACGCTGGACCCGCAGGAAGGCTTCGAGGCGTTCATCACAAACATCCACCGCCGCATCGAGCAGACCGGTCGTGGCGGCTATTACGTTTTCGACTGTCTTTCGGACCTGGCCACCGACTGGTACAGCGACCAGATGCTGGGCAACTTCTTCCGCCTGACCTGCCCGTACCTGTTCGACATGGAGGCGATTGCCTTCTTCGGCATCTTGCGCAACCAGCACAGTGTCCGGGCCACCAGCCCCATCGCCAACACGACCCAGATCCTGCTGGACGTGTACCACCACCGTGACCGCTACTACGTCCATCCGCTGAAGGTGCAGCATCGCTACTCGCCGACCATGTACATGCTCCACGCGTGGCAGGACGACACGTTCCTTCCCGTGACCGAGAGCGCCAAGACGAGCGAGGTGCTGACGAGCACGTCCCGCCCCGGCCCGGACGCCCCGCGCTGGCAACTGGGTGTGTGGAACCGGGCGTTCCTGGAGGCCTCGCAACACCTGGAGGCCCTCCAGTTGCCGGGCGCCCCCGCGTCCGAGAAGCCCGCCGACGAACCCGTCGACGACGTGCTCCGGCACCTGCTGCGGATGGCCGTCTCACGCGATCCGCGCATCCTTGAACTCTCGGAGCAGTACCTGGACATCGAGGACGTCCTGGCCATCCGCAACCGGATGGTGGGCACGGGCCTGATCGGCGGCAAGAGCGTCGGCATGTTGCTGGCCCGGGCCATTCTGCGCCGCGCCGACCCCCACTGGAACGACCGCCTGGAACCCCACGACTCCTTCTACATCGGCAGCGACGTCTTCTACACGTTCCTCGTGGAAAACGGCATCTGGTGGGTTCGCGAGCGACAGAAGAACCCCGCAACCTTCCTCGACGGCGCCGAACGGGCCCGCCACCGCATGCTGACCGGTTCGTTCTCGGACGAGATCATCCGCGAGTTCCAGCACGTGCTGGACTACTTCGGCCAATCGCCCATCATCGTGCGGTCGTCCAGCCTGCTCGAGGACAACTTCGGCAACTCGTTCGCCGGCAAGTACGAGAGCGTGTTCCTGGCCAACCAGGGGTCGCCGGAGCGGCGGCTGGAGGATTTTCTGGCCGCCGTCCGCACTATCTACGCCAGCGCCATGAGCGAACGAGCCCTGCAGTACCGGGCCCGGCGGGGCATCCTGGACCGCGACGAGCAGATGGCCCTCTTGGTCCAGCGCGTGTCCGGGGCGTTGCAGGGCGACCTCTTCTACCCGCCCATCGCCGGTGTGGGATTCTCGTTCAACCCGTACCGATGGAGCGAAACCATCGACCCGGAGGCGGGCATGATGCGGCTGGTGCTGGGGCTGGGAACCCGGGCCGTGGACCGCACCGACGACGACTACACGCGCGTGGTGGCCCTGAACGCGCCGGACCGCCGGCCGGAAGCCGACCTCGCCGAGGTCCGCCAGTACGCCCAGCGGAAGGTCGACGCCCTGGACCTGGCGGCTAACCACCTGGCCACCCTACCCCTGCGGGAGGTCGCCCGCCGCAGCCCGGACCTGGACCTGGCGCGCTTCGCCTCGCGCGACGCCGAGACCGAACGCCGGGCCAAGGCCAGCGGCGTGACGGACGCGTTCCCGTACATTCTGACGTTCGACCCCCTGTTCGCCGACACGCCGTTCGTTGACGACATGCGCAACCTCCTGGCCACTCTCCAGAAAGCGTACGACTGGCCGGTGGACGTGGAGTTCACGGTCAACTTCCCGTCCGACGGCGGGCACAAGATCAACGTGGTCCAGTGCCGGCCGCTCCAGGTCAAGCAGAGCGGGGCGGTGGCGGAACCCCCCGCCGACCTCGACGAGCCGGACCGCGTGCTCGAGGCCCGGGGGGCCGTCATCGGCCAGAGCCGCATCACCCGCCTCGACCGACTCATCTACGTTGTGCCGGAGGCGTACGCGCGGCTGCCCATCGGCAAGCGGCACAGCCTGGCCCGGCTCATCGGGCGCCTGGCACACCTGGGCGCCGGCGAGGCCACGCGGGCCGTCCTGCTCATCGGCCCCGGCCGCTGGGGCACCACCACGCCCTCGCTCGGTGTGCCCGTGTCGTTCGCCGACATCAACGCCGTCTCGGTCCTGTGCGAGGTGGCGGCCATGGGCGACGGCGCGGCCCCGGACGTGTCGCTCGGCACCCACTTCCTAAACGAACTTATCGAGATGGATATTTTATACACCGCCCTCTTTCCGAACCAGAGCGGCAACCGCCTGAACACGGCGTTCCTCGAAAACGCCCCAAACCAACTCGAAGCCCTGTGCCCGGACGCCGCCGAGTGGACGCCCGCCGTCCGCGTTATCGAGTCCGACCACCTGCCGGGCGGCGGCAGCCTCGTCCTCCACGCCAACGCCCTGAAACAGGAGGTCCTCTGCTACCTGGAGCGCGGCGAGGCCGAAACAGACCGGCATACGCCGACAGGGCCGTCGGCCGCCCAAGGCGGGCGATGACCGAGGCCGAAGGGCCCCTCGGTTTCTCTCTGACGCAACCTGGCCCCAACCGGCAAGGATGGTTCCCGACACTCTGCGACCGCGCGTCCCTGGCCGTCTCTTCGGCGAACGCCGCCGCCATTCGCTGCCCGGGTGTTATGCGCTCACCCCTTCGACGCCCATCGCGCCACGTCCGGGCGGCGCGGCCCGGAATCGAAGAACCGGGCGCCCCGGCCGATGCGGTCGTAGTCGCCCAGGTCGCGTCGGGCCTCCTCCACCACACCCATCAGCCGCTTCACCACGTCGGCATGGTCGGCTGCCACGTTGTGTGTTTCGGCCACGTCGTCGGCCAGGTCGTAAAGTGCCACCTCCTCGACCGCATCGACCATGCGTGCCGACCACCCGCACCATTTTGGATGCGCCGGCCGCGGCAGGACGAGTTTCCATCGGCCTTCGCGCACCGCCTGGAGGTGCGTGTAGCAATAGAAGCAGTACCGCGTGCGCGGGCTCGTCTCGGACCGGCCCAGCAGGAAATCCGACACGTCCAGGCCGTCGATCGTCCGGTCGGCAGGCACATCGGCCCCGGCCAGACGGGCGAACGTCGGCAGGAAGTCGAGCGTCGAGACCATCTCGCGGCTGACGCGTCCGGCGGGCACGTGGCCGGGCCAGCGGGCGATGCACGGCACGCGCGACCCGCCGTCCCACGTCATCATCTTGCTGCCGCGGAGCGGGTCGGCGCTGCCGCCGTAGTCGCCCAGGTGTTTCTCGACCCACGGACCGTTATCCGAGGTGAACAGGACGAGCGTGTCTCGGTCGATCCCCAATTCCTTCAGCGCCCCGAGCACTTGGCCGAGCGACCAGTCGAGTTCGGCGATCACGTCGCCGTACAGCCCGCGTTTTGACTTGCCGCGCCAGCGCTCGCTCGCCCCGAGCGGCACGTGCGGCATGTTGTGCGCCAGGTACAGGAAGAACGGGCCGTCCTGATGCTCGCGGATGAACCGGACGGCCTCCTCAGTGTACCGCTGCGTGATCGTGTTCATCTCGCCCTGGTCGAGAAAGTCGTCGATGACGTCGTTGCCGCGCATCAACTGCGTCTTGAACGACTTCGGGTTCACCGTCCGCGTGAACCCGTTATGAAGCGGCGTGCCGAAGAAGGTGTCGAACCCCCGGCCCGTGGGCATGAGCTGCGGCGGGTAGGTCGCCTTCCGCCCTCCGGCCAGATGCCACTTGCCGACCATGCCGGTGGCGTAGCCGGCGGCCTTCAGGACTTCGGCGATCGTGACCTCCTGCGGGTGAAGGACCGTGTGCTGGTTCTTGCGGTTGCCGGGTTCGGCCACGCGGATGGGGTAACATCCGGTCATCAGGGCTCCCCGCGACGGGCCGCACACGGGCATCGCGTAAAAGTCCGTCAGCCGGGTGCCTTCGCGGGCCATGCGGTCGAAGTGCGGTGTCGCAATGTCGGGCGACCCGAAGCAGCCGACGTCGTTGTACCCCTGATCATCGGTGAAGAAGAGGATGACGTTGGGCCGGCGCGGCTCGCCGCCGCTACCGGCCGACGCCGCGCGCGGCAGTGCGGCGGCAGCCACCATCGCAACGGCCGCACGCAGGAAATCCCGACGATGCACGTTTGTCTCGCACCCGGTCACGGCCAGCCACCTCCTTGCCCGGCTCCCCGGTTCCTAAACCGCAGCGCGCCACGCCTAACGGGACGCGGCCTCCCCGGCCGGCACCACCCGCATCAGCCGGTGCCACCGAATACCGTCGGGCACCGAGACCACGATCGTTCCGTCGCCGCAGTTCACTTCGCTTCGGTCCAACGGCTCGGGCCGGTCCGGGCCGTACCAGAGGACCACGTACGCCCCTTTGTCAAAATCACCGACGCGTATCACGTTGCCGTTAGCCGGTGGGTACGGCTCGGTGAGGTGCGCGCTGGAGCGTATGGCGAACACGACGGCCCGCCGCCGGCCACCCACCATCCCATGCACCTGCAGGCCGCCCGGCCCGGCAATCGGCTCGAAGTAGGCCCGCTTCCAGAGGCAGGCCCCGAGGTCGATGTCCCGAAGCAAGGCCGACGCGGTCCGGTACACCGGCTCGACGGCCTCGGCCTGCCGCAGATGCCAGGCGTGGGCAAACACCACCCCGGCCCGGCCGCTCGCCAGGGACGCCCACAGCCCCGACCGGGCCAGCCGCTCCGCGTGATGCGGCGTCCCGTGAAGCGACACCACGAACGGCCGGCCATCGGTCTCATTGAACGTCGCCAGCGGGTACCCGTAGGGATGCAAGTACAGATACTCCCGCTGGTCCAGACCGTACGGCGTGTTGAACACGAAGTGTCCATAGGGGTCCAGGCCACGCAGGTACACCACCATCTTGCGCCAGTAGTCGTACCCCGACGGGACGAACGACCCGTTGTCGAACAGCGTCCACCCCAGCACCGCCGGGCTGTACGACCACCGGGCCACCTGGTACCGCAGGCGCCGATAGGCCAAGGCTTGGTTCTCGCCGGCCATCGGGTACGGAGCCCCGTCCTTCAAGGCCACCGGATGCTGGTTCCAGGTAACCGGCAGGACCGCGAGGCCCCGCGAGGCGCACCGCTCAATGATCTGGTCGGCAATCCAGGCGTTGCCGGCCACGTACCGGCCGACCGTCAGACCGTGGATCCACGTCTTCGCACCCTGGGCCTCGAGCGGAATGTACCACGAGTGCAGCGGCAGGCGGACGCAGGTGGCGCCGGCGTCGGCGAGTTCGTCAATGGTGTCGCGGCACCACTGCCACGTGGCGTACTGCCCTTCGGGGGTAACGCCTTCCTTACGGTCGCACAGGCCGGCCGTCCCGTACGTCTTCTGCACCTTCTCGTCGCCGAACTGGTGAACGTCCAGTCGGCACCCCATCAGAAAAACCGTCTTGCCGGTCCGCGGGTTCTGGTAGTAGGCGGGGTTGTCGGGATGAATGCGCAGAAAGGCCGGGGCGTCGGCCCGCGCGCCCAGAACCTGGAGCGACAACGGCTCGGCCTCCGCCTGGCGCGCGCCGGCCGTCGCGCGGACCGTGCACGTGTACACAACGGGCTTCTGCGGGAGAAAACGAATCCGGAACCCCGGCTCGCCCTGCGGCACGAGGCGTTTGGCGGCCTCGTCCACGCGGAAATCCTGGAACCAGAAGCCCGGCACCGTAAACGGTTCGTCGCCGGGCGCCTCGAACACGGCCTGGACGTCGATTTCCTTGGCATCGTCCGGGTTCGCGAACGGCCCGCCCGAGAGTCGGACAGCCAGGTCAACGCGTTCCATGGCCCGGCCCACCCGGGGCTCGACCGTGACGCCTTCGATGACCAGGGGCGGCGGCGGGGGTGGAGCCTTGACCGTCGCGCCATCCTTGGCCTTCGCCCCCTTCGGCGGCTTGGTGGCCTTGGGCCGGCGCGGTTCAACCGCGGCGTCGGCGGCAACCGCCAACGTCCAACACAGGCTAACGAGGATAAGCGCTCGGACTCGGCGCATGACGCTCCCTATTCTCTGCGGTCCTGCAACGGTGGCCTGACCCGCGCCAGGGGTAGCCACACGGCCATGTGCGACGCTCCCCGGTTCGCCCACGCGTAGTACGGCACAAGGGTTACACCGACGGCCTTCCCCGCAGGCGCCGGGCCGGCCGGGCCGGTCACCGCGCGGTAGAGGTTGCCTTCCCAGGCGTCGCCGGGCGGGAGGACGGGATCCGCAGCGGCACGGGCCACGAGGGCCCGGCCCTCCAGAACCGTCACGCCACCCAGCAGGTCCTGCCGGCGCCGCGGCTGAAGGTCGATACCGGCAGGCACCGCCACGTCCGCCACTGCCACGCCCGCCGGCACGTCGGGCGATTCCAGACAGTACACCACCGGGCCGCGGACAACCGCCACCTTGCCCGCCAGGTCCTCGGCGTCCGGATGAGCCGCCATCAGCCGCACCGGCATCGGCAGATGCAGGGCAACCGTGTCGCCGGCCTTCCACGTCCGGCGAAGGGGCACGTACGTACCGGGTTCGGCCCGGACGGGGTCCTGGCCGTTGACGGCCAGCGTCGCCCCGTCGGCCCAGGCGGGGATGCGGAGCATGATGGCGATGGTGCGCGACGGGGCCGCGCGAACCGCGATGCGCACCTCGCCGCTCCAGGGGTAATCGGTTTGCTGCTCGACGCTTGCGCGGCCGCCGCCCGGCAGCACGGTCTCCAGCAGGCTGCCCCCGTACAGGTTCACCCAAACGGCGTCCTCCGACAAGCCGTACACCCACTCATGCAGTTTGGCCAGGGTCCGGATGACCTGCGGCGGGCAGCAGAAACAGCGGTGGACCGACCACCGCTCGGCCGTGTGATGGAACGAGAGGTCCGTCTGGTCGTCCGTCCGTTCGAGCGGGTTACAGTAGAAGAAGCCTTTGCCGCTCGTGCCGATGGCCGAGAGCATCGAGTTGTAGAGAACGCGTTCGGCCACGTCGGCGTACCGGGCCTCGCCCGTGAGGCCGAGCATGCGACGGTTCCACATGGCGTTCGCGATGTTGGCACACGTTTCGGCGTAGGCGGTGCGCGATGGCAGTTCGTAATCGCGGCCGAACGCCTCGTGCACCGGGTCGCCGCGCGGCGAGGTGCCGTTGCGAAACGAGCCGACGGCCCCGGTCACGTACATGCGGCGGGTGCAGGCGCTCGCCCAGATGCGTTCCAACCCCTGAAGCAGCGCCGTCTCGCCCGTTTCCGCCACAACGTCGGCCGCCCCGGCGTACAGGTAACACGCGCAAACGGCGTGGCCGACGGCCTGCGTCTCGTCTCGAAGCGGCACGTGGTCCTGCGTCAGGTCGGAGCCGCCGGGGGCGCTGCCGCGCATCGAAACGAACGTGCCGGCGAGGTCGAGGTATCGGCGGTCGCCCGTTTCCCGGTACAGGTCCACGAGGCCCATGATGTTCGAGGGGTTCCAGCCGAAGTGGGCAAGTTCCGGCGGGCGCGGGCCGAACGTGCGGACGAGGAAGTCGCCCAACTTACGCCCCACCGCCAGGAACGAATCCTTGCCGGTCATGCGGTGATGGACGGCGGCGGCCGTCAGCAGATGCCCCATGTTGTAGAGTTCGTGGTGATGCGGCTTGGCGAAGCGGGTCTTCTCGGTCAACTGCACGTTCATCGAGATGTACCCGTCCGGCGCCTGGGCCTTGGCGATGACGGCCACCCAGTCGTCGAGCAACCGGCCGAGCCGCTCGTCGCGCGTAGCGCCGTAGACGCGGGCCACCGCTTCGAGCCACTTGTAGCAGTCGCCGTCGCCCCAATTCGTGCCGAGGTGCTTCCCCTTCTCAAGGCCGGCCGCCACGCGGAAGTTCGAAAGGACGGCGGCGTTCTCGGGTGTCTCAAGCGCCCGCTGGACCTCCCCGAGGCTGACCTCGCGCAACAGGCGGGCCTTCTCGGCCCAGAACCCGTCGGTCCACCGGACCGCATCGTGCCGCGGCGGACGCTGTACCAGATGCGGCCCCCAGGCGACGTCCGCGGCCTCGGCGCCGGCGGCAGGCATCAGCGCAGCCGCCCAGGCAACAAGCAGAAAGGCAATAGGCAGCCGGTGCATGATCGTGTCCTCAGTGAGGTGACGGCCGGCCCCTCGCGGGCTCGGTATCTTTATTGCCCGCAGGCGGGAGACGTTCTTGACGTTTCCCGGGCAGTGCGCGGCGGGTCTCCTGACCTGCCGCGCGCCACACGCTGCCTTTCCACGCGGCGCGTGCGGAGCCCCGTCCGCCGCGGGCGGGCCCGCCGTTCCAACGGCCTCGCCCTGGCGGCGCCCTACGGGGCGTCGGTAAACAGAACCTCCGGCGGGACGGCCTGCCGTCTCTGGCCCGGCCCGTGCCACGACACCTCCAGGCGCTCGTCGCCGGCCACCTCGACGTACTCGACGGCAATCGGGTGCTTGCCGGCCTTCAGCGGGATGAACCCTCGCCGGCGGGCGCCCACCTGATTTGGGTCGTCCGGCACCACCACGCGGTCACCGATGCGGAGCCGGCTTCCGTCGTCCGACTCGAGGTAAAACGCGTATACACCGTCGGCCGGCACCTCGATATACCCCCGGAACACGAGGCCGAACCCGTCCTGCCCGCGGTAGGACCCCAAGTCGAAAGCCGTGACCGGCTCCGTCAGAACAGGGTCCAACGGATCGAACGCCGGCAATTGCTTCCACTTACCGCGATACGTCAGGCGCTGGAGGCCGGGTTTCAGGTCGGCGGCCACTTCCGGCGGGCGCAGGGCAACGGCTTCGGGGGTGACCGTCAGCGTCTTGAACCGCCCGTTGCGAAGGACACGTACCTCAAGCGGCTCGCCTCCCCGGGCGCCCACCAGCAACAGGTGAACGTCGAAGCCGGTCTGCACGTTCTCGTCGGCCAGGCGCGTGACCACGTCGCCGGTGCGGACGCCCGCCTTCGCCGCCGGCGACCCGTCGGCCACGGTGGTCACCTCGGCCGGGCCGAGGGTGGCCACCTCCATCCCCAGCACAAAGCCGTACCGCGCTTCGACCGCCAGGATGTCCGGCAGGGTTTCGCGGACACGGTCGACCGGAATGGCGAAGGCGATGTTGTCTGCCTTCAGCTTTTTCGTGGTATTCACGCCGACCATCTCGCCGGAGACGTTCAGCAGCGGCCCGCCGCTCGACCCCGGATTGGTCGTGGCGTCGGTCTGGATCATGTCCGTGTAATACGTGTAGTCGCTCTTGGTGTTTCGCCCCATGGCGCTGACGATACCCTCGGCCACGGTCAGGCCCATGCCAAACGGGTTGCCCATGGTCACCACGCGTTCGCCGACCAGGAGACCCTGGCTGCGGCCGAGGCGAATGGGCTTGAGGCGCCGTCCGGCCTCGATCTTGAGGACCGCCAGGTCGCGCCGCTCGTCTGCCGCGACGAGGCGGGCGCCGTACTCGCCGCCACCATCGAACCCCACCATGATTTTTCCACCGGCCCGCAGCAGGTGAGCATTGGTCAGGACGTACCCCGCCGGGTGCAGCACCACCCCGCTCGCGTATTCGGTGTGCCGGACGTCCGGCTTGGTCTCGTCCTGCCGCGAGGCCCCGATGTTGACGACGGACTCCTTGCACGCCTGGTACACTTCGACGACGGCCGTGCGGCGCATCACGTCGTACGACACGGTGGCGGCGTCCGGCCCGTCTTGACCGGCCCACGCATCGGCCCCGGCCAGGGCGGCCAGTGCGAGACTCCCTACGAGGCAATAACGTCTGCAAGTGGCGATCATGCAAACTCCTTTGGCTCTGTGAGCTCCGGGCGAGCATTATACGACGCGACGACCGCGATGCGAGGGGCTTCCTGCCAGGCAGCGGCCGCGTTCTCCAACCGCCCTCACGCGACCGTTGACACGCCGGAACCGGCCGCACTACACTGCCAGGGTCCACTGTGGAAGGAGAGCTGCCCGTGCATCGTTTGCCACCTGGCCGGCCCGTCGGCCTTACCTTCGCCCTTGTGCTGGCGGCGGCGCTGCCGGCCGGCGCGATCGCCGCCACCCCAACCGGCCAGGATTTGGCCGTGTTTGGCCCGGACTTCCCGGCCACGCGTTTGGCGGCGCACGAGGCAACCGCGGTGGTCCGGCCGAAGGACGGCGCTCACGTTCTGGCCGTCACGACCCGCCCCGCGCCCGGATGGAGCGGCGTCACGGTCAAGCCTGACGGTAAGGAGTGGCACCTCGCCGCCTTCGAGGGCGTGGCCATCGACGTCCGCAACGCCGGGCCGACGGCCGTTACCGTGTATGCGCGCCTCGAAAACGCCAAGGCTTCCGACCGGCACCGGAGCAACACGGGGCTCGCGAGCGTGCCGGCCGGCGCCCGGACGACCCTTCGCGTACCGTTTGCCCACTACGCGCCCAAGGTGGAAGGCGTGACCGTCTTCGGCATGCGGTGCTATCCGGTGGCCGGCAAATGCGACGTGCGTGGCCGAATGGACGCCGGCCGCGTGACAGGCGTTGCCGTGTTCACGCTCGCGCCGGACGCGGGGTCGCTGGAGGTGGAGCGCCTCGGCGCGTACGGCTCCGCCGCCCCGCCTCCCGAGGCCCGGCTGACAGCCAAGACGTTCTTCCCGTTCATCGACACGTTCGGCCAGTACATACACCGCGATTGGCCGGGCAAGACGCACGCCGCGTCAGACCTTGAAGCCGCCCGAAAGGCCGAGGCGAAGGACCTGGCGGTCCACGCCGGCCCCGGCAACTGGAACCGGTACGGCGGGTGGGCGAGCGGCCCCGAGTTTGCGGCCACGGGTTTCTTCCACCCCGTGCGATACCGGGGCCGATGGCACCTGGTGGACCCGGAGGGGCGACTGTTCTTCTCGCACGGCATCGACTGCGTCCGGTGGTCGGGCGCCACCCCCCTGGACGACCGCGACGGGTGGTGGCGCGACTTTCCGGGCGACGAGGCCGCGTACAAACGGTTCGTCGGCCGGACCGGCCACGTGGTTCGCGACTACTACAAGGGCAAGCACCCGCGGACGTTCAGTTTCGTGGGCGCCAACCTCCATCGCAAGTACGGCGAGCGGTGGCAGGAGGTTTCGACGGACCTCGCGCATCGCCGGCTCCGGTCGTGGGGCCTGAACACGATCGGGAACTGGTCGCACACGGACATCTGTCTGAAGCGCCGGACACCGTACGTGGCGACGGTGAATTTCGGCAGCCCGCCCATCGAGGGCAGTTCGGGGTACTGGGGCAAGTTCAAGGACCCGTTTCACCCGGACTTCGAGCGGAACGTGCGGGCGTCGATGCAGCGCGAACGCAACCGGACGGCCGGCGACCCGTTCTGCCTGGGGTACTTCGTCGATAACGAGATCGCCTGGGGCAACGAGACGAACCTGGCGGAGGCGGCCCTGGCATCGCCGCCCGACCAGCCCGCCAAGAAGGCTTTCCTGGAGAATCTGACGAAGCGCTATCGAACCATCGACCGGCTGAACGTGGCGTGGGGAACAACCTATGCGTCGTGGGACGCGCTTCGCAAATCGACCGCCAAGCCCGCCGCCAAGCGCGCCGGCGACGACCTGCGGGCATTCACCACCCGCCTGGCCGAGCAGTACTTCCGCCTATGCCGCGACGCCGTCAAAGCCGTTGCCCCGAAGCAGATGTATCTGGGATGCCGATTCGCCTGGGTCAACGACCTTGCGGCCCGGGCGGGCGCGACGTACTGCGACGTGGTCAGTTACAACCGGTACGAGCGAACGCTGGGCAACTTCCGGCTGCCCGAGGGCGTGGACAAACCGGTCATCATCGGCGAGTTCCACTTCGGGGCGCTCGACCGCGGGCTGCTGCACCCGGGCCTCGTACCGGTGGCGTCGCAGGCGAGCCGGGCCGAGGCGTACCAGGCGTACGTCCGCAGCGCGATTGCCCACCCGCAGATCGTCGGGTGCCACTGGTTCAAGTACCGCGACCAGGCCTGCACGGGCCGTCCGCTCGACGGCGAGAACTACCAGATTGGGTTCGTCGACATCTGCGACACGCCGTACCCCGAAACGATCGCCGCCTGCCGGAAGGTGGGCAACTCCCTGTATCCACCGGCTGGAATTCATGCGGCCAAGTGACGAGGGTACACCCGTGGGAAAGCAACCGTCGCGCTTTGGCGTGGGGCTCGCCATCTCAGTCGTGACGCTGCTGTGGGCGGCCGCGATGGTTGCTGCGCACATCGTATGGCACCCCACCTTTGCCGTGACAGGGACGCTGCGGATCGCCTTCGCGGTGGCGGGTGGCGTGCTGGTCGTCGTCGGCCTCGTGCTGTACGGGTGGAGCCTGCGGACGTTCAACCGGGCACGGCGTGCGGACGTCCTGGCCACGACGGGCCCGTACGCGCGGTGCCGGCACCCGATTTACGCCACGTGGCTCTTCCTGGTGGGGCCGGGCGTGTGCCTGCTCGCCGGGTCGTGGCTGCTGCTCACGACGCCGGTCGTCGCGTACGTGGCGGCACGACTGCTGGTGGGACGCGAGGAACGGTGGATGGCCGACCGCTACGGCGACGCGTGGCGGACGTACCGGGAACGGACGGGCCGGTTCGTGCCGCGGTGGGGGTGAGGCACCCGCGTGATATGCCGGGCGGCGGCGCGGGGGCACGGGGTCCGTCAGTCGCCGTAGCCGTCCGGGTTGGCCTGGTGCCACCGCCAGGCCGTCTGGATGATGGTTTCGAGGGCCGGGTACTCGGGCGTCCAGCCGAGTTCCTTCGCGATGCGGGCGCTCGAGGCGACGAGGTCCGGCGGGTCGCCGGGGCGGCGAGGCGTATCTTCCGCGGGAATCGGGTGGCCCGTGATTTGGCGGGCCGTCTCGATGACCTCGCGCACAGAGTACCCACTGCCGTTGCCGAGGTTGAAGGCCAAGCCGCGGCCCGGCTCGATGGCCTCCATCGCCAGAATGTGGGCCTGGGCCAAGTCGTACACGTGGACGTAGTCGCGAATGCACGTGCCGTCGCGGGTGGGGTAATCGTTGCCGAAGATCTTGACGCGGTCGCGCTGGCCCAGGGCCACCTGCAGCACAATGGGCACGAGGTGCGTCTCGGGGTCGTGGTCCTCGCCGATGCGTGCATCGGGGGCGGCACCGGCGGCGTTGAAGTACCGCAGCGCCGCGTACCCCAGGCCGTAGGCCGTGGCGTAGTAGGCCAAGGCGTGCTCGAAATCGAGTTTCGTCTGGCCGTAGGCGTTGATGGGCCGGGTGGGATGGTCTTCCGGAATCGGGGTCTCGTGCGGCACGCCGTAGGTGGCGGCGCTGGACGAGAAGACGAGGCGTTCGATGCCGGTCTTCCGCATGGCCGATGCCAGGCGCAGGCTCCCGACGACGTTGTTGCGATAGTACTTTTCGGGGTCCTCCATGCTCTCGCCCACGTAACAGTTGGCCGCGAAGTGCATGACGCAGTCGAAGCCGTCGGCGAGGCCCTCGACAAGGCGGTCCTCGTCCATGAGGTCGCCCTCGAAGAGCGTGCCTTCGGGGATGGCGGCGGCGTGACCCTCCGAGAGGTTATCGTACACACGAACCGCGTGACCGGCCTCCAGAAGCCGGCGGACCACGTGGCTGCCGATGTACCCTGCCCCACCGGTCACAAAGACGTTCATTCGCTGTTCCCCGATTCGTGTTCCCGAAAATGGGCAATGGTGCGCTGGAGGCCGTCGCGGCGCGGCACGACCGGCCGCCAGTCGAGCACGCGGATGGCCAGCGACACGTCCGGCCGGCGGCGAGGCGGGTCATCCACCGGCAACGGGGCGGCCTCCGGGCGCGACCGCGACCCCGCCAGGTCCAGCACCTGCTTCGCGAGGTCGAGGATGCGGACCTCGTCCGGGTTACCCAGGTTCACCGGGCCGACGTGGTCGGCCTCGGCCAAGCGGACGAGGCCCTCGATCATGTCGGACACGTAGCAGAAACTTCGCGTCTGCTGGCCGGTGCCGAAGACGGGCAGCGGCCGGCCGGCCAGGGCCCGCACGATGAACGTGGGGATGACGCGGCGGTCTTCCGGCCGCATCCGCGGGCCGTACGTGTTGAAGATCCGGGCGATGCGGACGGCAACGCCCCGCGTCGCCCCGTAGGCGGTGACCAGGGCCTCGGCGAAGCGTTTGGCCTCGCTGTAGGAGGCGCGCGGCCCAACGGGATTGACCCGGCCGGGGTCCGACTCGATCTGGGGATGCACGTTCGGCTCGCCGTACACCTCGCTCGTGGAGGCCAGGATGAACCGGGCGCCGCACGCACCGGCCAGGTCGAGGAGGCGGCGGGTGCCCTCGGCGCCCGCCCGGAGGGTGGCCACCGGACGCTCCAGGTGCCCCGACACGGGCGAGGCCAGGTGGTAGATGCGGTCCAGCGGCCCCTCGACGGGCAGCGGCTCGACAACATCGGCCTTGAGCAGGTGGAAGCGGTCGGTGCCAACGAGGTCGGCCACGTTGCTCCAGCGTCCGGAGGAAAAGTCATCGACGCCAACGACCTCGTGCCCGTCGGCCACCATCCGGTCGGCAAGGTGCGAGCCGAGGAAACCGGCGGCCCCGGTAATCAGTATCCGCATAACCACGTCCTTCACGTCCGGTAGGCCGGGCAGGAAAAACGCGATTATAGGAACGGCCGCGAGGCATGCCAAGGAAAACGCTTCGGACACCGGTGCGGAAACCACGGCGCGGCGGGCACGAAGACCCGCCGTGCGAGAATCCTCGGCACCAGCCCGGCTCTACGTTGGCTCGGGCTTATCGGCGGGGGACGGGTGGGCCTTGCGCTCGGCGTGGTTGCCGGGTTCGTACTCGGGCACGATCTGCCGCAGCGCCTCGCGCATCTGGCGGCCGTCGGCACCGTCGAAGACGGCGCGGAGTTGATCGAGGGCCTGTAGCATTTCGTCGCGTGTACAGCCGCGGTTCTGCCACACGAAGATCTTCTCGTGGTGCGTAGGCAGGACGTCTTCGCCACTGGTGCGGAGTTCCTCGAAGAGTTTCTCGCCGGGCCGGACGCCCAGGAACTCGACCTCGATGTCCACTTCCGGACGGAACCCCGACAGGGTGATCATGTCGCGGGCAAGGTCGACAATCTTGACGGGCTCGCCCATGTCCAGGAGCATGATCTGGCCGGTCTTGCCCATGGAGCCGGCCTGGATGACGAGTTGGCTGGCCTCGGGAATCGTCATGAAGTAGCGGCGCATCTCGGGGTGCGTAACGGTGACCGGCCCGCCGCGGGCGATCTGCTCGCGGAAAATCGGCACCACGCTGCCCGCGGACCCGAGCACGTTGCCGAAGCGGACGATGACAAACTTGGTCTCGCCGACCCCGGCCTCTGAGGAAACGCTCTGGCAATACATCTCGGTGATGCGTTTGGTACACCCCATGACGCTGGTGGGGTTGACGGCCTTGTCGGTGGAAATCAGGACGAGGGCGTCGGCCCGGAACTCGCGGGCCATGTCCACAACGTTCTTCGTGCCAAAGATGTTGTTCTTGATCGCCTCGCCGGGGTTGATCTCCATCATCGGCACGTGCTTGTGCGCAGCTGCGTGAAAGACGACGTCCGGCCGATGCTGACGGAACACCTCGTGGAGCCGGTCGCGGTCGCAGACGTCCGCAATGACCGGGTACACGGGCAGGTCCGGGTGCGCGGCGCGGAGTTCGCGGTCGATGTGGAACAGGTTGTTCTCGGCCTGCTCCAGCAGAACCAGCCGCTCGGGCCGGAAGGCCACGAGTTGCCGGCACAGTTCCGATCCGATGGACCCGCCCGCCCCGGTCACCAGGACGACCTTGTTCGTAAGGAATTGGCCGATGTTCTCGGAATCCAGTTGGACGGGGTCGCGGCCGAGAAGGTCGTTGATGTCCACCTCGCGGAGGCGGCGGACGTCCAGGTGGCCTTCGATAAGGTCGGCCACACCCGGCACGATGCGGAACGTGAGCCGCTGCCCCTTGCAGACCTCGATGATGCGGCGGAGTTCGTCGCGGGTGGGTTGCGGCAGGGCGATGACGACTTCCTCGGCGTTCAGTTTCTGGGCGATGGCATCCAGGTCGTCCACGTCGCCCAGGACCGGCACGCCGTGAATTCGGATGCCGCGCTTGCGCGGGTCATCGTCGATGAAGCCGACCACGTGGTACTTCTCGATGGGCAGGCGGTAGAGTTCCCGCAGGACGCCTTCGCCGGCATCGCCGGCGCCGATGATGAGCACGCGGGTCAGGCCGGCGGGGCTGACCGGCCGCGAGCCCTCCCGGATGACGCGCACGAGGAACCGCAGGCCGCCCACCAGGGCAATCGTGGCCGCCCAGTCGATGATCAGGATCGTGTCGGGTACCTGGATCGTGGTCGAGATCAGGCCATACCCGGGCTCCGGCCCCAAGGCACGGCACACGTAGACTCCCGCCAGGATAATGGCCGTAGAGATGTGGCTGGACTTGAACGTCTCGACCAGGTCCTGGATGCTGACGTACTGCCACCACCCCGCGTACAAGCGGAAATACCCGAACACGATGACCTTGATGATAACAACGAAGATCAGGAGTTCGTAGAAGTCGCGCCAGGTGCTTTCCGGGACACCGACCTTGCCCGGGGGAAGGAGTTCGATATCGTCCAGCCGGCCGTTCTTGTTGTGGTCCACGTCTTCCGGGCCGGGGAAGTTGCCAACCGGCTCACGGTCGACGTCCTGCTTGTCCATGATGGGTGCGGCCGCGGGGGGCACCTGAAACTCATACCGCAACCCATACGCCAGCCACAGCGACGCCACGAACAACACCATGTGAACCGCGCCGACGTAGAAGTGCCGCAACACCGGGGCGTACGGTTTCGGAACGTGCGGCGTGTCTTTTTTGTCGGCCATGCCGACCTCAACCCCTGGACCAGGGAACCGGCCGCGGGAGCGCGTCGCAGCGGGGCGCCGGCGTCAGCCGTCTTTTCATCGGCATTGAAGGTGCGATGCCTTCACCGGAAGACGGCCTTTCCCCTATTCAACCGACTGGCTGCGGGCCACTGCCTGAGTAAACCCCGACCGCACTATACTGCCATTGGCAGGGGTCGGTCAAACCTTAAGCACCGCGGCCGTGTCAGGGGACCTTATCCAGGCGCAAACCGAGATTCCGGGCGTGCCTGCGGGCCTCGGCTACCGCCGAGGGCGCCGGCCGACACTCCAACTCCGGCCAGTCGCCCCCCGGCCGAACCCGTCCCGCCGGGTGGTACTGGCCCATGACGTTCACGTACGTTTCCGGCGCCAGGGTGGCGAGGAAATCGAGGATCTCCCGGCTCTCGGCGACCCCACCCGGCATAACCAGGTGCCGGACCAGCAGGCCCCGGCAAGCCACGCCGCCGGCGAGGGTCAGGTCGCCCACCTGCCGGTGCATTTCGAGGACAGCCGCACGCGACACCTCCGGGTAGTCGGGCGCCCCGCAGTACCGGTCGGCCGTTTCGGACCGGCTGAACTTCAGGTCCGGCATGTACACGTCGACGAGGCCGTCCAGGCACCGAAGGGTCTCGACCGTCTCGTACGCGCTGGAGTTCCAGACGACGGGCACGGCCAGGCCGCCGGCCCGAGCCACGACGATGGCCTCGGCCAACACGTGGGCCACGTGCGTGGGCGTCACGAGATTGATGTTCGCGCAGCCCTGGGCCGCCAGCCGCAGCATGAGGCGGGCCATCTCGGATGGCGTCCGCTCGGTCCCGAGCGGCGTGTGGCTGATGTCCGCGTTCTGGCAGAACACGCACCGCAGGTTGCAGCCGCCCAGGAAGATGGCGCCGGATCCAGCCTGCCCCACGAGGCAGGCTTCCTCGCCGAAATGGGGCCCGGCACTGGCCACCGTGGCGTGTTCGCCGACACCGCACAGCCCGCGCTCACCCCCGAGCCGGTCCACCGCGCAGGCACGCGGACACAAGCGACAGGGCGAAAGCATGGCGCGCAGCGGAGCCGCGCCGTCCGCTCTCTCACCACACCCCATCGGCCGTGAGCTCCCCAAGAGCAGCACGCAGCAAGGAATCGCAAGAAGCGGAACGCCCGGTGTTAGCCGTTCGCCATTGCCGTTACAGGTGGAATTTTCCGTCCGCCTGCACCACCTTTCCGTCCACTTCCATGTACCCGCCTTGGCGAAGGTCGCAGATCATGTCCCAGTGGAGGGCCGACTTATTGACGCCGCCGGTCTCTTCGTAGCTGCGGCCGACGGCCAGGTGGATGGACCCGCCGATCTTCTCGTCGAACAGGATGTTCTTGACGAACTCCTGGATACCGTAGTTCGTGCCGATGCCCAGTTCGCCCAGCCGGGTGGCCCCGTCGTCGGTGGCGAGCATGGCCTTCAGGAACGCCTCGTTCTTGGCGGCGGTGGCCTTGACGACGCGCCCGCCCTCGAATTCCAGCCGGACGTCTGCCACCTCTTTGCCGCGGTAACACACGGGATAGGTGTACCGGATGCACCCCTCGGCGCTCGTCTCAACGGGGCCGGTGAATACCTCGCCGTCCGGCATGTTGTGCGAGCCGGAAGAATTCAGGAAGGTGCGGCCCTTGACGCTCAGCGTCAGGTCGGTGTCCTGGGCCACGATGTGCACTTCGTCGGCCCCACGGAACCGGCGGACGACCTTTTCCTGGAACACCTTCGCCTTCTTCCAGGCGGCCACGGGGTCGCGTTTGTCGACGCGGCAGGCGGCGTAGACGAAGTCCTCGAACTCCTCCTGGCCCATGCCGGCGTCTTGGGCGTAGCCCGGTGTCGGGAACAACGTCAGGGTCCACTCATTCTTTCCGAGGACGAGGTTCTGGAGCCGGCGGCGTGCCTTCTGGACGGTGGCCTGCTTCTTCGGGGCCACACCCGCCAAAGCCCGCGTATTCGTCTCGGCGATGACGTTGATGATGTGGTCGGCCTCCTTGGCCCCCGCCATGGCGGACTTAGCCACGAACTCGAGTTGAGCCTGCTTGGCCTCGGCGTAGAAGACCTCCGCCGCCCGGCTCGGCGCCATGCGGTACATCGGATGCCCTCCGCGACGCAGGACCTCGCGGCCGATTTCGAGCAACAGGGCCTCGGCAACCGACGGGCCCTGAATCATCACCTTGTGCCCGCGCTTCACGTTGCGCGAGTACGTAACCAGCAGATGGGCCAGACGACTAAGGCGTGGGTCAACCATGGGATTCCTTTCTGTCAGGAAAATGCCACGTGGCGGCCTTTCCAGGCCGTCACGACGTACCGTATGGCTTGTGCAGGCCGGCCGGCTTGCCTTGGCAGGACACGCCGCAGAGGCCAGGAATCACCCGGACCACCGGCCGGCTGTCAGCAGCGCCACCGCCTCGGCCCGGGTAGCGGGGTTCTCGCGGAACAGGCCGCGCACCACACTCGTCGTGGTGATCGTGCCGGGTTTCTGGGCCCCGCGAATCGTCATGCACAGATGTTCGGCCTCCAAGACCACCATGACGCCGCGCGGCTGCAGCGTCCGCATGATATCGTCGGCGATGGACTGGGTCATCCGCTCCTGCACCTGGAGCCTGCGGGCGTGCATCTCGACCATCCGCGCCAGTTTCGAGAGCCCCGTCACCTTGCCCTCCACGGGGATGTACGCCACGTGGGCCCGCCCGATGAACGGCACCAGGTGATGCTCGCACATGCTGACGAACGGAATATCGCGCAACAGGATGATCTCGTCGTACGCCTCCACGGGGATGGCCTTGGCAACATCCTCGGCCCGCTGGTCCATGCCGGCGACGAGTTCCTGCCACATGCGGGCTACGCGGCGGGGCGTGTCCTTCAGCCCCTCGCGCGACACGTCCTCGCCGATGCCTTCGAGCAGTAGGTGCGTGGCCTGTTCCACTTTTGCCAAGTCTACCATGACCGTTCCTCGGAAGGGAGGCTCACCGGTGCGGCGCATCCGGCGCGTGCATACGGTCAGGATAGACGGTAAGCGAGAGGATGTAAAGGCCGTTGGCGAACGAGCACAATCTTCTGCGGAAGCCGTTCAGGCAGGGAGATGGTCAGTGGAGCAGTTCCAGAACGCCCGAGAGCATGCGGATACGGACGCTCTTGACGTCGACGATGTTGTGGATGGTGCACAGGCCCACACGGCCCGGGTCCGGCGGTGCGAACTCCGCCGGCGCCGACAGCGCCGACCACGACCCGGTCCATTCGAGCAGCGGCGAGCCGCCCAGTTCCGCGCGAATCTGGCCCTGCTGGCCCTTCGTCTGGACCACCACGTCCACCTGGTATTCCTTCTCATTCACCAGTTTGCCGGGCTCGCGGTGGGCGGATGATGCGTCGGTCCCCGTCAGGCCGTGGAAGACGCCCGCCTGCTTGCTAAGCATCAGCACCGTATGCGTCCGGCCGACCGGCAGCACAATTCCGACGATGTTCACGCCCGTCAGCCTCGTGAACGTGACCTTGAGTTGGTAGTCGCCCGTCGGGTGGCACGGCAGCGCCAGCCGCGCCATCTTGGGCGAGGGGGTGATGCGGAGCCCCTTGCCGCGGGGCTCCCACGTGCCGTGCAGCGCGTCTTTCTGCAGGTCGGCCAGGTCGATCAGGTCAACCCACCGGCCGGGACCGATCGGGTCGAGCGCGGGAACGAGTGCCTCGATCCGGCGCTGGACCTGCTTCAGCGCGAGCGCCGCCTGGCTCCGCTTGATGTCCGTTGCCGCATGCAGCGAAAGGAAACGCTCGTAGTACAACCGGGCTCGCTCCAGGATGGGGGCCTGGCTCGGTTTCGGCACGCGACCGGCGCTCGCGCGGTACCAGTCGGCGATTTCCAGGCAAGCGAGTTCGGGCGCTGCATCAATGCCCTTGGCGGCGGCCAGCGCGTACTTACGCAAGCCGGCGCCGCACGAGTCGTCGACGTACGCGGCCGCCCGGGCCGGGTCGTCCAGGTCGAACAGGCACGTCTCGATGAGTTTGGTACGGGTGGCGGCGTCAACGGCGCCCTGCTGCACGCGTGCGATCATCGCCTGGACACTGCGCTCGGCCCGCATACGGGCCCCGAACCGCTCGCTGGCAGCCTGGATGCGCGGCCGCAGGTGCGACTTCACCGCCCTCGCCACCATCAGCGACTGACTGCAATCGGCGACGGCCTGCTGGTAGTCGCCGGCCCGGCCGGCTGCCCGGGCCGCGTCCATCAGGGCCTCGATGTACGTATCGCCCGCCCCCGCTCGGTCCAGGCCCTTGGCGGCCAGGTACTGGCGTTTGCGGACGTCGACTCTTTTGCGGCAGCAGGCGGCCGCCCCGTTGCGGTCCACCTCTGCCAATCGTTCCACGGCCGCGATGGCCGTCTCGTACCCCGCCGGCAACTCGTGCGTCAGGTCGTACGCCTTCTCGCACAACGGCCGGACCAGCGCCTCGGCCGTGGCCGGGTCCTTGGCGTCCCTGACGAGCCGCTCGGCCAACGCCACGTCGTCGGAGCGGTCGAGGCTCGACTCGGCCCGGCGACACGCCTGGCCATACAACGACTCAAACGCCTTCTCGGCATCTTCAGGGGTCGCGGCAACCGGCGCGGAGCCGATCAGCAAGGCCACCAGACCAACGAGTGTGCGAAAGGTAGACATGGTTCACTCCACGTGCATACGCGTGTTCGATATGTTATTGAAACCAAGAACACCCGGGGCGATTGTAAACGACATGCCTGACGTGTCAAGGCGCATCTGAAACCGTCCAGCGCCCCTCCAAATCGCCCTGCGTGGGCACTGGCACGCGTGGCCCCAAAGGCGTATACTGGCCCGTTCAAGAACCCCTGATACCAAGGACACGAGGCACCGATGAACACCGAAAAGGTCCCCGTTTCGATTTATGAGAGTGCCGAGGCGGCGTCGCGGGTGGTGGCCCGCGAAATCGCCGACCTCATCACCGAGCGCAACGCCGCCGGCCGGCCCACCGTCCTCGGCCTCGCCACCGGTCACACGCCCCTGCACGTGTACCGGGAACTTGCCCGGCTCCGCGCCGAGGCCGGCCTGGACTTTTCGCGCGTCGTCACGTTCAACCTGGACGAATACTGGCCCATCGCCCCCTCGGTGCGGCAATCGTATCACGCGTGGATGCACGAGAACCTGTTCCGCCACGTCAACGTGCCCGAAGCGAACATCCATATTCCGTCCGGCACCGTGGCCGAGGCCGACATCGAGGCCCACTGCGCGGCGTACGAGCAGGCCATTCGCGACGCCGGCGGCATCGATTACCAGATCCTGGGCATCGGCAACTCCGGCCACATCGGCTTTAACGAGCCCGGGGCGAAGCGCAATAGCCGCACACGGTGCGTCCGCCTCGATCGCGTCACGCGGAAGGCCGCCGCCGATGACTTCTTCGGCGAGGAAAACGTGCCGGAGATGGCCATCACGATGGGCGTGGTCACCATCCTCGAGGCCCGGCAGGTGCGTCTCCTGGCGTTCGGCGAGCACAAGGCTCGCATCCTCCGGCGGGCCATCGAGAACCCTGTTACCGACGCAGTGGCCGCCTCCTACCTCCACGATCATCCCGACGTGACGTTCTTCCTGGACGAGGCGGCCGCGGCCGGCCTCACACGTCTGGCCACACCCTGGCTCCTTGGCCCGTGCGATTGGGATGAGATGCTCGAGCGGCAAGCGGTCGTCTGGCTGGCACGCCAACTCAAGAAACCCATCCTCAAACTCACCAACGAGGACTACACCGAGAACGGCCTCGGCGAACTCGTCCGCCACCGCGGTCGGGCATACCAGCTCAACATCGCCGTCTTCCGGCACCTGATGGACACGATCACCGGATGGCCCGGCGGCAAGGGCCAGAAACGGCGCGTCCTGGTCCTGAGCCCGCATCCCGACGACGACGTCATCTCGATGGGCGGCACGCTCATCCGCTTCATCCAGCAGGGACACGAGGTCCACGTGGCCCACATGGTCAGCGGGTACCTGGCCGTCTTCGATCACAACGCCGCCCGGCACGCGGACTTCGTCGGCAACTTCAACCGCATCTTCGGCCTGACGCCCGACCAGACCGCCGCCGTCGAAAAACACATCGACCAGTTTCTGCGGCACAAGCAGCCGGGCGACCTCGACACCGCCGAGGTCCGGGCCGTCAAAGTCCTGATTCGCCGGTCCGAAGCCCTCGACGCCGCCCGCTTCTGCGGCCTGCCAGAGGCGTGCGTCCACTTCCTGGACCTGCCGTTCTACGAGTCCGACACCATCGAGGCCCGTGCGGCCGGCCCCGACGACGTGGCCCGCATCCGCGACCTCCTCGAGGCCGTGCAGCCGGAGGTCGTCTTCGCCGCCGGCGACCTCTCGGACCCGCACGGCACGCACCGGCTGTGCCTCGCGGCCGTCATGGAGGCCCTGGGGGCGTACGAGGCCGCCGGGCACCCCGTTCCCGACCTCTGGCTGTACCGGGGCGCCTGGCAGGAATGGCCCGTGTACCAGATTGACATGGCCGTGCCCCTGTCGCCGGATGAACTGTGTCAAAAACGGTTCGCCATCTTTCGGCACGAGAGTCAGAAAGACCGGGCCATGTTCCCGGGTCCGTACGACACGCGCGAGTTCTGGCAACGGGCCGAGGACCGGAACATGGCCACCGCCAATCTGTACGACGCACTGGGCCTGCCGGAGTACCACGGAATGGAGGCGTTTGCCCGGTGGCCGCTGCCCCGCTCCGCCCACGCCGAGGCCCAGTTCGAACAGCCGTAACCCCATCTCAGGCTACCAGGGAGGCACACACGATGAGCGGATACGACAGACGCGGTTTTCTGAAAAAGGCGGCGCTCGGGGTAGCGGCGATGGGCATGACGGGGCAGCCGGCCGGGGCCGAGGCGACTGCGGCAAGAGGCAAGGCCGCACACGCCAGCGGGCCGAACCTCATCTACGTCTTCGCCGACCAACTCGGCTACACGCGGTGCGGGTACGCGGGCGACGAGAAGGCCAGGACGCCCAACCTCGACGCCTTCGCCGCACAGGGCGTCAACTTCCGCCAGGCCGTCTCGAACATGCCCGTCTGCTCGGCACACCGGGCGTCGCTCCTGACGGGCAAGTACCCCACCACCACCGGCATGGTCATCAACGAGTTGCGCATGCGGACCGACCACGAGTGCATCGGCCACGTCCTTTCGCGAGCCGGGTACCAGACCGGTTACATCGGCAAGTGGCACCTGTACGCGAACCAGTTGGGCCATCACGAGGACCCCGAGAACAGTTTCGTGCCGCCGGGGCCCAACCGGCTCGGCTTCGACGGCTACTGGGCCGCCTACAACTTCCACCACCGCTACTACAAAGCGTACTACCACCTGGACTCGCCGAAGAAGATCTCCTACGGCGAGGGCGTATACGAGCCCGACGGCCAGACAGACATGGCCATCGAGTTTCTGGAGAAAGCGGCGAAATCCGAGAAGCCGTTCGCGCTGGTTCTCTCCTACGGCACGCCGCACGACCCGTGGGCGCCAAGCAACGTCCCGCAGAAGTACCGGGAAATGTTCCAGGACGTCGCGCTGCCGAACCCGCCCAACTACAAGCCCGAGAACGACCCCTACGCCGACGGGTGGGGCCGCCTGAATCCCAACCAGCGAAAGAGCCTGGCCTCATGGCGGCGGCTCTACTACGCGATGACAGCCAACCTCGACTGGAACCTCGGCCGCCTGCTCGACGCCGTCCGGAAGGCCGGGCTCGACAACAACACCATCCTCGCGTTCTCCTCCGACCACGGCGAGATGTTCGGCGCCCAGGGCCGGCGGGCCAAGAACACCTTTTACGAGGAAGCCGCACGTGTGCCACTACTCGTGCGGTGGCCGGGCAAGATCCCCGCGGGAGAAGTCTCCGACGCGTGTATCTCGACCGTGGACATCATGCCCACGCTGCTGTCGCTGACGGGCCTGGAGATTCCGAAAGACGTCGAAGGCATGGACCTGGCGCACTGCGCCCTCGGCAAGAAGGGCCCCGAGCCCGACGCCGCCTTCCTCCAGAACACCGGGGCGTGCGCCGCCTGGCAGGACGGCTACGAGTGGCGGGCGCTCCGCGACAAACGCTACACGTACGCCATCTATCGCCGCGACAGGTCCGAACGGCTGTTCGACAACGTTGCCGACCCGTACCAGACAAGAAACCTGGCCGGCGACCCCGCCCGCAAAGCCATCATGGACCGGTTCCGCGACATGCTCGCCGCCAAAATGAACTCCCTGAACGACACGTTCGAGGCGTGCACGTGGTACCGCGACAACTGGACCCGCGACCGCATCATTCTCCGCGGCGCCAAGGCGTAGGCGACAACGGCGCGCAACCGGCGCGGCAGCGCCACCTCAACAGGCACGCGCTCGCCTGCGGCTCGCGGCTACAATGCAAAGGTCCAGCGCCGTGGCGCGCCGTCGACCGGTTTGGCGCGCCGTCGACCGTTGCGGCGCCCTTTTAGCCGCGACCCGAAGGGGAGCGCGTTCACTCGATCAGGATGATATCGCTCAGGTCGAGGTCCACTTCAAAGGTCACCTCGTTGGCGTTGGCGGCCTTGAACTCGAGCGGCCCCTTCTCAACCGAGCGGACGCGCTTGACCGGACCGGCGGCGCGCATCGTCACCTCAAGGCCCTCGATCGTCTCGTACGTGAAGTTCGCCAGGACGAGGGCCGTCCCGCCGTCGGCGTCATAGATGCCGGCTTCGACCACGGGATGTGAAAGTTCGACCAGCCTCGGCGCCTTCCGCCTCCGGGCGAGACCCGCGATGAAGTCCCGCTGCGCCTCGGGCCACTTCTCGGCCAGGCGGTCCGGGACGAACCGCGCGTCTTTGACGTACGAGATGCCCGGGCACGCCCCGACGTACACGGCTTTCCCCTTGCCGAACGCGTGTTGGACAACGGCCGGCGCTCCGTCGCGGAACGTCCCGACGACCCGCCCGGATTGCGGCTGGAAACGGACCGTTGCCCCGATCGCGCCGAAGCAGGCGCCGTCTGCGCCGTGGAGGCGAACCTCGTCCGCGTACGGTAGGGCGTTCAGCGCCCCGCGAATATGATACCGCCCCGGCTGGACGGTTGTTTCGATCTCCGGGCGGATGCCGAAGACGCCCGCGAGGCCCGATGCCGGCTCGCCAAACTCGTTGCGGCTACCGGCCGCACACGACCCGTATAGATAGCCGCCGGCTTCTACCCATTGTCGAATCGCCCCGGTCGCCGCCTCCTTGATGCAGGGGTCCGTGACGTACAGCACATCGTAGTCGCCCAGCCGCCCCGCTTCGACATCCTCCTCGGCAAGTATATCCACAAGGTATTGACCGTGGACGAGCGCCAGGTACGTCGCCCGGCGTTCCAGCATGTGGGCGTAACCGAACGGCTGCCATAGGTCGGACGAGACGCTGTAGAGAAGCGCCAGGCGTGTCTTTCGCGTCCCGCCCGGTGCAACGATGTGCTCCGCGGCGGCGAGTTGCCGCGTCACGGCCGCCACGCCGTCGTACGCGCTGCGGAGGTCGGACCAGTAGTTTTCGGTGCTCGTGGCGGTGGGGCCGTAGGTCCAGTAGAAGAAGTGCTTGGCGCCCTGGCACAGGGCCGAAGCGCTCTTCAGGCGCAGGTTCGTCTCGTCGCTCGGCGTGATCCAGGCGATGATCGGAAGGGCGCCGCGGCTGCCGCTGCGAAAAATCGATGCCTGAAACCCCATCAACTGGAACCCTTCCCACGTCGTGTTGGGGCCGTACATGAACTGGAGACCCATCCAGTCCTCGATGCCGATGAGGTCCACCGCCCGGGTGCGCGCCAGGTCGAACCAGTCGGCGGCCAGCGGGTACCCGCCCCAGCACGCGTTGGGCGTCATGCCCATACCGAGCCCCGACCCGCCGAAGTACGGGTGGTCGGCCACCAGGGTCGAGGCGAGCGGCCCGTCGCCGAAATGGCGGTGCAGCGACTCGGTGTGCCACTTCAGCCGCTCGGTCATGGCCGTCTGGCGAAACCGCGAGGTATAGTAGAACACGCGGCGGGCAGCGGGCTCGTCCGCTTTCATCCGGGGCCGCAGATCTTCCGGCGTCTCGATGGGCACGACGTCGGCCAGACGCGACGCGCCGAGCGTCTGCGGTGCAACCTTCTGCCTCCCGAGCCAGGCGGCAAAGTGTGCGAGCGCCTGTTTGTTGTCGCCGATGGGCGGGCGGCAGACCACTTCGTCGGAGAAACCGAAGGGCACGCCGGCCGCCGGCTTCTCCTTGGAACGCGAGGCGTGGTCCTTCATCAGTTGGTCGATCGTCTCGCGCGTCGCTGCGGGGCCGAATGCCACCCGATGCGTATGCCCCGGAACGTCGAAGTCGAACGCCTGGCGGACCTCCGGCCGCTGGTTCCCGACCACGTTGAAACCGAGCAGCCGGAGAACCTCGCCTTCCTTAAGGTTCAGGTCCGGCCGCTGCGGACTCCAGAAACTCGTCTGGACGATGAGCCGTTTCGGTGCGACCCGTCTGCCGCCCGTGGCCTCGCGGGCCCATCGAAGGCGGCGCTCGGTCATTTGACTTGCCGTCTCCAGGTGCGCCGCGTCGTGCGTCGGGTCGGGCGAAACGAGAAAACTCGTGAGCGACCCCGCGTAGGTCTCCTCGAACCGTTTGACGACGGCTTTCTCGTTCGGAGCCGTGGCGATCTCGATGACCACGCGGCGCCGGTCGGCCACCGGATCGGTAACGAAATCGGCCGTCACGTTGGGCAGCTCCGCGACGCCGCCCGACCGGTTCAATCGGCCGTGCAGCCGGTCGCCGGCGTGGCGTCCCAAGTCAAACCACGGCGTGACCGCGCCGGCGGGCGTGCGTGCGCCAACGTCCTTGTCGGCCCCGTCGGGCCAGACCGCCTTCGGAAGGTACCAGGGCGGCTTGTGAATGTATCCGCCCACGCGGACATGGTAGACGCCTTGCTGCGGCTCGATCAACTTGAACCGGACGAAAACGTCGCCCGCCGCCGGACACGCCGGAACGAGCGCTACCGCGATCGCCGCGGCAAGCCAATACGCGACCTGTCGCGCACCACGAGGCGGCTGTGCGCGAATCGTGCGCGGCAGGTCCCCGGACCCACCGCGTACGACGGGGTCCCCGCGCGGGGCCGCTCCGCTCTGCTCGACGTTAACGTCCTGGCTCATGACCCTCCCCCCCCGGCCTTCGGGGCCGGACCGCACGAATCATAGCCGCCTCGATTGGAAAAGGGCAAGCAGAACACCGAACCGTCTACCCGCGTACCGTTGCGCATGCGACATGGCGGGGTCGGTCGCGGTGCAGGAACGCCTCATCGGCCCCCGGTAGGGCCGGTGCCAACCGTTCGCCGACTTGACTTTCCGCCCATGCCTTGTCATCGTGTCCTCAGGGTTCCCGAACGTCACGAATGGTGAGGCGACGCTCTCATGGTCCGTTGGACGTTTCACGCATGCGGCATGCTACTGATGGCTCTAGCGGTCCTTGCCATGACCGACGGGGCTCGTGCCGAGGACCCACGCCCCGTTGGCGACGTCAAGGGGCAGTGGGCGTTGGTCAAGGGTTTCTCCGACGAGTTCAACGCACCAACCGTCGACACGGCCAAGTGGGACAACGACCCCAACGACTGGGGCGTCTGGTCCTGGGAACCGCACAATGCGTACACCAAAGCCGGGGCGCTGCACATCCGCATGGAGCATGCGCCGCACACGCGGGGCAAGCAGAAACTGTTCTACAAGTCGGGCATCCTGAAGAGCAGAGAGTCCGTTCAGTACGGCTATTTCGAGGCCCGCATCAAAGGGTGCTCCCGTTTCCCCGGTGCGTGCCCGGCATTCTGGGTCATCGGCAACGCGAAGGTCGACGGCAAGCGGGTTGGCGCCGAGATCGACTTCATGGAAATCCAGGAGGTCCGGGGAAACGTGCAGCAAGTCGACTGCAACCTGCATGGCGCCTACTTCAAGAATGGCAAGAAGGTCGCAATCCACGAGCGACGCCACTGGATCGCCCCCTGGGACCCGCGCGACGATTATCACGTGTACGCCTGCCTGTGGCGCGAGGACACCATCATTTGGTACGTCGACGGACACTCCGTGGCGGAAGCCAGGAACTGGCATTGGCACATTCCGCTCCAGATCCACCTGTCGATGGGCCTGCGAACGCCGCTTCGCCTTCACAAAGGTGCCCATGGCGAGGGGAAGGTCACGTTGCCGAACCCCGAGGCATCGACCGGCGAGGGTTTTCCAACCGAGATGCTGGTGGATTACGTCCGTGTGTGGCGGCGAGCCAACTAGGTATACCCAGGCACGGTGGTTCGCGCGGAGTGTGCCAGGCGCGTTAGCCAAGAGATCTGCCTCGCGGCGGGGCAAGCGAAGGGAGAGCAACGTGGATCGTCGAGACTTCTTGAAGAGCGTGGTCACGGGGTTGGGTGCGGTGGCGGCGGGTCCCATTCTCTCGGCGCTGAAGCCGGCCCGGGCCGCAGCCGCCGAACGGCCCAACGTGATCCTGGTGCTCACGGATGACCAGGGTTACGGCGACGTGTCGGGGCACGGTAATCCGGTCCTGAAGACGCCCCACATCGACGCCCTGCGGAAACAGAGCCACCGCTTTACTGACTTCCACGTCGCGCCCATGTGCACACCGACGCGCGGGCAACTCCTGACCGGCCGCGACGCCTTGGCCAACGGCGCCACGTTCGTGTGCCAGGGACGCTCCATGATGCGGCACGACTTGCCGACGATGGCCGAGGTCTTCGCAGCCGGCGGCTACCGCACCGGGCACTTCGGCAAGTGGCACCTGGGCGACAGTTACCCGCATCGGCCTCAGGACCGCGGCTTCCAGGAGACCGTGAGTCACGGCGCCTGGGGCATCACGTCCATCGCCGACTACTACGGCAATGACTACTATGACGACACGTATCGCCACAACGGCCGGCGCGAGACGTATAAGGGCTACTGCACGGACGTCTGGTTCGACTTGGCCATGACGTACATGCGGACGTGCCAGGCCAAGGGTGAGCCGTTCTTCGTGTACCTGCCGACCAACTGCCCGCACAGCCCCCATTGGGTGGCCGAGCAATACTCCGCCCCGTACAACCGGAAAGGCGTGCCTGCCCCGTTCTTCGGACAGATAGCCAACATCGACGAGAACGTGGGGAAACTGGTGGCCATGCTCGATGCAACCAACCTGGCCGAGAACACGGTCCTCATCTTCATGACCGACAACGGGACGGTCCGCGGCGACCGGATCTTCAATGCCGGCATGCGCGGCAAGAAATGCCAACTCTGGGAAGGCGGACACCGTGTTCCCTGCTACATCCGGTGGCCGGCGGGCAACCTGGGCACGCCCCGCGATATCGATGAGCTGACCGGATGTCAGGACCTCCTGCCAACCCTGATCGCCTTGTGCGGCTTGAAACCGCCCCGCGATTGGCGCCCCGACGGCACGTCGCTGGCCGGGCTACTGCGATCCTCGGACGCACAGCTGCCCGATCGCATGCTGGTGGTCCAATACGGCGCCAACCCCAAAAGGGGCAATGCCACGGTCATGTGGAAGAAGTGGCGCCTCGTGAACGACAAGCAACTGTTCAACGTGCGAACCGACCCGCACCAGGACAAAGACGTGGCGACGGAACACCCGGATATCGTCAAGCGGATGCAAGCGCACTATGCAGCCTGGTGGGCGCGGGTCCAGCCACAGTTCCAAGAGACGCGTTACATTCACCTGGGCTCCGACAAGGCGAATCCCATCATGCTTTACTCGTCGGACTGGCAGGGCGCGTATGCCGACAACTTCGGCAATCTGGCCGCCGGTAACGGCATCGGGGCATGGCACGTGATCGTCGAGCGGGCCGGCACGTACGAGATCACCCTTCGCCGCTGGGCGCCGGAGGCCGACACGGCCTTGGACGCGCCCCTGGTCGGCCCGCGGGGCAAAGGCAAGGCCGTACCGATCGTGGCGGCCCGAGTCAGAATCGGCGATGCCGACGTCGCCAAGCCCGCGCCGAGCGGCGCGACATCCGTTTCCTTCACGGTGCCCCTCAAGGCCGGCAAAACACGCCTGGAAACGTGGTTCCACAACCGCAACGGCAAGGCGCTATGCAGTGCCTATTACACGAGCGTCGAGCGGAAGGCGCCGGACGGCAACGCCGCCATGACGACTGGGGAGCAGCGCAGGTTCGCGTGACTGCCGCCCTGCTGACCCGGCGGTCGCGCCGGCGCGGGACTCAGTTACCCGGAGGGCCAGACGCCGTGACCACATCAGGTTGTCACCGTTGCCGCGCCGCCGCCGTATGGGTGGCGGTCGGTCTCGTCGTTGCGCTTGGCGCTCGTGCAGCGGAGCCGGCCCGCTCCGCCTGGCCGGCGCGCTTCAAGGCCACGGGCCGGCGCTCGGTCGGGGTCGCGTCCATCTGCCGGCCCGCCCGCTCGAGCGCCGAGAACGTGGAACGCTGGATCGACGAGGCCGCGCTCGACAAGCCCGACATCATCCTGCTGACCGAAGGGTTCATGCAGAACACGGGCCGCTCGGCCTCGGTGGCCGAAAAGAACGCCAAGGCCGAGCCGCTCTCGGGCAACGGGCCCATCCTCACGCTCCTCGCACGCAAGGCCCGCCAGCACAAGGCGTACATCATGGGCTGCACGTGGCGAAACGACCCGAAAGGCCGCGGCCGGTACAACAGCGCCATCCTGCTGGACCGCACCGGCAAGGTCGTGTGGCACTACGACAAGATGTTCCCGACGGTCGGCGAAATGGAGAGCGGCGTGCTGCCCGGCCGCGCCGCGACGGCGTTCGACACGGACTTCGGCCGCCTGGGCGCCATCGTCTGCTTCGACCTGAATTTCGACGAAGTGCTCGATGCGTACAAGCGCGAGGGCGTGGAGTTGCTGTGCTTTCTGTCGGCGTTCCGCGGCGGCCTGCGGGTGCCGGCCCTGGCGTTCTGCAACCAGTGCTTCATCGCCACGAGCGTGCCCGGCGAGAACGGGGTCATCGTCGACCCGCTTGGCCGCACCCTGGCCGAGTCGAGCCAGTACGGGTGCATCATCTTCGCACGCATCGAACTCGATGCCCAGGTCGTCCACATCGATTACAACCATCGCCGTATCGGCGACCTCAAGAAGAAGTACGGCGAGTTGGTCCGGATCGAGACCGCCAGCCCGGAAGCGGTGTACCTCATGACGTCGCTGCACCCCAAGGCGCCCGTGAGCCGTATGATGGAGGAGTTCGACATCGAGCCGCTCGACGCCTACCTCGACCGGGCCCGGGCGGTCCGCCTGAAACATCTGCCCACCGAATAGCTGTCATGCTTCGCCCGTATGTCGCCCTCCCCCCAAACACCTCAGGTATCCGCACCCTGAGAATAGGTAATCCTCCCGATAGCACGGCGCACGCCGGGCATGCGATAATCATGATCGTGGGATGGGTTGGTTGTGAGACCCAAGCGCTGGGAACGGGGCGGGCTCTTCGTGGGGCCTGCCTCGTACCGTTTGGGACTTCGACCTGGCCAATGCCAAGGCCCGGCCTGAAGGCCCCTCCCCCAAACACAATGCCCGCCGAAGAAAAGGGCCTCCCGCATATGAGGGTCGCACCCCTTCTTGCTTGACGCCCCCACCCCCCGGTTTATAATCGCCCGTTCGACAGTGCGCCACTGCCATAGGAACGCCCATGAACGTCAGTTACGACTGGCTCAAGGAGTACGTAGCCACCGACCTCGGGTACGTTGAGGCGGCGAAGGTCCTGACGCGCATCGGCCTGAACGTCGAGGAGATGGAGGACCTGCCCGACGGCGACGGCATGCTCGACGTCGAGGTCACGAGTAACCGGCCCGACTGTCTGGGCCATATCGGCGTGGCCCGCGAACTGGCTGCCGCCATCGGGTCGCAGGTCACACTCCCGCCCGCCGACTACGAGGAAGCCGACGAACCGTGCGCCGACGCCGTCGCCGTTGAGGTCGCGTGCCCCGACCTCTGCCCCCTCTACACCGCGCGCCTTGTGCGCGGCGTCACGGTGGGGCCGAGCCCCGACTGGCTCCAGCGGCGTCTGACGGCCGTGGGCCTGCGACCGGTGAACAACATCGTGGACGTCACGAACTACATCCTCATGGAGTGCAGCCAGCCGCTGCACGCCTTTGATTTCGGCGGCCTGGAGGGCGGCACGATTCGCGTCCGCCGGGCCACGGGCGGCGAGCAGTTCTATGCCATCGACCATACCCGCCACACGCTCGCGCCGGACCACCAGGTCATCGCCGACGCGAGCCGGCCGGTGGCCCTGGCGGGCGTCATGGGCGGGGCGGATACCGAGATCGCCGACTCGACCACCGACGTCCTCGTCGAGGCTGCCGTCTTCGACCCCCTGAACATCCGGACCACGAGCCGGGCCCTGGGCCTGGCGAGCGATTCCAGTTACCGGTTCGAGCGCGGCGTGGACGCCGTCATGACCGACTGGGCCAGCCGGCGAGCGTGCCGCCTCATCCAGGAAGTGGCGGGCGGGCAGGTGCTCCGCGGCGTGGTGACCGTCGGCAACGTCCCGACCGACCGGCCGGAACTCGCCCTTCGCGTAGCGCGCATCCAGACCGTCCTGGGCCTGGCGGTTCCGGCCGAGACGGCGGCCGACATCCTCCGCCGCCTGGGGCTGGACGTGCTCAAGGCCGACTCCGCCGTCATCCGCGTGCGCGTGCCGTCGTGGCGGCCCGACCTGGCGCGCGAGATCGACCTCATCGAGGAAGTCGCCCGCCATCACGGGTACGACCAGATTCCCGAGAGCCGGTCGTTGCCCATCTCGGTGGCGCCGCCGACGCAGGCGGAACGCGTGCGCACGATCACGGGCCAAGTGCTGACGGCGGCCGGGTACTTCGAGGCCACGACGTTCAGTTTCACGACCCCGGATCATGCCGTCCGGTTCCGCCCCCGCGAGGTAACGGCCGACCCGCTCGTGTGCCGGGGTACGGCGCTGGCACTACGCGAGGCGCTGGTCTCGGGCGTCGTCGAGTCGCTGCACGTAAACCAGAACGTGGGCGAACGCGACGTGCGCCTGTTCGAGGTGGCCAGGCAATTCGTGCCCGTGGCGGGCCAGGACCTGCCGCACGAAGAAAAGCGGATCGCCCTGGCCGGGCCCGACGATTTCCAGACCGTTCGCGGCGTGCTGGAGGCCCTGATGGAGGCCCTCCACCTGGACCACCGCGTGGCCATGGAAGCCACCGACCGGTATCCGGACCTGGAGCCGGGCGCCGCGGCCGAGGTCCTACTCGACGGCGAAGCCATCGGCCTGATCGGCCGGGCGGCGCCGGAGACGGCAGCGGCGTTCGATTTGGACGAGCCGCCCGTCGTCGCGACCGTGTCGTTCGACCGGCTGGTCGAGGCGGCCTGCCTGGAGCCGACCGTCGTGCCCCTGCCGCAGTTCCCCGCCGTCCAGCGCGACCTGGCGGTCATCGTGGACGACACCGTAACGTGGGCGGACCTCGTCCGGGCCGTCGAGGCGGCCGGCGTAGCCGAACGCGAATCCATCGAGCCGCTGGAGGTGTACCGCGGCAAGCAGGTGCCCGCCGGCAAGAAGAGTGTGGCCCTCAGGCTGGTGTTCCGACGCCCGAGCGCCACGCTTACGGGCCAGGAGGTCGACGCCATGCAGCAGCAGGTTCTCGACACCCTGGCACGCGACGTCGGGGCGGTGCTGCGCGGGTAGCGTTGCGGGCGCGTGCCACTGGCGGCTTACCCGCCGGTGCGTCCTATCGTTTGCGACACACTGGCCGACAAGCACCCCGTGGCACCCGGCGTTTTCGGCGGGTTTTGCCTTGAAACGCGAACCGCCCGGGGCTCGCCCAAAACAAACTGAACCAATCCCCCGCTTCTTGCCGAGAAAACCATGTCGGACCGCCGCCCCCTACCGACCGGTCCCCACCGAAGAACCTCTGCGCAAAAGGTGGGCGTCCACGATGGTTGAGAATTTCCACGTCCAAATGCTGCACGACGCGGCCGACGTCCTCAAGGGCCTGCTGGAGGTCGGTGTCAACCTGTCCTCGCTGCCCAACCGCCGCAAGATGCTCGATATGATCCTGCGCGAGGCGTGTAACCTGGCCCGCGCCGACGCCGGCAGCCTGTACGTCCAGCGCGGCGGGCGACTGCGGTTCTCGGCTGCCCGGAACAACCACCTGGGCAAGGGCAAACTCGCAAGTCTGTTCCTGGACAAGGAAATCCCCGTGGCCAGCACCTCGCTGGCCGGCTTCGTGGCCTCGACCGGTCAGGTCGTCAACATCACCGACACCGAGACCCTGGGCGACGGGTGCCCGTTCCAACTGAACCGCGACTTCGACGAGGCCAGCGGATACCACACCCGCAGCATCCTGGCGATTCCGCTGAAGCGGCCCGACGGTTCGTGTGTGGGCGTTCTGCAACTCATCAACCGGCTCGATGCCGACGGCCAGGTGGTGCCCTTCCCCAACGCCGAGGGCAGCGGCATTCTGTCGCTCGCGTCGATGGCCGCCGTAACGATCCACAACGCGCTGCTCCAGGAGGAACTCAAACAGGCCCACCTCGACACGATCATCCGCCTGTCGGTCGTCGTGGAACACCGCGACAACGCCACCGCCCAGCACATCCGCCGCATCAGCCGCACCGCACGCCTCATCGCCGAGGCCATGGGCCTTGACCGGCACCAGGTGGAACTCATCGAGTGCGCCGCCCCGATGCACGACATCGGCAAAGTGGGCATCCCCGACTGCATCCTCCACAAGCCCGGCGCGCTCACGCCCGAGGAACGCACGAGCGTCCAGCAGCACACGCTGATCGGGGCCGACATTCTCGGCCACCCGCAGAACGACCTCATCGCCATGGCCCACGACGTGGCCCTCGCGCACCACGAACGGTGGGACGGCCAGGGATACCCGCAGGGTCTCGCGGAGCGGGCCATTCCGCTGGCCGGCCGCATCGTCTGCCTCGCCGACGTCTTCGACGCACTCCTCTCGCGCCGCTGCTACAAGGACCCGTACAGCGTCGAAACCGTGCGCGACATCATCGTATCGGAGCGCGGCAAGCAGTTCGACCCGGCCGTCGTCGACGCGTTTCTGCGGGTCGAGGGCCGCATCCTCGAGGCATACGCCGCGGCCGCCGCCGAACCGGAACCCGTCACCGTTACGGCGGCCTACCACGCCCCCGCCGACACACACGCGCCCTGACGCCGCCTGTGGCGGTGCGGCGCCCTCCACGTTCGAGCGACCTTGCGGCGTTCCCCCCCCCGGCACACTGACCGTTGCATCGGCCCTGCCGAGTGTCTATGATTGATTGCTGACCGACCCCGTTCGGCGCGGGGTCTGATGCGATTCCTCTACGAAAGGGCATACGATGAAGACATCCGCCGTCGTCCTGCTGGTTGCCGTCATCGCTCTCGGCTTAGGCGCCGTGGGCTGTGAAGAGCAAACCCGGACCACCACTCCCGGTGCCTCGGAGCAGGTCATGGGCAAGTGCCCCGTCTGCGGCTGGAAGGCGCCCGTCGGCTCCTACTGCGACAAGTGCAAGGCCGTTACCGTGACCGAGGTCAAGACCTACACCTGCACCAAGTGCAACAAGACGGTCAAAGAGGGCACGTGGTGCGCGAAGCATAACTGCTTCCGCTTCGAGAACACCGACATGAAGTGCCCCAAGACCGGCAAGGCCGTCGTCAAGGGCGCCTACTGCCCCAAGTGCAGCGGGTACCACGGCCTGCCGCTCGTCAAGTACGACCCGGGCATCAAGAAGCCTTGCACCAAGAAGTAGAGCCGGCCGGTGCATGCGGTCGGCCCAGGCAGACGGGAGCGCGGCCACTGGCGGCACTCTGAGCGAGTGGGGTGCCGTTGCCCGCCCGTAACCTTCCGGGAATTACCATTGCGCCCCCCTCGGAATGCGGTTTAATGGGCGCAAGGGCCGGCTGTGCCCAGCCTTTCCGGCCGTGACCGCAGACCCGGACGCGCCCCATGAAGTCCATCATCCGATCGCTTCGCCACCGTAACTTCCGGCTGTACTTCTTCGGCCAGGGGTTCTCGGTCACGGGCACGTGGATGCAGAGCGTGGCGATGGGATGGCTGGTGTACCGCCTGACCGGGTCGAAGGCCCTGCTGGGCTTGGCGGGGTTCGCGTCGCAGATTCTGACGTTCGTGGTCGCCCCGTTCGCGGGCGTGCTGGCCGACCGCTGGAACCGCCGCCATACCATTATCGCCGCCCAGGCGTTGGCGATGGCCCAGGCCATGGCCCTGGCTTTCGTAACCCTGACGGGCGTGGTCCAGGTCTGGCACGTCATTGCGCTGAGCGTGTTTACGGGCCTCGTGCGCGGGTTCGAGGTGCCGACGCGGCAATCGTTCATCGTCCAGATGCTGGACGACCCGGCGGACCTGCCCAACGCCATCGCCCTGAACTCGTTTCTCGTCAATACAGCCCGGCTCATTGGGCCGATCATCGCGGGGGCCGTCATCATGCTGGTCGGCGAGAAGGGAGAGGGCGTCGTCTTTCTCATCAACGGGGCCAGTTACGGCACCATTCTCGTGGCGCTTGTGGCGATGCGGGTTACCCCGCTCCGCCGGGAACCCGCCGGCAACGTTCTGGCCGGTCTGAAGGAGGGGTTCCTGTACGCCTGGCGCACGCCCACCATCCGGTCCGTCCTGATGCTGCTCGCCCTGACGAGCCTGGTGGCGATTCCGTATGCCACCCTTTTGCCGGCATTCGCCAAGGATGCCGACATCCTGGCGGGCGGGCCGCACACCCTGGGGTTCCTGATGGGTGCCACGGGCGTGGGGGCGTTGACGGCCGGGATCCTCCTGGCCCACCGCCGAAGCGCGGCCCCACTCGGCCGTGTCCTGACGGGCGGGGCCATCTTCTTCGGCCTGGGCCTCGTGACCTTCGCCGCCATCGCCTGGGCACTCAGAAGCCTCGCCCTAAGCCTGGCGGCCCTCGTGTGGGTCGGCCTGGCGATGACCGCCCAGATTTACGCCAGCAACACGCTGCTCCAGACCACGTCGGATGAGAACAAGCGCGGCCGGGTCATGAGTCTGTACACGATGGCGTTCATGGGGGTGATCCCGTTCGGGGCGATCCTGCTCGGCGCTCTGGCCGAGATCCTGGACGCCCGGTTCGCCGTCCTCGGACCCCTTTATGAAGGCATCGGGGCCCCGGCGGTCGTAGCCGGCGGCGGCGTGATCCTGGTGGTCGGGGCCATCTTCCTGAGCCGCAGGTTGCCCGAGCACGTTCGCCCCCTCACACCAACGCTTGACGGCGACTGACCGGCCCGCGCGGCGCGAGCCGGGCGCCACTGGCCGCTTGCCCGCCCGTGCGCCACGCCGCTTCTCACGCCAGCATCAGGACCGAGCCCGCCATCAGGACGCCGGAAACAATCGTCCCGACCTTCGCCACCGGCGTAGCCGACCACGCCACAATGCCGCACACCAGCGCCGCCACCTCCAGCCCGAGGAACGCCAAGTACCCGGCCATCCCGGCGGACGGCAGGCCCGCGACCTGGCCGATGGCGGCGGCTCCCGTGCCCACGACGACGCCGGCCACAGCCAGGACGAGGCTGAGGACACCGAGCCGGCGCCGGGACCGTGTCGCTTGCGGACTCTCCGGGCCGCCCTGCCCTTCGGCCCGCGGCTGCACCCGCCGCCACACCAGGACCACGACTGCGACGTCGGCGATCAACCCCAGGATGAGCCCCTCCGGCATGCCAAGATTCGCCCAAGTCACACCCACGAACACTAACAGGGCATCGAGCAGCAGGAGCGGGAAGAGCACCGCGTCGAAGACCGCCAGCCCCATCCCGTACAGCCGACCCGCGGAATGGCGGATGTGCGAGATGGCCACCAGGCCCAGAATGGTCGTCCCGAACGGGGCAGAGAGGCCGATGAGCGCGAGGGGCGCGAGGAGAATGACCGCGAACCAACTGAAGCGTGTGCTTCGCATCTCGACGACGTGGGCGCGGGCCTCGGCCTCCATGGCCGCCACCTCCCTGGCCACGTCCCTCTCCGCCTCACGCTGGATCCGTTCCGCGGTCGACAATTCCCGGGTTTCCGACGACTCCGGCGGCTCCGGCGTATCGGGCGCAGGCGCGTCCGGCGCCTCCTGCGGCGGGACCTGTTCCACGGACGGGGCCAGCACGGCAGGCTCCGGTGGCGCGGGAGCCGCCATACCGTGATAGAGGACCACCGCCAGCGCGGGGAGGAGGAAGATGGCCAGGGGCGCCCAGCACGCGCCCACGATCGCCGCTCGCGACAGGCGCGGCCCCTTCGGCGCCGCCGGCTGGGCGGGACGGGCGGCGGCCGCCTTCGGCGCCCCTTCCCCGCCGGCCGGCACACCGTCGGACGGCGCGCCTTCGGCCTCGGCGTACGCCTCCGGCGAGTCGAGGTCCGAGAGGACCGCCTCCACGTCGGCAAGCGACGGCGCGAAGCCCGCCCGGTCGGCCAACATCTCCAGGATCTGGGCCTCGACGTCGTCGGCCACGCCGCGGCGTTCGTCGCGCGGGCGGCCGGCACGCTGGAGGGCCTTCTCAATAGCATCGAGATACGTATCGACGCGTGCCCGGGCGTCGGGCGCCAGTTTGACCGAATCGCCGCTCATGGCGGACCTCCCGAAACAAGTTCGTTCACGGACTCCACCAGGGTATGCCAGTATCGCCGCATGTCGGCGAGGCGCCCACGGCCGGTCTCCGTCAGGCGATAGTACCGCCGCGGCGGACCGGCCGGTGACGGGGCCACCCGCACCTCGACGAGGTCGTCTTTGGCCAGGCGCACGAGGATCGGGTAGACCGTACTCTCTGTGACGGCCAGGTTGCCGGCGTCGCCGAGCCGCTGGAGGATTTCGTAGCCGTACGCCTCGCCATCCTCGAGGGCGGCCATGACGCAGAGTTCGACCAGGCCCTTTCGGAGTTGGGCGATCCACGTTCGCATCGCGTCGGACGGCGGCCCGGTACTTTCCATACCACTATAGTGCGTTACGAGGTAGCGCCCGTCAAGGGCAAAATCCGGGATTTTTCGAAATTGGAAGGGCAAACGAGGTGAGGGACGCCCCCTGATGGGGCGACGACGTGGGACGCCACGGCCGGGCGTGTCCGGCCGTGCGGCTCGCAGCGGGGATCGCGGCGGGGCAAGACCCGCCGGGGCACTTGTCAGATCACCTCTCCCGCGCGGCGGGTCACTCCGCCCCCGGCTTCACCGCCCGAACATAGCACATCGGCAGCAGCGTCCCTTCCTCGAAGCGTTCGACGCGCAGACCCGCCGAGGTGAGCGTTCGGCGGAGGTCGGCCGCCTCGAACGGCACGTGGCCCCACCACCGGTTCAGCCACCACGGCCGAGCCGACAGCAGCGCTTCCTCGAAGGCGAAGACGCCGCCCGGCACGAGGACGCGGCACGCCTCGGCCACCGCGTCCCGCCACGCCGTCACGTGATGCAGCATGCCGAAGAGGAGGACGGCGTGGAACGCGGCGTCGGGGAACGCCAGGGCGGTCGCGTCGCCGCAGACGAGCGACACGCGATGCACCTCGGCGCTGCGGAGGAAGCGCGGCGGCCGGGCCAGCCGCCGGCGGGCGGCCCGCAGCATCGCCGGGTCGAGGTCCAGGCCGACGACCGTCGCGCCCTCCAGGGCCCGGCGGACGAGCAGGGCGCCGTAAGCGTCGCCGCAGCCGATCTCCAACACGCGGGCTCCCGCCGGGACGGCCAGGCCGTCCAGCACGCGGGGGACCTCCAGATGCCGGAGCATCCACCGGCGGACGGGCGACCGCATGGCCCAGTTTTCGAGCAGCCGCATCCGCATCGCTGATCGCCCGTCTCATCGCCGCCACGCGACCGCCCGGCCCGAACCCGCCTCACTCCGCCGGGAAACGCAGGGGGTCCAGCGGGTCCGTGCCGGCCTTCGTCTCCTCGGCGTCGGACCAGCCGTCGCCGTCGTCATCCGTGTCGGCATTGTCACCTACACCGTCGGCATCCGTATCGCACCACTCTTTCGGGTCGAGCGGGAAGGCGTCCCAGGGGTTGGCCTCGCAGCGGGGGATGCCGTCGCCGTCGATGTCGCGCTCGTCGCAGTCGGGGGCGCCGTTGCCGTTGCGGTCGTCCCCGCGGCCGTCGGCGTCGACGTCGGCATCGAGACGGTCGCCGATGAGGTCGCCGTCGGCATCCTCCCACTCCGACGGGTCCAGCGGAAACGCATCGCGGTCGTCGGGCGAGCCGTCGTTATCATCGTCCGTGTCGCGGTCGTTGGGCAGGCCGTCGGCGTCGACGTCCGGCGGGCCGTCGGGCGTGATGACGAGCGCCAGGTCCACCGTGAACGGCGGCGCCATGAAGGTTGCCCTGCCCTTCGGGGCGTCGAACGCGCCGAGGATGGCGGCCGACTCCGGCGCATACCAGTAGCCCCGGCCGGCGCGGGGCACGTCGAGCGTAACGGCGAGCCCCCGCACAGGAGCGTTGTGCGAACGGACATGCTCCAGGTACACGCCGGCCCGGCGATCGGAGGCCAGCCCCCAGCCGCAGACCTCGTCCGAGTCCGACACGGTCACCGGCCGCATGGTCAACCCCGGCCCAAGAGCGGTGGCGAACGCCTGCATGGCCCGGACGTACTCGCGCTCGCGGGGCCCAAGCCAGATGTTCATGAAATGTCCGTCGCGGGCGTAACTGGTGTTCCAGAAGATGACGGCCGTCTCGTTGAAGAAGGCGGCCCAGTTGCGCAGGCGCATGCGCAGGGCGGACGTCGGGTCCCAGACGCCGCCGATGCCTTTGGCAACGCTTGCCGGCATGTTCTTGCGGCCCACGGTGTTGCCCGTTTCGCCCACGATGACGGGTTTGCCGAAGCGCTTCCACTTCGTGCAGTCGGCGGCAAACCGGCGGGCGGCGCCCACCTCGCCGAGACCCACGTACCGGTGGGGTGCCGAGAGGTCGATGCCATCGAGTTCAGGCCGCTCCCAACTCGTGGTGACGGGATGACCGTACGGGTCGATAGACTTCAGGTACGGCGTCACCTGCTCGTACCATGCGGCGTCGGCGTGCTGCTCGTTGAGGAATTCCCAGAAATCGACGACCGCGCCCCAGCGGTTTACGTGATACGTGATCTGGCGGCGGACCTTGGCCATCGCCTCGGCGTTGCCGGCGTCCTTGGCATGCACCTTCATGTACCCGAACAGGCCGTAGAAAATGCGGAAGCCGTACGCCCGGGCACGCATCAGCAGTTCGTCGACCATGCGGCTCTCCATAACGCCGACGTGGTCGAGGTCCTTCGAGATGGCGAGCGAGAAGTTGTGTTGGCTGAACCGCAACAGGTTGAAACCGCAGGCGGCGAACCGCCGGTACTGGACGTCCGCGTTCTGCGGGTTCGGCGCCGGGCCACGGCGGAACATCGCCCCCGGCGGCGGGTCCGGAAAGTCCGGACGGTCCGTCCGGAACGGGCCTTCCATCGACGCCGCCGCCAGAACCGACCCGACGCCCGAGTTGTCGAAGATGCCGTCCTGGAACCCGATGGGGTAGTACGGCGTGCCGTCGTCAAAGACCCACCGCATCGAGTTGGCGGGATCCTGGCGGACGAACCCGTGGCGGGGCCGGCGGCCCGTGACGCAGGTGAACGCCCCGCGGCCGGCGGCGCTACGGCCGGCGGCACTCGTGAACGTCCAGGTATAGGTCCACCGCCCGAGTTCATTCGGGGCGAAGCGGGCCTTCCAGAGGTCTGCCCGCTTGAAGACGTACGACACGTGTACCCGGCCGCGGTCGTCCCGGCGACGCGTGATCTGCGGCGTCTCGTCGCTGCCGTAGTGAAAGCCGCCAACCGCAGCCTTCCGGCCGGAGGGTGCGACAAAGACCACCTCGATCGCGACGTCCCAGAAGGGGTTCTCGTAACGGCCGTCGTGGCGGAACGTGAGTTCGAAGAGATCCCAGCGCACGACGTGGGTCGCGTGCGGGGCGGCGTCAACCGTGAAGTCAGCCGCCTCTGCAACGGCGCCCACCGCCGCCACCGCCACCAGCACAGCCACCATACGCATCGCCCAGATGCCCATACCCGGCCTCCCTCTTTCCGGACCGGCCCACGAGACCATTGCACCCACGGCAGGCTCGCCGGTATGCTGGATAGCGTACCATTGCCGAACGCCAGAGCGAAAGGAAAGCCCATGCCCGATTACGTGAAACGCGCCCAGGAAACCGTCCGGAAGGTCATGAAGGAGTTCGAGCCGGCGGGCAACCACGCCGTGACCGCCGGTCGCGAGATGCTGCTCGCCCTCAGGGCCGCCGTCGATGCCGAGATCAACCTCTACGACCGGGCCACCCGGCCGCGCGAGGGCGGCCAGGGCGCCGAACGCAAGATACCGGTCGAGCCGGAACCGCTGCAGCAGCCGGACGGCCCGCCCGATCCCGAGTCCGAGTAGGCCGGCCCGGCCCGTGACTCTCGCAGCATGGTACGTCAGGTTGCGGCGCTACGAGGACGGTGCGATTCGGCCACGGACCTGCAACCACCAGGGGGCCCACCCCCGATGGGAGGGCCGGAATGCGAGAGTACGAGGTCGTCGACACCAATGCCGACAACATCGGCGGTTGTGGCATCTGCGGCCGCAAGAACCCCAACAACGAGGGGTATCGTCGGAAACTGGATTGGCTCAAGAAGCACTACCCGGAAGGCCTGAGGTTCAAGGTGCTCCGCTCACGGGAATTCGGTGATATCGGGGTAATCGAGTATGCCCCTGGCAGTCACGCGTGGAGACCCGTCGAGGCGGAGGGTTACCTGGTCATCCATTGCCTGATGGTCAATCGCAAGCACTTGGGGAAAGGACTCGGCACTCTCTTGCTGGATAGTTGCCTGAGGGACGCGAAGAAGCGCAAGTGCCGAGGGGTCGCAGTTGTCACCAGCTCAGATAGCTTCATGGCCGGAAGCGGTTTGTTCATCAAGGCGGGTTTTGCCTCGGTGGAGAGCATCCCTCCCTACGAGCTGCTCGTCAAGAAGTTCAAGAAGGCAGCCCCTGATCCTCGTTTCATCGTCGACAGGGAGCGAGTATTGAAGAGGCACACGAAGGGCCTCACGATCCTGGCTGCCGATCAGTGCCCTATGGTTCCAAAGTGCGTGAAGGATATTGCGGAGGCGTCCGGAGCCCTGGGGCTGAAAACGAAAGTGGTTCGCGTCAGAAGCGCCAAGGCATCCAGGGGCCTTCCGACGCCCTATGGCGTGTTCAGCATTATCTACGATGGTAGGCTGATTGTGGAGCGTCCGATCAGCGGAACGAGATTCACGAACATCATGCTCAAGCGGGGGACACAAAGGGGTATGCCGATTGGCGTCCGGTCGGCGCAAGGAGATTCACGAACATCATGAGTAAGAGCCTGTCCGAATAACCTCTCGTCGGGATGAGGGCGACGCGCCGGCCTCACTCGGACACCAGTTCTGCGACGGCGGCGAGGATGCGGTTGGCGAGGTCCTGCTTGGACACCGTCGCCAACCGCTCGCAGGCGCCGTCGGCGGTGATGAGCAGGGCGTCCTGGCGGTCGGCATTGATGGCGGCGGGCGGGTTCGCGACGATCAGGTCCAGGCCTTTCGTTGCGAGTTTCGCGCGGGCGCGGGCCTCCAGATCCTCCGATTCCAGACAGAATCCCACGAGCACCTGCCCGGGGCGACGACGCCGGGCCATCGCGGCGACGATGTCGGGCGCCGGTTCCAGGCGGAGCGTGACCGGCCCCTCGCCCTTCTTGATCTTCTCGGAGGCGGGTTCGGCGGGGCGAAAGTCCGCCACGGCGGCGGCCGCGACGAACACGTCGCACGCCTCGAACCGCTCGGCCACCGCGTCGAACATCTCCTGGGCGCTCGTGACCCGGACGAGTTCATCGACGGTAGGCGGGGCCGTCTCGACCGGGCCGAGAACGAGCGTCACGCGATGGCCGGCCGCCACCGCCGCCGCTGCCAGCGCCGCCCCTATGCGTCCCGACGAGGCGTTGGAGAGGTAACGGACGGGGTCGAGGTACTCGCGGGTCGGGCCGGCGGTGATGAGAACGTTCATGGGAATCGTCATCTCCCGCCGGGAGAGCCATGTTCCCGGCCATTCCCTTCGCTCATGGCCGGGCTTGGAAGCGACGCCCTCACCCCGTCCCTCTTCACACGCTGGGCGCGAGGGCGCGGACGACGGCGGCGAGGATGACCTCCGGCTCAACCAGGCGGCCGGGGCCGCTCGTGCCGCAGGCCAGCCGGCCCTCGGCGGGCCCCACCAAGTGCACGCCGCGGGTGCGAAGCATCTCGACGTTGGCCTGGACCGCCGGGTGCCGCCACATCCGCTCGTTCATGGCGGGAGCCACCAGGATGGGCGCCTCGACGGCCAGCAGCGTGCTCGTCAGCAGGTCGTCGGCGATGCCGTGGGCGGCCTTGGCCAGGAAGTCCGCCGTGGCGGGGGCAACGACGGCCACCTCCGCCCGCTCGGCCAGGGCAATGTGCGGGGCCGCCCAGCCGTCCGGCGCCGTCCACAGGTCGTCGAACACGGGCCGGCCCGAGAGGGCGTGGAACGTCAGGGGCGCCACGAACCGCGCGGCCGCTTCGGTCAGAATCACCGACACGCCGGCGCCGGCTTGGGCCAGGGCCGAGACGAGCGCCGCCGCCTTGTACGCCGCAATGCCACCCGTCACGCCGACGAGGACCTCGCGGGCCTTCAAGGCGGCCAAGTCTGGGCGGGGATCGGTCATCGTCACGTTTCCGGGAGCGGTGCGGGCGACGGTTCTTACAGCTCGTCGGCCTTGTCGTCAGCCTCCGCCTCGTCGTCGCCAGGCAAGGTCTCGCGGACGACCTTCTCGGGCGATTCGAGGGTGATCTTGCCGTCGAGCACCTCCTGGACAACCGCCTCCACGAGGCTTTTGTCGCTGCGTTCCACGAGCAGCGGCGCCCCGAAGGTTACGTCCACAAGTCGTCTCTGGACCAGGACGGCGAGTTTGAACCGGCCGCCGACCTTCTCGACGACGTCATTACTCTTGAGGGCCTCAATCACACTTGGTTCCTCCGTACCTGCAGCCATTCTACCACGCGCTGGACGGCATTTTCCAGCCGGTCATTGACGACCTCGACATCGTAACATCCGGCGTCTCGGGCCGCCTCCACTTCCTGGGCCGCCTTCTCAAGGCGGCGCTGAATCTCTTCGGGCGAATCGGTGCCGCGCCCCATGAGCCGGGGACGCAGGACCTCGGGCTCGGGCGGCAACACGAGAATCGCAAAGGCCTCGGGAAACTGCCGCTTCACCTGCCGGCCGCCCTGGACGTCGATTTCCAACAGCAGCAGGTCGCCGGCCTCGCGGGCCCGCTCCACCTCATCGACGGGCGTGCCGTACAGGCGCCCGAACACCTCGGCCCATTCAACAAACCGGCCGTCGCGGATGCGGCGGCGAAACACGTCCTCGGTCACGAAGTGATAGTCGCGGCCATCCACCTCGCCCTCGCGCGGCGGACGGGTGGTAACGCTCGTGCTGATGGGCAGACCGAGCCGCTCGGCCACCGCCCGGCAAATGCTGGTCTTGCCGGCCCCGCTCGGGCCGCTGACGACGACCAGGTACCGGCCCAGAGATGCACGGTCGGCGCCGGCGGTCGATGGGCTCGGCTTGTCGCTGGCCTGGTTCATTCGACGTTCTGGGCCTGTTCGCGGAGGCGGTCCACGCGAATCTTGATTTCGACCGCGTCGTGGCTGAGGCCGGCGTCGTTGGCCTTCGACCCGATCGTGTTGACCTCGCGGTACATCTCCTGGGCAATGAACTCGAACCGGCGGCCGGCGGGCCCCGACGTCGCGAACACGTCGCGAAACTGCTGGACGTGGCTCCCGAGCCGCGCGAGTTCCTCGTTAATGTCGCTCCGCTCGGCGAAGAAGGCAATCTCGCGGGCCAGCGACGGGTCGTCCAAAACGATCTCCACCCCCTCAAGCATCGCCTGCACCCGTTCGTGCAGCCGCTTTCCGTAATCGTGGACGACCTGCGGCGCCCGCTCGGTAATGGCGGCGATGTGGTGCTCGATGTCGTCGAGGGCGGTGGCCATGTCGTTGGCAGTGGCCTGGCCCTCGATGTCGCGCATCCGGTTAAGGTCTTCGAGGGCCTCGCGGATGACCACCTCGACTTGGCCGGGCAGGTCCTCGATGCCGGTCAGCCGACCCTCTTCGGCGCCCACGACACCGGGCAGGGCCAGGAGGGCGTCGTCCGACACGGCGGGCGCCACGGCCTCCAGGTCTCGCCGGTACGCCTCCAGGATCTCGGTATTGACGGGGACGCGAGCGGCGGCGCCACGAGGCTCCACGGTAACGCTCACGGTAACGGTGCCGCGGCTGATCGTTTCGCGCAGAAGGCCTTCGAGACGGGCCTCCAGGCCACCGAGGCCGTCCGGCAGCCGAAGCGACGCCTTGAAATAGCGGTTGTTGACCGTACGAACTTCAGCCACGATCCGAACGTCGTCGCCGGCCCGCTCGGCCGTACCATACCCAGTCATGCTGCGAATCATGTGTCCGCCTTTGCCTCTGGCACTACCATCCTGACGCAACAACCCGCACCGGGCGATCCCGGCGGCCAACGGTGATGCACCTCGGTTAACCGGCACGCGCCGGCCAAGGCCGACGGCTAAACGCTGCGGCTACCGGGCTTGACGAGGGGCAGCCCGTCCCGGCACTGGGGGCAATCCTCGGGAACGAAGGTGGGCGCCTCCATCTGGACGAGGGCCGTCAGCGGCATGCCGAAGCCGGGGTCCCGGCCGCTCGTCCGGTCCACCAGGGCGGCGACCGCCACGACGTCGGCCCCGGCGTCGATGGCCATCTGCTGAACCTCGCGCAGGCTGCCGCCGGTCGTCACAACGTCTTCAACCAGGAGAACGCGTTCGCCCCTGGCGATGGCGAAGCCGCGCCGGAGAGTCATTTGGCCGGCCTGCCTCTCGGCAAAGACGGCCCTTGCCCCCAAAGCTCGGGCCACCTCGTGGGCCACCACGATGCCACCGATGGCGGGGGCCAGAACCGTTTCGACCCGCTCGTCCGAGAATGCCCGGGCCAACCGGCCGCACAGGTCCTCGGCACGCGTCGGGTCCTGGAGCACCAGGGCGCACTGGAAGTAAACAGGGCTGTGCCGACCGCTGGATAGCAGAAAGTGCCCCTCCAGCAGGGCGCCGGCCTCGCGGAACCGATTCAGGATGGCCTCGTGATGTTCTGCCATGTCGGCCTCCGCGACGGGTCAGCCGGCGGGGGCGTCGCTGGGTGCAGGCGTCTCGCCGGTGTCGGCGGGGGCGCCGGCACCGGGGTCGGCCGGCGCGGTGGCGGGCGGCGGTTCGGCCGGGGTCTCGGCCTCCCCAGTCCGCATAACCAGGGCGGTGGCAATCGAGAGCAGGAAAAAGACGGCCCCGAGCACCGCGGTGGCCTTGATGAAGACGTCGGCCGTCTTGGTGCCGAAGGCACTGTGCCCGCCAGGGCCGCCGAACGCCCCGGCCAGGCCCCCGCCTCGGCCCTTCTGGATCAGGACCAACAGGATCAGGATCACGGCCGCCAGGAGAAACAGGATCATGAATACGGTTTGCACGGCTCGACCTTTCGTTTCGCAACGGTTCCGCCGACCTCGCGTCAACGGCGCCCCATCAGCAGTGAAACGGGTTACACACCCTTGGCCTTGGCGCCTTCCGCGATAATGGCGGCGAAGGCGTCGGCCTTCAGGCTGGCCCCGCCCACCAAGGCACCGTCGATGTCCGGCTGGGCCAACAGATCGTGGGCGTTCTCGGGCTTGACACTGCCACCGTACTGGATTCGGACCGTCTGGGCAAGACCCGTGTCGTACAACTCTTGCAGAAGCGTCCGGATAAAGGCGTGGACCTCCTGGGCCTGATCCGGGGTGGCGGTTTCGCCGGTGCCGATGGCCCAGACGGGTTCGTAAGCGATGACAACCTGGGCGGCCTGGTCTTTCGAGAGGCCGTCAAAGCCGGTGGTCACGTGGCGGCGAACAACGGCCTCGGTCTGGTTGGCCTTGCGTTCTTCAAGGAGTTCGCCAACGCAGAGAATCGGTTCCAAGCCAAACGTGAAGGCAGCCTTGACCTTGGCGGCGATGAGGTCGTCGGGCTCATTGAAGACGTGCCGGCGTTCGCTGTGGCCAAGGATAACCGCCTTGCAGCCAAGATCCTTGAGCATGGGGCCGGCGATCTCGCCCGTGAAGGCGCCCTTGGGCTCGACGCACATGTTCTGGCCACCCACGATCAGAGGCGTGCCCTCAGCGGCCGCCAGGACGGCCTCGAGGTAACAGGCGGGCGGGCAGGCGCCGACGTCGACGCCGGGGATGTCGGCGGCGGTCCCCGCAGTGGCCTGGGCCAGGGCAACGGCCTCGGCACGGACGGTGTTCATTTTCCAGTTGCCACAAATAAAGGGGGTTCTCGGCATTCGTTCGGCCTTTCGTCTTGCGGGTTGATGTGACCTTCGATTCTCGCTTTCAGATCTGAGATTTCAACTCTCAGACTTGAGATTGCCGCTACGTCGGCGGCCCTCGGCCCCGGCGCTGCGCCCCAGCGGGCATCGCGTGCGGCGGCGTCTGGCGCCAACCGCGTGTTACGAGGCATCGCCCCGATGCAGGCGCCGTCCGACGGCGTCGGCGATGGGGGCGAGTTCGGCCATCATTTGCCGGAACGCCTCGGGCGTCAACTGCTGCGGGCCATCGCTCAGGGCCCGCTCCGGATTCGGGTGGACCTCGACCATCACGCCGTGGGCGCCGGCCGCCACGGCCGCACGGGCCATCGGCACCACGAGTTCCCGCCGGCCGGTGGCGTGGCTCGGGTCCACGATAACCGGCAGGTGCGAGACCTGCTGGATGACGGGAACCGCCGCCAGGTCAAGGGTATTGCGGGTGGCCGTGTCGAACCCGCGTACACCGCGCTCGCACAGCATGACGCGGTGGTTGCCCTCGCTCAGGATGTACTCGGCCGACATCAGCAGTTCTTCGGTGGTGGCGGCCGGCCCGCGTTTCAGAAAAACCGGCTTGTCGGCCTGTCCGACCTCGGTCAGCAGTCGGAAGTTCTGCATGTTGCGTGCGCCAATCTGGAGGACGTCGGCGTACCGAGCCACGAGCGCCACGTCGCGGACGTCGACGACCTCGGTCACGACGGGCAGGCCGACCTCGCCTCCCACGTCGCGGAGAATACGCAGGCCCTCCTCGCCGAGCCCCTGGAAACTGTACGGGCTGGTCCGTGGCTTGAAGGCCCCGCCGCGAAGCATCGCGCCGCCGGCGTCGCGCACCACCTGGGCCGCCGAGCGGAACTGGTCCTCGTTCTCAACGGCACACGGGCCGCCGATGACGGAAATGGAGTCGCCCCCCACCCGAAAGGGGCCGATCTCCAGGACGGTATCCTCCGGATGGAAGTCGCGACCTGCCAACTTGTACGGCTTCATGATGGGCATGACGGACTCGACGCCCGCCAGACCCGCGAAGAGTTCGGGTTTCATGAGGGTTTCATCGCCGATGGCCCCAATGATCGTGCGGAACTCGCCGCGCGATATGTGGGCCTTCAGCCCCAGGTCCTCAATGCGGCCGACGACCGCATCGACCGTGGCGTCTTCGGCCCGGGATTGCATGACGATGATCATGGAACGACCCTATTCAGGCGCAACGGCCACGGGAAACGAGCCGAGCACCTCGAGTTGCCGGCAGTGGACACGTGCCTCGGTCAGGGCCTGGCAGAGGTTCTCGTCCTCGGCGTGGCCCTGGATGTCGACGAAGAAGTAGTACTCCCAGGTCTTGGACGGTGACGGGTGCGACTCGATCTTGGTCATATTGATGCCGCACCGGCGGAAGACATCGAGGATACCGACCAAGGCGCCGGCCTTGTCCAGAACGCTGAACAGGAGGCAGGTCTTGTCGCGGCCGGTGGGCCTGGCGCTTTCGCGGCCGAGCACGAGGAACCGCGTCTGGTTCTGGGGGTTGTCCTCGATGGCCGGGTGCAGGACCTCGAGGCCGTACATCGTGGCGGCCATGCGCGACGCGATGGCGGCCGTGCCCTCCACGCGCGAGGCCAGCAGGGCGGCCTCCGCCGTGGACCCGACCGCCACGAGGTCCGCGTTGGGGCAATGCGCCGTCAGCCACTGCCGGCACTGGTCGAAGACCTGCGGCTTGGAGTACACCTTCTGAACCTTCTCAAGCGTCACCTTCGAGAGGAGGTTCTGGTGGATGGGCAGGGCCATCTCGGCACAAACCTTGATGGGTCCGTGAACCCACAGGAAACATTCCATCGTGTCGCGGACAGCCCCACCGGTGGTGTTCTCCACGGGCACAATGCCGTAATCCGCCGACCCGCGGGCCACTTGGTCGAAAACGGACGAGATGTCGCGTACGGCCACGAGGTCCACGCTCTGGCCAAACTTTTCGAGAGCGGCCAGGTGACTGAAACTCCCCTCCGGCCCCAGGTAAGCCACCTTCAGGGCCTTTTCGAGCGACAGGCTGCCGCTCATCATCTCGGTCCAGATGGCAATCAGGGTGTGGTCGGCCAGAGGTCCCTCGTTGTGGGCGAGGACGTGTTCGAGAACCTCGCGTTCGCGCTCCGGGCTGTAAACAGAGTCCTGGCCAGCCTCGCGTTTCACCTTGCCCACGTCCACGGCGCAGCAAGCCCGCTCGTTCAGGAGGGTAACGAGTTGGGCGTCGATCTCATCGATGCGTTTGCGAAGAGTTTCGAGATCCATTGCAGAACCGCCCATACGCCAGCTTAAACGGAGGTGGGACAAGGCGGCGCCGACGCCCGGCGCAGACCTTCTCCGCCACCAAAGCGGCGTACTGTACCCCGGCAGACGCGAAGCGTCAACCCAAAAAGGGCCTCGGCGTACACCACGTGGTGTCAAACCCCGAAAGCGTTGACTTGGCCGGCGGCCCCTGCTACACTCTGGGTTGCTCCGGCTCGTCCGCCGGCGCTTCCGGGTGCTGGGATTATAAGCCATTGGGCATGGGAGGTACTCGTTGCAGATCAAAGTGGCCTTGAAGGACGCCTCTATCGGCGAGGACATGAAAAGCCGGGCCGAGGAGAAAGCCCAGCGACTCCTGAAATACTACGACAAGATCCAGTCGATCCGCGTGGTGCTTGACAAGACGGGAGAAGGGTACTCCTGCGAGATGATCGCCGACCTGGAGCGGATGCACGACCTGGTGGCCGAGACCACCGGCCGCAACCTCCAGGCGGTCATCGACGAGGCGCACGAGCGGCTCGAACGCCAGATCCGGGAGTTCAAGGAACGGACCCGTCACCACAAGGGACGGGGGCCGAGCCCGCATCAACCGTCTCGCGCCTAACGTGAGGGGGGCCGGAGGAAACTACCCGCATGAAGTTCAGCGCCTTTGTCGTCACCGAGGCCATTACCACCGATCTGGAGGCCGATACCGCGCGCGCTGCCGTTGATGAAATGATTCAGGCCCTGATCCGGGCCAAGGCGCTGCCGAAAGATCATCGCCGCAAAATCGTTGACGCCGTCATGCGCCGCGAGAAGAAGGGAACAACGGGATTCGGCAACGGGGTGGCTATTCCGCATGCCAAGCATGATGGCGTACCCCGAATCGTGGGGACGGTGGCCGTCTGCAAAGACGGCATCGATTTTGCAGCCCTGGACCGGGCGCCGGTCCACCTGATGTTCCTGCTGTTGTCGAACACCGAGGCCCCGGAACTGCACCTGAAAGCCATGGAGCACGTCTTCCGCAGCATCAAGAACGACAACCTGCGGCGTTTTATGATGCGGGCCTCCACGCCGGGGGAACTGGCTGACTTGCTGCGCGAAGCCGACGAGGAACTGGGATGACGCCTGCCCGTAGCGTCGCTCATCCTGCGGAAAGCAAAACCGGTGCCCATCCGCGACGTCGAAATCGTGAATCCGCTGGGGCTGCACATGCGGCCGGCGGCCAAGTTCGTTGAAACCGCCAACCGATTCCGGTCGCTGGTCTGGGTTCACAAGGGAGACCAGCGGGTAAACGGCAAGAGCATCACCGAAATGATGCTGCTGGAGGCCATGCCGGGCACAGCGCTGCAACTCGAAAGCGACGGAGAGGACGCCGAGGCCTGCCTGGACGCGCTGGCCAAGGCGGTGGCCAACTTCGACAAGGACAACGACACACCCACGGGCACAACGTAACCGGATGGAAACACGCAAAGGCATCGCGGTCTCGCCCGGGGTGGCCATCGCGCCGGCCATCGTGCTGGACAGCGAGCAGTTTCGCATTCCGCGGCGAGAGATCCCCGCCGACACCGTTGACGTTGAACTCAATCGGTTTCACACGGCTGTCGATTGCGCCCAGGCCGAGGTCGGCGACCTTCGCCAGCGCGTCGCCCGGGACGTGGGCGAGAAACTCGGGGCCATCTTCGACGTCCAGGACGCCCTCCTGAACGACCCTCGGCTGCTCGACGAGATCCGCGACCTCGTCCAGCGCGAGCATTACTCCCCCGAGTACGCCGTCTCGCAAATCCTCAAAGGCTACGCCCAGAAGGTCCTGGCCCTGCCCAACCGCTATATGTCCGAGCGTGTGGCCGACGTCTACGACGTGGAGAAACGGCTCCTCAGGAACCTCATCGGGGCCAAACGCGAGAACCTCGATCAACTGACCGAGCCGGTCATCCTGGTGGTCCACGACCTGACGCCCAGCCAGACGGCCGGCCTCGACCGGTCGAAGGTGCTGGCCTTCGCCACGGACATTGGCGGGCGGACCAGCCACACCACCATCGTGGCCCGGGCCATGGGCATTCCTGCCGTCGTGGGCCTGCAAAGCATCACGGCCTCCCTCAGCGGCGGCGACACCGTGATCGTGGACGGTAACCGCGGGCTGGTGGTCGTGGACCCCGACAAAGCCACCATCGCCCGATTCCGCGAGGCCGAACAACGGTTCCGCCGGATGGAGGAGGAACTGGGGCACCTGAGCGGCAAACCGGCCGTCACCAAAGACGGCCACGAGGTCCGCCTGTGGGGCAACATCGAGTTCCCGCACGAGGTCCAGGCGTGCATCGAGCGGGGAGCCACCGGTATCGGCCTGTACCGCACGGAGTTCCTGTACCTGGACCGCGACGAGGAGCCATCCGAGGAGGATCACTTCCAGGCCTATGCCGAGGCGATCGGGGCCTGCCAGGGCCGGCCGCTCACCATCCGAACCTGCGACCTCGGGGCCGACAAGTTCACGCATCTCTCGGGCGATTACGACGAGCGGAACCCGTTCCTCGGGTGCCGCAGCATCCGCTTCAGCCTCCGGCACGTGGCGTCATTCAAGCGGCAACTGCGGGCTATTCTGCGGGCAAGTACGCTCGGGCCGGTCCGAATCATGTTCCCACTCATCACGAACCTGAAGGAACTGCGCCAAGCCAAAATGCTCCTGGCCGACGTCCGCGAAGACCTCGAGGAAGAAGGCGTTCTCGTGGGCGCGTCGGTACCGGTGGGCATCATGGTCGAGGTACCCAGCGCCGCCCTGATGGCCGAGGACTTCGCCCAGGAGTGCGATTTCTTCAGTATCGGCACCAACGACCTGACACAGTACGTGCTGGCGGTGGACCGGTCGAACGACCGGGTGGCCGACATGTTCACCCCGGGGCACCCGGCCGTATTGCGGCTCATCCTGCACGTGATCGAGGCGGCCACGGAAACCGGTGTCGAGGTGGGGGTGTGCGGCGAAATGGCCGGCGAACCCGCCTACGCCCTGCTCCTGCTCGGTATGGGGGTGGAGCTTTTCAGCGTATCCACCGCCACCCTCCTGGAGATTAAGAAGGTGATTCGCAGTACCACGATGGACGAGGCCAAGGGCATCGTTGACAAGGTGTTCCAGTTCGACTCCGACCGCGAGGTGGACGCCTACCTCGTGGAGATGACCCGGCGGATGTTCCCGGAACTGACGGCGTAACGGCGTCATCGTGGCGATGGCGGGCCCCAGCCGAGAGCGCCTCGCCCGCCGGTGCCGCCAACTGAAACGCGTGCACGACCGCCACCGCGGCCTTGCACCGGGCAACCCTGTTAAGGGACTTATCATGGACCGACGCAACTTCCTCACGACGTCGCTCTGCGGCGCCGGCACCGCCGTCTCGATGGCCGCCATGGCCGCCAAAGCGCGGGGCGAGGCCCCCTCGAACCGGGCCAAGTTCCGCATGAAGTACGGCCCGCACTTCGGCATGTTCAAAAATTCGGCCGGCGACGACCCCATCGACCAACTCAAGTTCGCCGCCGACCAGGGCTTCACGGCCTGGGAAGACAACGGCATGATGCGCAAGCCGCCCGACCTGCAGGCGAAGATCGGCAAGACGCTCTCCGACCTCGGCATGACGATGGGCGTGTTCGTCACGGGCCTGGCCGGCGGCGACGACATGGTCTCGAAGACCGGCAAGCAGATGAACGACCAGATCCGCCAGAACGTGGCCAAGGCCGCCGAGACCGCCAAACGCGTCGGCGCCACCTGGACCACCGTCGTGCCCGGCGGCGTGAACCAGCGCCTCACCTGGGACTACATGACCGCCAACTGCATCGAGAACCTGAAGGTGGCGGCCGAGGCCTGCGAACCGCACGGCCTCGTCATGGTGCTCGAGGTCCTGAACTGGTGGACCAACCACCCGGGGCGGTTCCTCCGCGAGGTGCCCCAGGCCTACCTCATCTGCAAGAGCGTGGGCAGCCCCTCCTGCAAGATCCTCGACGACCTCTACCACGCCCAAATCCAGGAAGGCAACCTCATCCCCAACATGGAGAAATCCTGGAGCGAGATCGGCTACATCCAGGTCGGCGACAACCCCGGCCGCAAGGAACCCACCACCGGCGAAATCAACTACAAGAACATCTTCAAGTGGCTCCACGAAAAAGGCTACGAGGGCGTCATCGGCATGGAGCACGGCAACAGCCAGAAGGGCGAGGAAGGCGAGAAGGCCCTCATTAAGGCCTACCGCTACTGCGACAGTTTCTAGGCCCCCCAGGGCGACCGCCCCGCAACGATTTCGTTGCATTCGGCACCCGCCAGGTCTAGCATGGAAGGACTGTGACCCGAGGCACTGGGCCGGTCCGTTTTCGGAGCATGAGCCTGCACTGTGAGAAAGGGAGTAACCATGGCAACACCCGAATCCAGCACCTCCGACCCGGGCGTTTCGCGTCGGACGTTCCTGAAAGGCAGCGCCGCCGCCGGTGCGGCTGCGATGACCGCCGGCCTAGCCTCGCGCGTCGCTTACGCCGCCGGCAGCGACGTCCTCAAGGTCGGCCTCATCGGTGCGGGTGGCCGAGCCAACGGCGCCATTCGCAACAACCTGGAAGCGGCCAAGATCGTCGGCCAGAAGGTCCAACTCGTGGCCGTCGGCGACCTCTGGGAAAACAAGGCCAAGGGCGCCATGCATGGCATCAAGAAGTGGTGCGACGAGCAAAAGATGGCCGACGCCTTCGCCGTTACCGAGGACCGCTGCTTCCACGGGTTCGACAACTACAAGAAGGTCATCGCCTCCGGTGTGGACTACATCGTGACCGCCACGCCGCCCGGCTTCCGGCCGTACCACTTCCGCGAGGCCATCGCCCAGGGCAAGCACGTCTTCATGGAGAAGCCCGTCTGCGTCGACCCCTGGGGCTACAACGAGGTCTGCAAGGCCGCCGACGAAGCCGACAAGAAAAAACTGGTCGTCGTGGCCGGCACCCAGCGTCGCCACCGCACCCGCCGACGCGAGAATCTCAAACGCATCCACGACGGCGAAATGGGCACCCTGACCGGCGGCCAGTGCTACTGGCGCGGCGGACCCGTTACCCACAACCGCAAACGCGGCGAGGGCATGTCCGACATCGAATGGCAGATCATGAACTGGTACGCCTGGTGCTGGACCTGCGGCGACCACATCGTTGAGCAGGAGGTCCACAACATCGACATGGTCTGCTGGGCCTTCGGCACGCATCCCGAGTCGGCCTACGGCATCGGCGGCCGGCAGAGCCGCCCCGAACCCGGCAACATCTACGACCACCACGCCGTCGAGTTCGTCTTCCCCGGCGGCGCCCGGGTCGCCAGTTACTGCTCGCACTTCAAGAACACGACGCATCGCGTCGGCGAGCGCGTGGTCGGCACGAAGGGCGAGTCCGCCCTCGGCGGCGACATCAAGCTCTTCGCCGGAGGCGGATGGAAATTCGACGGCAAGGACCTCAACCCCTACGTCCAGGAGCACGTCGATCTCCTGAACGCCATCACCGGCAAGGGCGAGCACTGGAACGAGGGACGCCAGGTCGCCGAGAGTTGTATGGCCGCCGTCCTCGGACGCATGTCCTGCTACACCGGCCGCCAGATCAAGTGGGACTGGGCCGTCACCCAATCCAAACTCAAACTCGGCCCCGAGAACATGCACGCCTTCGGACCGTTCGAGCCCCCGCCGGTTGCCATACCCGGCAAGACCGAACTCATCTAGCAACCTGAACGCGTTGCGAGCGGCGCCACCCGCGCCGCTCGCACCGCTTCGCCCCGGCACCACGCCAAGCGGGCGGCCCGGGCAGGCCTCACGGGTCGCCCCGGAAAGGACGAGACCATGCCGACCCATCCCCCCACACGCGGCCGCGCGTCGCGGCGCTCACTCGTTCAGGGCGGCGCGGCGGCGCTGGCGGCCGGCCTCACGGCCCGCGTTGCCCATGCCGCCGGCTCAGACACCATCAAGATCGGTCTGATTGGGTGCGGCGGCCGGGGGACCGGCGCGGTCAAGGACTGCCTGAACGCCTCCAACCACATCAAGCAGAACATCCAGATCTGGGCACTGGCCGACCTGTGGCGTGACCGTGCCCTGGCCAAACGCAAAGACATCACGTCCTTCGCCAACAAGAGCGCCAAGGGTAAGGTCGCCGTCACCGAGGAGCGTTGCTTCGGCGGCTTCAACGGCTACAAGCAACTGCTCGCGAGTGGCGTGGACCACGTCCTGGTCGCCACGCCGCCGGGGTTCCGGCCCATTCACTTCCCCGCCATCATTGCGGCCGGCAAGCACTGCTTCATGGAAAAGCCCGTCTGCGTCGACCCCTGGGGCTACAACGAGGTCTGCAAAGCCGCCGACCTCGCCCGAGACAAGAAACTGACCGTCGTGGCCGGCACGCAACGCCGCCACGAGGTTAGCCGGCGCGAGACCCTCAAACGCATCCACGACGGCGCCATCGGCCAACTGACCGAAGGCCAGTGTTACTGGCGAGGCCGGCCCGTCACCCATAAACGGCCCCGCACAGCCGGCATGAGCGACATCGAATGGCAAGTCCTGAACTGGTACGCCTGGTGCTGGACGTGCGGCGACCACATCGTGGAACAGCACGTCCACAACCTCGACATGATCTGCTGGGCCTTCGGCACGCACCCCGAATCGGCCTACGGAATCGGAGGCCGGCAGTCCCGCCCCGAACCCGGCAACATCTACGACCACCTTGCCGTCGAATTCACCTTCCCCGGCGGCGCCCGCGTGGCCAGTTACTGCTCCCACTTCCAGAAGAGCACCACGCGCGTTGGCGAGCAGGTGGTTGGCACCAAGGGCACGTCCAACCTCTCCAACAGCATCGGAGGCGCCAAAACGTGGCGTTACAAGGGCAAGGACCTGAACCCCAAGGTCCAGGAGCACATCGACTGCCTCAACAGCATCACCGGCAAGGGGGACCACTGGAACCAGGCACGCCAAGTCGCCGAAAGCAGCATGACCGCCGTCCTCGGACGCATGTCCTGCTACACCGGCCGCCAAATCAAGTGGGACTGGGCTACCACCCAATCCAAACTCAAACTCGGCCCCGCTGACCGGCACGCCTTTGGGCCGTACGAGCCCCCGCCGGTTGCGGTGCCCGGGCAGACGGAACTCATCTGACGCCTGCCGAATGCACGGCGCGGCTCGCGCGGGCCGCGCCGGCCGTTTCCGCGCACACGTGCCCGACCGGCACGGACTTCGGGACGCGTCCCGGAGCCGCTGGCCGAGCCGTTACGGCCTTGGGCCGGGGAGATCTGCGATGACCGCCCGTCCAATCGTTACCACGTCGGCTGCACTCGCCGCCTCGTTGGCCACCCGCGCCTACGCTGCCGGTTCCGACACCCTCAAGATCGGCCTCGTGGGCACGGGAGGCCGGGGCACGCGCGACGTCACGAACTGCGCCCTGGCCGCTCCCGGCGTGGTCATCTGGGCCCTGGGCGACCTCTTCGAGGACCGTGTCCGGGGCTGCCACGACCGGCTCAAAAAATCCAAGCAACTGACCGCCGACCAGTTCCAGGTAACCGAGGGTCGCTGCTTCCACGGGTGGGACAATCATCGTCGGGTCATCGAGAACGTGGACCTGGTCCTGATGTGCCAGCCTCCCGGGTTCCGGCCCCACCATCTGCGCGACGCCATTGAGGCCGGCAAGCACGTCTTCGCCGAGAAACCCGTGGCCGTGTGCCCCACCGGGGTCAGGCACGTCATCGAGAGCGGCGAGATCGCCAAACGCAAGGGCCTTGCCATCGTCGCCGGCACGCAAACCCGCCACAACGCCCGCGCCGTCGAAACCGTCAAACGCATCCACGACGGCGCCATCGGCCGCATCACCACCGGCGCCTGCTACTTCCTGACCGGTGAACTCTGGCACCGCGGCACGGACCCCACGTGGTCCGACATGGAGTACCAGTGCCGAAACTGGTACTACTTCAACTGGCTCTCCGGCGACCACATCGTTGAGCAGCACATCCATCAGCACGATATTCTGAACTGGGTCATGCAGGCCAACCCGGTCAAAGCCTACGGTACGGGCGGCCGGCAGGTGCGCACCGACCCGAAGTGGGGCAATATCTGGGACCACTTTGGCGTCGAGTACGAGTACCCCGGCGGCGTCCGCATCCACAGCCTCTGCCGGCAGGCGAACAAGACCGGCCACCGCGTCGACGCCTGCTTCACCGGCGCGAAGGGCGAGGCCTTTCCGGCCCGCGGCGAGATTACCGGCCCCAACGCCTGGTCCTATAAAGGCGAGTGCCCCGACCCCTCTATCCAGGAACACAAGAACCTCATCGCCAGCATCCGCGCCGGCAAGCCCCTGAACGACGGCCGCCGCATCGCCGAGAGCACCATGGTCGCCGTCTTCGGACGCATGTCGGCCTACACCGGCCGGGAGGTCTCCTGGAAATGGGCCATGGAAGCCTCCAAACTCGACCTGATGCCCAAGACGTTCGCCTTCGGCCCGCACCCCGTCCCGCCTGTGCCCATGCCGGGCAAGACGGAGCTTCTCTGACGAGCGGCCGTGCCGTGCGGCGGGCCCGGACCCACCGGCGTACCCCCGCGTACCGTGCCCGATGGTCCGAACCCGAGGCCCCGGCACCGGGTCGGTTCCTGGTTTTTTCTTTCCCCGGCGAGCGTATGCGGTTACAATAGCCAATGTAAACTCCAGAATTTAAGCCCGTATCGCCCCGCGTGGGGGCGAACGTATTCCCGGTACGGGAGGATCCTTGTTTCGTCAACGGTTGCGTCTTTGGTTTTGTGTGGAGGGCGATAAGCGGTTCCTCAGCCATCACGACATGATGCGGTTGTGGGAACGGGCACTGAGGCGAGCGGAACTACCCCTGCGGCTAAGCCAGGGCTATAACCCGCGTCCCAAAATGTCCCTGCCGGAGCCTCGCAGCGTCGGCATTGCTTCAGAGGCCGAACTCCTCGAATTCGAGTTGGCCGACTGGGTCAATCCTGAGGCTGTTCACGATCGGCTTCGCACGCAGGTACCTTCGGGCATTGCGATTGGCTCGCTCGACCTGGTGCGTCCTGCCGACAAGGCCCACCCCACCGCCGTCGTGTACGTGGCCCGGCTTGAAGCGCCGCCGGCCGACCTCGCGGAGCGCGTTGCGCGGTTGCTTGCGCAGCGCGAGGCGCCCGTTGTGCGTCATCGGCCCAAGGGCGACAAGCATCTCGACGCCCGCCGGTTCATCCGGTCTCTTGAGGTCGCTGACGACCGGCAACTCCGCATGACCCTCTCCACGGGCCCGGACGGCACGGTACGCCCCGACGAAGTGCTTCGCCTGCTCGGCATTGCCGAGGAAGCCATCGCCCGGGCCGACCTCTGCCGGACCGACCTCGTTCTGGCCTGACCGACGCGGCCGCCACAACCCATGCGTTACGAAAGGACGTGCGCCGCATGACCAGCGAAATGCTGATCAACGTTGTCGAGAACGAGGAGTGCCGCATTGCCGTCGTCTGCAACGGCGAACTCGAAGAACTGTACATGGAGCGGGCCTCCGTCCAGCGCCACGTGGGCAATATCTACAAGGGCCGCGTCAACAACGTTGAACCGTCCATCCAGGCCGCCTTCGTCGACGTCGGCATGCCGAAAAACGGGTTCCTGCACGTCAGCGACGTCATCGGCCGAGCCTACCCCTCCCGCCTCCGCAAGGACAAAAGCAAAGGCAAGAAACGCGGACGCCGGCGCGACAGTATCCAAGACATCTTTCGCCCCGGCGACGACGTCGTCGTCCAGATTACCAAGGAGGGCATCGGCACGAAGGGCCCGTCGCTGACGACGGCCCTCTCGATTCCCGGCCGGTACATCGTGCTCATGCCGCACCTTGGGCGGCTGGGCGTGTCGCGTAAGATCGAAAACGAGGCCGAACGCCGAAAGATGCGCGAGCAACTGGCCAGCCTCAACCCGCCCCCGGACCTCGGGTTCATCGTCCGCACCGCCGGCCAGGGACGCAACAAACGCGACATCCGGGGCGACCTGAACTACCTCATCCGCCTCTGGAAAGTCGTCAAGAGCCGGGCCAAGAGCGAAAAGGCCCCCGCCGAGATCTTCCGCGAATCCGACCTCGTCCTGCGGACGCTGCGCGACGTGTACACGCCCGACATCCAGACCATCTGGGCCGACTCCGAAGCCGTCCTCCGCCGCGCACGCGACTTCATGAAGATCGTGATGCCCCGGTATCAGAAACGGGCCAAACTCTACGAGGGCGACGTCCCGATCTTCCACAAGTACGGCATCGAGGAGGCCATCGAGCGGGTCTACAGCCGGACCGTTCCCCTTCCCCGCGGCGGGGGTCTGGTCATCGACCAGACGGAAGCGTTGGTGGCCATCGACGTGAACTCCGGCAGTTTCCGGCACGGGCGCGACGCCGAGGAATCGGCCCACCAACTGAACCTGATGGCCGCCGATGAAATCGCCCGGCAGATTCGACTCCGCGACCTCGGTGGCCTACTGCTGATCGACTTCGTCGACATGGAGAAGGCCCAGAACCGCCGACACGTGGAGAAGGTCTTCCGCGACGCATTCAAGACCGACCGGGCACGCTCGCAAATGGCCCGCCTCTCGAAGTTCGGCATCATCGAGATGACACGCCAGCGCGTTCAGCCCAGCCTGGAACGCACCACCTATATCGACTGCCCCCACTGCAAGGGCGCCGGCATTATCAAGAGCAGCGAGTCGATGGCCCTGGAAGTCATCCGGCACCTCCCCCTGCTCGCCGGGCGCGACCGCATCGCACGCATCACCATTACCCTGCACCCCGACGTTGCCGAGTACATCAACAATCAAAAACGCGAAGCCCTCACACGCTTCGAAGGCAGCAGGCACATCAAGGTTGCCCTCGTTGGCGACCCTGACTCCGGCATCGACCACGCCGCGTACCAGTGCTTCGACGACCAGGGCCGACAGGTCCGCACCGAGGACCGTGGCAACGCCGCCGCCAAGAGCCGCTAGGCTCTGTCTGAAAACGCACCCACCGAGGGGGCCACCGGCGGCTGGCCCGCCGCGGACGGTGCTCCTCGGCGCACCGCCGGCCGGTGCGCACTCGAGTGACGCTACCCGTGCTGGGCGTCCAGATAGGATTGGAGAATGACCGCGGCGGCGACCATGTCGCGCCGGGCCTTGCGGGCTCGTCCCCGCGGCATGGAATGGTCGAGAATGGCATCCGCCTCTTCGGTGCTGAACCGCTCGTCCCACATCGCGACGGGCACCCCGACGGCCTGGGCCAGTACGTCGGCAACGCCCTTGGCCCGGTGGGCCTGTTCGCCGAGCGTGCCGTCCACGTTCAGCGGCAGCCCGACCACCACCCGGTCGGCGTGGTGTTCGGCCACTAGCCGCTGAACGGTTTCGACGATTTCGTGGCGGCTCCGCGGTTGGAATTGCACGAGCGGCCGGGCAATGGTACCATCGGGATCGCTGACCGCGACGCCGATGCGCCGCTCACCCAGATCCAGACCCAGCACTCGCATGGGCCTCTTATAGCCGGGCGCCGGCCCGGCGTCAATCGTCGGGCGGCAGACGCCGAGGGTAACCGGGGACGCAATAAACGGCCCCCCTGCCCGTTTAACCTAAGCGGAACACATGACCGAACGCCCGGGTGAAGCCGAGGATCTCGAGGACCTGCTGGTCTCATTCGCCCCGCGCGTGTATGGCCTGCTGTTTCGCATGGTGGGCCGACGCGACGTGGCCGAGGACCTGATGCAGGAAACCATGGTGCGCGCGCTTCGCAACCTGGACACGTACCGGCCGGAAGGCAAGTTCCGAGCGTGGCTCTTTCGCATTGCGGTCAACCAGGCGCGCGACTGGTTTCGGCGGCACCGGAGGGAAGCCGTGTCGGTGCCGGACGAACTGCCGGCATCGAGTTACGCCCCGCCGGACGCCGACGCCCTGGAACGCGAACGCGCCCTGAGCGTCGAGCAGGCCATGGCACGCCTGCACGAAACCGACCGCGAGGTTCTGCTGATGCGGTACTATGGCGACATGACGTTCAAGAGCATCGCCCAGGCGACGGACGAGCCGATCGGTACCGTCCTCGCTCGCGCCCACCGGGCGCTCAAGAAACTGGGTGACCTGATTCCGGAGGATGTCCAATGACGGGCTGTCCTGACGCAACCGAATGGGTCCTGTACGCTTCCGGCGAGGTCGCGGCCGGCCGCCGCCACGAACTCGACGAGCACCTGCAGACGTGCCCGGCCTGCCAGGCGGAGCTTAACAGCCTCCGCCGCGGCTTCGAGGCCCTGGATACCCTGGCCCCCGTCCCGCCCCTGCGGGCCGATGTGCTTCACGCCTTGCGCAACCGCCTGGCCGCCGAGGTCCGGGCCACGCATGCCTGCCCGAGCCGGCGGCGACATCCCGTCCGGTGGCTGGCAGGGGCGGCTGCCGTCGCGGCCGCCGTCCTGGTAGCCGTGCTGATCAACCTGCCCGAATCCCCCGAGCCCACGTGGACCGACGTGGCCCAAATGGACGAGGAAATCGTCGAGATCACCGCGGGGCTCGAATTGCTTGAGACCGACACGTTTGCCACCGTTCTGGACTTTACGCCGGAGGAAAAGGAACCGTCGCAGAACATACCGGCCGGCCAGGGCCGGGCCAACCCGGTGCCTGCGGCTACCCAGCACGGATAATGCGTGTCGCCGGTGCTGCCGTGCCGGCACCAATCTGGTGCACTGGCAGGAGAGTGTGACCATGCGAAACCTGATTCTGGTGCTCATGAGCGTGGCCCTGACGGTCTGCATGGCCGTCGATGGTTTGGCGGCCGGGCACAGCGGCCCGCGGCCGAAGGGTTCTCCGCCGGCTAACGGCTCCCGTCACTCACCGTATCATCCGCCCGGCCGGTTCGGCGGAGACGGCCAGCGGCCGTTCGGGGTCCGCCGCGGGCCACCCATCTTCCAGGAACTGACCGACGAGCAGGTCGCGGAGGTGCTGGCGTTCGTCCGCGAGAAGATGCCCTGGCGGTACGAGGATCTGAAACGTCTCAGCAAATCGCAACCGGAGGCGTTCCGCCACACGTGCCGCCGGCTGCGCTTCGAAATCGCCCAACTTAATCGCCTCAAAAAAACCGACCATGAGGCCTATGAGGCGGCACTGGAGGAACGTCGGCTCAAGGAACGCGCCACGGAACTCGCCAAGAGCGTCCGCGAGGCCAAGACCGAGGAACAACGCCGGCAACGCACCGACGACCTTCACGACGTGGCCCGCCGCCTCTTCGACGCCGAGATGAAGGCCCGCGAGGCCCAGATGCGGGAACTTGAAAAACGCATGGGCCAGTTCCGCCGGAATCTCCGCGAGCGGGCTGAACAGCGCGACGCCATTGTGGCACAACTGGTCAAGAACCTCATCGAGGGCCGTCGGGGCAACGACAGGAAGCCACCCCCTGCGCCGGGCCCGGGGTCTGCGCCCTAATCCACCGCACCGCCTCGCTCACCGGTCGACGCGGAGGGCTCATCCGGCTCCTCGCGCACCGCCAGGATGCACGCCATCAGCAAGGCCACCGCTCCCAGCAGTTCCAGCGACTCCTCGCCGTAACCCAACCACCCGGTTGCCTTCCACGCCATCAGGTTCGTACCCAAGTGCTTATCAATCGAGGCGTACTTGTCGAACGCCTGCGCCACGGCCAGCATCACGAGGCCCGCCATACACACCCAGGCGCTTGTGCACCGGACCTTCTCCATCGCCAAGCGGCCAATGGTGCGCGCGTAGCGGATAACGTACACGAGTGCCAGGGCGGTAACGAGAATCGATCCCCCTCCAAGCACAATCTGCGCCCACAGCGGCACGTCGGGCTTGCCGAGGTACTTGGCCCAACTGAAGGTGTTGGCGTCGTTCAGGAGTTGTTCGTCCCAGGGCAGTTCGCGCCACAGCAGAAACCCGACGACCAGCGTCAGGAGCACCCAGAGCGGCCGGCGACGCCGGCGGCTGCCCGATCGCACCAGTTGAACCACGCAGATAACCAGCGCCGCCGTGTACGGCGGAACCGATAGCCAATCCATGGGGGTCTCGGGCGCGACGCCCTGCTGGGGATCCGTCTGACCGGCCCGCCTGGCTTCCTCCGGCCATACGACCGCCACTGCAGCAAGGACGCCCGTCACGATGGCCAGCACGGCAACCGCCAGCACCCACGACCGGCGGAAACACGATGGGTCGGGTCGCATGTCGGTCACACGCTCTCCTCGCGTTTGGCGTTTGCCGAGGCCACGCGAACCAGCATGGCAACGGCCCGGTTCGCCTCGGCCGTCATGCCGTGGTCCCGGGCCACCCGGACAATGGCGCCGTTCAGGTAATCGACCTCGGTGGTCCGACCGGCCTCCAGGTCCTGAAGCATCGAGCACCGGTTCTGGGCCGTGGCGCGGGCGGTGGCCAGAGCGACCTCAGCCGCACGGCCCGCCGGCAACGTGACGCCAGCGGCAAGGGCAACAACCTCGGCTTCCTCGGCCAAGCGGGCGGCCAGCGCCGCCAGCGCCGGCCGGTCCGCCACCTCCCCGTTCCGAACACCGGCCAGCGCCGCCACCGGATTGATGGCCGCATTGACCAGCAGTTTTTGCCAGATGACGGACGTCATATCGCGTTCCACACGCGACGGCACACCGGCACCGCGGAGTACGGCAGCAACCGCGTCGACCGTGGCGTCGGGGGCACTACCCTCGTAGCCGAGGTGCGTCATGATGTTGGCCGCATGGTGGACCACGCCTTCGGCCACCACGTTCGCCGCCTGGTACGTCACGCCCACCACGATGCACGTGTCGGGGAGGACGGCGGCCACGTCGGCGGGTACACCCAGGCCGTTCTGAAGCGTCACGAGCGGCGCGGCGCCCATCCAGGCCCGTGCCGTCCGGGCGGCGGCTTGCGCCTGGTGAGCCTTGGTCGCGAGGAAAACCAGATCGGGCGGCGTCTTGGGCGCCAGGACAACCGGCAAGCGGGCCTGGAGGTCGCCGGTGTCGCTCAGAAGCTGAATCGCCCGGCCGCTCAGGCGTCTCGCGCGGTCCGCATCGCGGTCAATGAGCGTAATGGCCGGCCCATCCGGCTGCTGGGCCAAGCGCACCGCCAGGCAGAGTCCCACGGCGCCCGGTCCGATGACGGCGACATGCTGGAAGGTGCGGGGCGACTCGGTCACCCTCTCCCCCTTGTACCGGGTGGTGCGGATCCTGCGCGCGTGCGGCCGGCCAAGCCGCCCGCCGTGCATGCGCTATACGGCCACGGCAAGCCTACGGATGGGCCTGCATGCGGACCTCGCCCGAGGTGTCGTGGGTAACGGGATTGGGAATGCGGATGGTTACATCGCCCTGGACGCGGGCCGTGCAGGCGGTCCGGACGGCGGGCTCGGCGCCGAGTTGCTTGAGCAGGACCTGCTCGGAGTCGGTCATCGGGGAGAGGCCGTCCGCCCCTTTGACGACCTCGACGAGACAGTTGCCGCATTCGTGCCGACCCTCGCAGAGTTCGCCCACGAAGAAATCATCGGACGCCATTTCGGCGGCCTCGTCGGCAACCGCCAGCAGGCTCGTGCCGCGCGGCACTTCAAGGCAAATCTCGTACGGCAAAAACGTAACTCGTGGCATTCACAAGTCCTTACAGATTCTCTTGCATGACGCGGACGTAACCGCGTTTGTACAGTTCCTGGATATACTTCTCGACTTTCTGGTTGAACTCACGGTCGCGGAGTTCGTCTTCCAGTTCACCCTGCACTTCGGTGAAGGGCACGGTGCGGCCATCCTCGCGATCGAGCGCCTTGACCACGTGGAAAGCCTCGTCGTCCTCGACAACGGGCCCCACCTCGCCGGTGGCTAGTTTGAACAGAACCTCGTTAACCTTCTGGATGCGGAACGCCCCCTTGGTCATGAAGCCCCAGTCGCCACCCTTTTCGGCCATGGGGCCGCGGCTGTAGCGGCGGGCAAGCCGGGCAAAATCCTCCCCCGCCATGGCACGCTGGCGGACCGCCTCGGCCAGGCCCCGGGCCTCGTCCGGGTTGGCCGACTCCGCTTTGCGAATGGCGATCAGCCCCAGGCGGATCCGCGTCGGGTGAACGTACCGCTCCGGCATAACCTCGTGGTAATACGCGAGCAGTTCCGAATGCGTAATGTGAACGCGCGGCCCCACCTTCTTCCGCAGGTATCGTTGAACGACCAGGCGCTGGCGTTCCTGTTTCTGCGCTTCCTCAACCGACGAGCCGCGGGCCTTGATCGTTTCCTCGAGCAGCAAGGCACTGCCGGCTTCAGCCGTCAGGTCTTTAAGCATCTTTCCGAGGGTCAGGTCGATTTGCTCTTTCTCTTCGTCGGAGAGGTCGGCCTCCGCCTCCTGGAGAACCAGTCGCCGGCTGACCTCCTCGCGGAGCCGCAGGCCGATGACCTCGCGGCATCGCCCGCGGAACTCCTCATCGCTATACTCCTGTCGCCACTGCGCCATCTGCGTGCGGAGGGGACCCAGGATATCCTCGCGGGTAATGACCTCGCCGTTGACCTCGGCCAGAACGGTGTTGACGAGAACGAGGTCGCCGCCCTCCACCACAAGGGGATCGGCCTTGCCGTTAACCGGCAGGTTAACGCTGCGGAGGCGGGCCTCGTACGCGGCATCCTGGTCGGGGCGTGTCAGCGTGCCGGGGGGGTTGGGGGCCCCGGCGGGTTCGCCCTTGCCGGCGGGTTTGGCCACTTGGACGGGGTTCATTTCCTCGCCCGCCCCGCCCGTACCACTGTCATACTGGGTTGCCGGCGCCGCCTCGGGTGTCAGGTTTCCGAGCGGCCGGTCGCGGCGGCTCCAACTCCAGCATCCGGTCAGGCCGATAACCGGCACCAGGAGCACCACCCACAGAACCGAGAGTTTCATGGCATGTTACCTACGCAGTTCCACCTGAAACGAGCCATTATTCTAGGCCCGCCCTTCCGCGGGAGCAAGCGCCTTCCTCGCAAGGGTCAGTGCCCGGTCTGCATCCACGCCACGCCCCAGCCGCCACACCAGCGTATGGCCGTCGAGTACGCGCACGACCCCGGCTTGGCGAACATCGGCGTCCTGCCCCCCCCCCAGCAGGGTCTCCAGACGCACGGTGTCGCGCACGGTAAACACCAGGTCCGTCCCCCGGCGATGGATGGACCGTACGCCGAGGTTGCCGGCGTCCACGCGGACGGCTTCCAGGTCCACGAGCCGCCGGACCGGCTCGGGCGCCGGGCCGTACATGTCGCCGAGTTCGTCGGCCACCTCGTCGAGCGTGCCGGCGGCGGCCGCCCGCTGCAACTGGCGGTACAGGCTGATGCGCTGGCCCTCAGTGGGCACGTAGTCGGCGGGCAGAAAGGCCGGCAGGTCCAGTTGAACGTCGGCCCGTGGCTGGTCGCCCGAGGGTTTGCCCTGGAGCCGTCGGACGGCGGCCTCGAGCATGCGGCAGTAAAGGTCGTAGCCGACGGCGTGGATGTGGCCGGACTGCTCCGGGCCGAGGATGTTGCCGGCCCCGCGGATTTCGAGGTCGCGCATGGCAATCTGGAACCCCGCCCCGAGTTCGGCGTACTGCTCGATGGCCCGCAGCCGTTTGAACGCCGCCGGCGTCAGCGGACGCTTCTCCGGCAGCAGCAGGTAACAGTACGCCCGGTGTTTGTACCGGCCGACGCGGCCGCGCAACTGGTGCATGTCGGCCAGGCCGAAGAAGTCGGCCTCGTGAATGAACATGGTGTTGGCGCGAGGCACGTCGAGGCCGCTCTCGATGATGGTCGTCGAAACGAGCACGTCAACCTCGCCGGCGAAGAACCGCAGCATGCGATTCTCCAACTCGTGCTCGTTCATCTGGCCGTGCGCCCATTCGACGCGGGCCTCCGGCACGAGTTCCGCGAGTCGCGCCGCCACGCCCTCGATGCTCCGAACACGATTGTGGACGAAGAAGACCTGACCGTCGCGGTTCAGTTCCCGCAGAATCGCCTGCCGCACGCGCTCGTCGTCCCACGGGCAGACCTCGGTGCGCACGGCCCGGCGGTCGAGCGGGGCGGTCGTCAGGCTCGATATGTCGCGCAGGCCCAGCAACGACAGGTGCAGCGTCCGCGGAATCGGCGTGGCCGTCAGCGTCAGCACGTCCACCGTCTGCCGAAGTTGCTTCAGCTGTTCCTTGTGCCGGACGCCGAACCGCTGCTCCTCGTCAACGATGAGCAGCCCGAGGTCCGCCGGCGCCACGTCCTTCTGAAGCAAGCGATGCGTGCCGACCAGCACGTCCACCTGCCCCTTGCGGAAGCGATCGAGGATCTTGGACTGCTCACCACGCGTCTGAAACCGGCACAGCATCTCGACGATGACCGGGTAATCGGCCATCCGCTCGCGAAACGTGCGAACGTGCTGGGCCGTCAGAACCGTCGTCGGCACCAGGATGGCAACCTGCTTGCCGGCTTCGACGGCCTTGAACGCCGCCCGGATGGCCAGTTCCGTCTTACCGTACCCCACGTCGCCGCAGATGAGCCGGTCCATGGGTCGGGGCGACTGCATATCGCGCTTAATCTCGTGCATCGTGGCCGTCTGGTCCTCGGTTTCCGGGTACGGGAACGCCGCCTCGAACTCCTTCTGCCAGAGGCTGTCGTCCGGATACACGATGCCCGGCCGGGCCTGTCGAACGGCCTGGATACGGAGCAACTCGACGGCAAAGTGCTCGACGGCGGTCCGGGCCTGCCGCTTCTTCTCGCCCCACGCCTTGCCGCCCACGCGTGAGAGGCGCGGCTTGCCCTTGAAACCGCCCACGTACTTCTGAACGAGGTCGATCTGGGCCGCCGGCACGTACACCTTGACCTGGTCGTGGTATTCCAGCACAAGATAGTCGGCAGCCTTCTCGCCCGGCACGGTCTCCGGCAGCGGCGCGGCGGTCCCGATGCCGGGTGCCTGCCCGCGCCGCAGCATGGTCATGCCCAGGTACCGCCCAATGCCGTGGACCGCGTGCACCACGAGGTCGCCGCGCACCAGGTCCATCCACGTGTCCAGCGCCCGCGTCCGGACGCGCCGGCCCACCCGCCGCCGGGCCTGGTACCGCTGGAAGACCTCGTGGTTCGGCACGACGGCCACCGTCTCGCCGACCAGGCGGAACCCGGACGCGAGTCGTCCGATGGCCAGCCGGATGCGGCGACGAAGGTGCGGGTCGATGGCGCCGACGATCTCGGCCAGCCGGTCGCGTTCGCCCTCGTTGTCGGAAAAAAGCACCACCGTGTCGCGCCGAGCGAGGTCGGCCAGTTCATCGCGCACCGCCTCGGCCTTGCCGCTGAACGGCCCCACCTGCTCGGTTCGCAGCGTAAAGGCGTCGCCGGCACCGCCGGACTCGAAACTCGAAAGGTCCAGCCGCACAAACGCCCGGGCCCCGCGGACGACGGCATCGAACCCGTACACACCCACGGGGCTCGACAACCGCGCCACGAACGAACGGCCCATTTCGGCAATCTCGAGCGGTTCCTGCCACACGATCCACGCGTCCGCCGGCAGATAGTCCATCAGGCTGGTCGTCGTCTCGGGGGCAAGCGGGCCGCCCTTCCCCGTCGGCACGAACGCGATGGCGGCGTAGTCACGGTCTTCCTGGCTCCGCTGGGTGCCGGGGTCGAACGTGCGGAGGCTCTCCAACTGGTCGCCGAAGAACTCCAGCCGGTACGGCAAGGGGGCCGGCGGCGGATACACGTCCACGATGCCGCCCCGGACGGCGTACTGGCCGGGTTCCATGACGAGTTCGGCCGGCCGAAAGCCCCTCGCCCCCAGCCACTGCCGCAACACGCCCAGGTCGTACTCGTCGCCCACGGTCAGGTGCAGGGTGTTCTTGGCCAAGTGCCGGCGCGACGGCACCGGCTGCATCATCGCCTGAATCGTCGTGACGATGACGCGGGGGAGAGAGGCCGCGCGGCACCCCTCGTCTGCGCGGCGGGTCTCCGTACCCGATGCACGTGCATCCGACGCCGCCAGGGTCTTGAGCAATCGCAGGCGGTCGGCCAGGATTTCGTCGGAGACGTCCGACTCGGTCGGCAACGCCTCCCAGGCGGGAAAGACCGCGGGGTCCACCTCGGCCAACAGCCGCCAGTCATCGCAGGCGTCGTCCACCGCATCGACGTGGGCCAAAACGTACACGAGAGTGGACGGGCAATCGGGCAGACAGGCCGACGCCAGGGCAGGCGCGCTGGATCCCCACAGGCCTTCGACGCTGGCCTGCCCCTCCTCGCGGAGCACGGTGCGAACCAGGCCGGTGACCTCTTGCCGGGCAAAGAGGTCGGCGACCGCCTTGCCCGTGGCCGGGATGTCCACCTTGTGCGCCTCTGCCATGGACGGTTGATGATTCGGTGGGATTGTAGTCGGTCGAAGGGGGGCAGTCAATCGGCATGGGAACGTTTGCGCCATGCGGACACGGCCTATGACCAGACGCCCGTAACGCGCGACTACCACCTTGCGCGCAGCACGACGCAATAATTTCAGGAACGCGTCGGGCTAAATCTGGAAAGCGTCGCTCGCCCTGCGGCTGCCATAATGGCAGCCCATCGCCGTGCCGATCCTCTTTCTGCCCCGCGAGAGCCCCTTCTCTACTTATCAAGCCCTATCTGTGGTGGCATGGCGTTTGCTACTCATCAGATGCCTGCAGAGCGCGTAGATGGACCGCCGCGCCTGTGCCGATCCATGATCGCACGCCCCAATCCAACGAGGAATACCATGGACCCGAATCGTCTGACGCAAAAATGCCAGGAGGCGCTGCACGACGCCCAGTCGCGGGCGGTCCGCGCCGGGCATCAGGAAATGGACGTCGAACACCTTCTGGCGGCCCTCTTAGACCAGCCCGAGGGCCTCTTGCCGCGGCTCCTCCGTAAGATGGACGCCTCCGCCGACGCCGTCCGCACGGGCATCGAGCAGGAACTCGCCAAGCGGCCGCAGGTGTCCGGCCCCGGGGCCAAGCCCGGCAACATCTACGTGACGCAGAGGCTGAACCAGGTAATGGTGGCTGCCGAGGACGAGGCCAAGCGCCTGAAGGACGAGTACGTCTCGGTCGAGCACCTGGTGCTGGCCATTCTGGCCGAGTCCGGCGCCGCCTCACGCCTCCTCGCGGACGCAGGTGTGACGCGCGACGCGTTCCTGGCGGCCTTGTCGGAGGTACGCGGCACGCAGCGGATCCGGAGCGCGAGCCCCGAGGGCACCTACGAGGCACTCGAACGCTACGGGCGCGACCTTGTGACCGAGGCCCGGGCGGGCAAACTCGACCCCGTCATCGGCCGCGACACCGAAATCCGCCGGGTCATCCGCGTTCTCTCGCGGCGAACCAAGAATAACCCCGTCCTGATCGGCGAGCCGGGCGTCGGCAAAACCGCCATCGTCGAGGGCCTGGCCCAGCGTATCGTGCGCGGCGACGTGCCCGAGGGCCTGAAAGACAAGAGCCTCTTCGCCCTGGACATGGGCTCGCTGGTCGCGGGGGCGAAGTACCGCGGCGAGTTCGAGGAACGCCTGAAAGCCGTCCTGAATGCCGTCCGCGAATCCGACGGCCGCATCCTCATGTTCATCGACGAACTCCACACGGTCGTCGGCGCCGGCCGGGCCGAGGGCGCCGTCGACGCCGGCAACATGCTCAAACCCATGCTCGCCCGCGGCGAACTGCACTGCATTGGCGCCACCACACTGGACGAGTACCGCAAACACGTGGAGAAAGACGCGGCGCTCGAGCGGCGGTTCCAGCCGGTCCTGGTGGAACCGCCGAGCGTCGAGGACACCGTCAGCATCCTTCGCGGCCTGCGTGAGCGATTCGAACTGCACCACGGGGTCAAGATTCAGGACAACGCCATCGTGGCAGCCGCCACCCTCTCGAACCGGTACATCAGCGACCGGTTCCTGCCCGACAAGGCCATCGACCTCGTAGACGAGGCATGCGCGATGATCCGGACCGAGATCGACTCGATGCCCGCCGAACTCGACGAGGCATCCCGCCGGGTCATGCAACTCGAAATCGAAGAGGCCGCCCTGAAGAAGGAGAAGGACGAGGCCTCCCGCGAGCGGCTCGAATCGCTCCGCAAGGAACTGGCCGACCTGCGGGCCAAGGTCGATGCGATGAAGGCCCAGTGGAACACCGAAAAGGAGGCCATCCACCGCGTTCAGACGTTGCGCGAGGCCATCGAGCACACCCGCCGCCAGATTGACGAGGCCCAGCAGGCGTACGACCTGAACCGGGCCGCCGAACTGAAGCACGGCCGCCTGCCCGACCTCGAGAAGCAGCTCGCCGACGAGGAACGGACGATTGCCGACACCCACGCCGACGGCCGCCTGCTGCGCGAAGAGGTAACCGAGGACGAGATCACCGAAATCGTCTCGCGCTGGACGGGTATCCCCGTGACGCGCCTGGCGGAGGGCGAACGCGAGAAACTCTTGCGCCTGGACGAGATCCTCCATCGCCGCGTCATCGGCCAGGACGAGGCCGTCCAGTTGGTCTGCGACGCCGTCATCCGGGCCCGCAGCGGCATCAAGGACCCGCGGCGGCCCGTCGGCTCGTTCATCTTCCTGGGCCCCACGGGCGTCGGCAAAACCGAACTCGCGCGCTCGCTCGCCGAAGCCCTTTTCGACAGCGAGGACAACATGGTCCGCCTCGACATGAGCGAGTACATGGAGAAGCACACCGTGTCGCGCCTCGTGGGGGCGCCGCCCGGCTACGTGGGGTACGAGGAAGGCGGCCAGTTGACCGAGGCCGTCCGCCGCAAGCCGTACGCCGTGGTCCTTTTCGACGAAATCGAGAAGGCCCACCGCGACGTCTTCAACGCGCTCCTTCAGATCCTGGACGACGGCCGCATCACCGACGCCCAGGGCCGGACCGTGGACTTCAAGAACACGGTCATCATCATGACGTCGAACATCGGGTCGCAGCATCTCTCGGAAGGCGCCGGCCGGGAGGGCGAGATCGCCGACGCCGTCCGCGACCAGGTGATGCGGGACCTGCGCGGGGCGTTCCGCCCCGAGTTCCTGAACCGCGTGGACGACGTCGTCCTGTTCAAACCGCTGACGCGCGACGAGATCCAGCAAATCGTAGACCTCCAGACAACGTACCTGGCGGACCGCCTCCGCGACCGGCACATCACGCTGCACCTCTCGGACGAGGCCCGCCGCCACGTGGCCGAGGCCGGCTACGACCCCGTCTACGGCGCCCGACCGCTGAAGCGGTACCTGCAGCGCGGCCTCGAGAGCCGCATCGGCCGCGCCATCGTCGCCGGCCAGGTAACCGACGGCTCGACCATCACCGTGACCGTGGCGGACGGGGACCTCGTGGTCGAGACCACGCCGCCCGAGGCCGCCGACGCAACGGCCGAACGGCCGGCCGAGGATGCCGGGGAATAGCACGCTACGCCTTCAGCCCCGGTAGGAGCATAAGGAACGACGCCCGTTCGGGGCGTGCCCCGCAGACGGAATCTCTACTTCCTCCTCCGCGGGGGCAGTCTTTGCGTGCCGCGACGCACTGGCGGACAAGCCGCCAGTGGCACCCCCGTGCGCGCGGCGCGGGAAATGGACCTTGACATCCCTGGGGCATCGACGTGTATAATACGTGCCTTCGGTGACGGGGCGGCCCGTCACCTTCGTTTTTCCTGGAACCCTGGAGGTGATGATCGGACCCCCTAGCGACCGACCATCGGACGGCTGACATCCCACCACGCCGGATCTTCCCCTGATTTCCCCCCCTTGACGCCAAATTCCCTACAGCCAGTCTGCCGGTTGGCCTGTATGGCCACCGCGGTCGCTCGGAGCGCAAGGGCCGACAAACCGTCCATACGCGCCGGTCCCCCGCAGGCATCGGCTTCGGCCGACCCGGGCGGCGCCCAAGGGGAAACCAACCATGCGCCGTATTGCCGTTGTCACGCTAGCCGCACTCGCGGCCGGGCTCGCCGCACCCCGCCCGGCACACGCCACCCCGACCCACCGGTTGTGGCAGGCCATCTGCACGGTCGAGTCGGGCGGCAACCCGAACGCCTACAACCGTAAGGAACAGGCGGCCGGCATCGCCCAGATTCGTCCCGTGTGCCTGCGCGACGTGAACCGCATCGCCCGCCTGCGCAGCCTGGATGAGCGGTTCACCTCCACCGACCGCAACAACCCCACCATCGCCCGCCGCATGTGGGCCCTGTACCTGGAGCACTACGGAAAGGCCTACGCCCGCCGGACCGGCCGGGACCCCACCTCGGAGGTCTACGCCCGCATCTGGAACGGCGGGCCGGAAGGCTGGCGCAAAGCCGGCACCCGGAGGTACTGGCAGCGTGTCCGGACGGCCCTCGACGGCTCGACCCGATAGCCCCCGATGCCTGCTCTTTCGCCGCGGCGCTTTTCTGCAATAACCCAACGGCACCAACCGTATAGCCTGTTCGGGAAAAGTGAGAGCGCCTCAGACGAGTGCGTCCACTGAAACTCCACCTCATACGGGAAAGGAGAGAACATGAGCAGGCTCTGGTTGGTAGGTATTGTGGCGGCGGCGCTGGCCCTTGTGGCGGTGCCGATACTCATAGCCGCCGAGGGCGAAGACGCCGCCGGCGAACGGCCCAGGCAGCGGCGCCCCGGGGAACGCGGTGAGGGCGCAGGCAACCGGCCCAGCCGCCCCCGCGTCGAGGTCAGCGAGCAGGATCAGGCCAAGATGCAGAAGCAGATTCAGGCCGTCCAGAACGCCATCGACGCACTTCAGAAGAAGGCTGTCGAGGTCCTCGGCGACGAACGCGCCGCCCGTGGGTTCATCATGCAGACCATCTTCACCCGCCTTCGCCCCCAGGGTGGCCGCGAAGGTGGCGAGCGCGGCAAACGCGAAGGCGACCGGAAACGCCCGAAGGGCGAAAACGCCCGGTAGCATCCGCACCGGCTCGAAAACACGTCGACCATCGCAATGACGTCAAGCGGCGCGGCGGGGACCACTCCTCGCCACGCCGTCTTTTCAGGGTCAGACCGCCGAGCCGCACACCCGGCACGCCGGGTCGCGCTGCCGGTTGAGGATGCGCCACGTACCCGTCCGGCCGTCGTATGCGCCCAGCCGATGCGCGAAGGTCTCGCCCACACCCGCCAGCACCCGCACGGCCTCCAACGCCTGGCTGGTGCCCATCACGCCGACCACGGGCCCCAGGACACCAACCTCAGCGGCCGTCGGCGCCTCCTCCGGCGGCGGGGCCTCCGGCACCAGGCACCGGTAACACGGGCTGCCTTCGGCAGGAAGGACGCTCAGCAGGTTCCCCAGCCACCCGAGGGCCGAGGCCGAGACCAGCGGCCGGCCCGTTTGCCAACAGGCGTCGGCCACCACCAGCCGCGTCGGGAAGTTATCCGAACAGTCCAGGACCACGTCGGCGTCGGCGAAGACCTCGGCGACCCGGTCGGCCGTCAGCCGTGTGCACAGGGTTTCCACGCGGCAGTCGGGATTCAAGGCGCGGAGCCGTTCGGCCGCCACCTCGCTCTTGAGCCGGCCTACGTCGGCCGGGCCGTACAGGATTTGCCGGTTCAGATTCGACGGCTCCACGCGTTCGGGCTCAACCAGCCGCAGGCGGCCGACCCCGGCAACCGCCAGGTAGATAGCGACGGGGCAGCCCAATCCCCCTGCCCCAACAAGGACGGCCGTGGCCGAGAGGAGCCGTTGCTGGCCCTCGCCACCCACCTCGGGCAGGCGGACGTGACGGTCGTATCGTTCGGGCAACTCGGGCATGGCAGGCGAACTCATTGCACGTGGCCGCAGCCGGACCGACTCAGAGGAACCGCATCAGGCGGTCGAGCAGTCCACCCGCTTCCGGAGGCGGCGGGACCGCCCCGCCCAGCCCCGGCCCGGCCATGCCGGGCGGGGGCCCCGCGGCGGCCTCGCCCGCGAACTCGGCCTTCAGCGCGTCCACCTGCTTGCGGAAGACCGCGTGGGCCGCTTCGCGGTGGGCGGCGTTGCGGGTGGCCTCGCTGGCGTACTGGGCCCGGATGGTGGCGAGTTCGCCGGCGTCCAGCCACACGCCGCCGCAACGCGGACACTCGTCCACCTCGACGGCCCGTTGCGGGCTGTAGAAGTGCCGCGTCATCGGTTGGGCGTCGCAACGCGGGCAGTTCCAGGTGGCCTCGTGGTCCACGGCAACGGCCGGGTCACGGGCGAGGCCGAGGAGTTCCTCTCCGGCGGCTTCCTCGCGGTCGTCCAGTTTGCGGAGTTCCCGGTTGTCGAACCAGATACCGCCGCAGCCGCCCTCGCACACGTCGATGGCTACGCCGGCCACCGTCCTGGGGGTGAGCGCCCTGCCGCATGCGGGACACTGCATGGCGGATCTCCTTTCGCTGGGGACACGCGAGGAGTGTAGCCCGGAGGGCACGCCCTGTCACGGGGAAAGCGGGGAGGCCTTAAAGCGAGCCGGCCGCGGGAGCGGCCGGCCACTTTCATCCGGCGTGGCCTGTACGTCGAACCGGTTTCCGCGCGGCGGATGAACGCAGCCCGACGCTTGCGCGTCCGACTCGAACGGCAGGTTACTATCGACGCACTGGCTGACAAGCCGCCAGTGGCACCCGCGGATGCTACGCCGCCGCCGTCCCGCTCCGCCGGGCGAAGAAGAGTCGGACCTGCATGCCGAGCCCCAGCAGGACGGCCAACACGCCCGCCAGCGGGAAGACGCCAAACGCCGCGCCCACCACGCCCAGGACGATCAACACGAGCGCCGCCACCGACTGGGCCCGGAGGTCGAACGTCCGGCCGCGCAGCCACCGGCGAACGATCAGCAGGACCAGGATCAGGGCCACGACGCCGGCAGCGCGCTCAACGCTGTCAATCGTGGTGGATGCTGCCGTGCTGGCCGCAATGCCCACGTTGGCCGGTGGCATCGGCATGCTGAACTGATACAGCATGCCGCGCCGCGGAACCTCAACATCCAGGCTGGCCAGCCCCTCGACGGTAACCTCGTCTTCCGGAACCTCTATGCCGCCAGCGGCTCTACCCCGGGACCCCGCGCGCGTCTCTATCGGAAGCCGGTGGGGCGTATCGACCGGCTTGGGGGCTTTGGACTTGCGAAATCGACCGGCATCCTCGCGCTGATCGCGTTGCTCCAGTTTCTGTTGATACCGCTCCACAACGTCGGCCTGAGTGTGCCGGCGCTGGAGGTCCTCCAACTTCTTGCCTTCGATAGCCTTAGCCACGTCTTTTTCGGCCATGTCGGCGAACTGCTTGAACATCTGGCCGGGGATCTGGCCCTGCGGGCCGGCCTGGAGCCCCTGGGCCCCCCGCTGCATGGCAGGTTGCTGGCCGCCGTACTGGAACCGCGCCTGCGGCTTGGCCTGCTCAACCTGAGCGGCCTTGTTCTCGAGTTGGTTCTTCGCGAACCAGGCGTCATTGAACGTGCCGCCGCCGACGCTGGCCGGCGGCCCATCGACCTGCCCGGGCACACCCCAGTTGGGGCCGACGTCCTGGACGAGGTTGCGGTCGCGGCGATTGCGTTGCTCAGCGTACTTCTGCCGCATGAGGTCGTTGTTGAAGGCAACGGTGGCCTCGTCAGCCTCAGGCCGTGCCTCGAGTTCCTTGTTCACGGCATCGAGAATGACGCCGGCGTTCGATAATTCCAATTGCACAGCCTCGTTGCCGCCATACGACTGGAGGGTCATCTGCTGCTTCTGAATGGACCGGCCGATCTGCTTGAGGTTCGAGCGGGCCCGCGTCTGGGCGAACGGGTTGTCGGATTGGAGGGTCTCCAGGAGCCGGCGGGCCACCTTCTGCCGGTACGCCAAGGCGTTGGCTTCGAGGGTGCCCTCCTCTTCAACGTGGGTCATGTCGGTTTTGAAGTCGAGCCAGACGTACTCCTCGGGCACCCAAAGGCGAACCTGGCTGAGTTCCGCCTCCACGTTCACGGTCCGGACCAGGGGGAAACGCACCTGGTACTGCCACGCGCCAAGCCGGTCGACCTGGCCCCCGTACTTCAGGACGACGGCGTAGTCGAGGTCGCCCTCGGCGGTCTTGACGATGGGGATGCGGACTTGGGCGCCCGGTCCCGCGCTCTCCACGCGGGTGGGTTTGACGGGAGCGCCCGCCACAACGGCGGTCCAGAGGTCGGCCCCGGCCGGCATCTCGATCTTCAGAAACTGCTCGGTCTGGTTGTCCACGTGGTACACGACCCGGCCGCGGTAGGCCCCGGCAGCGTCCAGGACGAGGTCGGTCTCCGCCAGGCCGATCCGGGCCTGGACCGTCTCGACGGTTTCGCGGCGCCGGGTCTTGAAGGCCAGACGCGGGTCGGTGGCGCCGGGCGCTACGATGAAGGCCCGCGTCGTGCCGCCTCGGAGCATGCCGGCCACGGTCGCCCACTCCTTCTGCCGCCGGCCGAGCGGTTCCAGACCGTCGGTTGCCGTCACAACGACCTCGTCGCGGCCGGCACTCTCGAGGGCCACGTACCGGCGGGTGGTGCGGCCGGTCTCGACAACCGGGATCGGGACGGCGAACGCGTCGCCCTCGAGCAGCCGGTCGTTCTCGACCAACACGCGCAGTTCGTCCATGACCTGGTCCTGGAGCGTCAGACGCACGCGAACGAGTGCATCCGCCTCGTCGCCAACCGGCTCTACCGTCTTCTGCCGAAGCAGCGGCGCGCTGATACGGGCCTCTTTCATCCACGCCGGCAACAGGAACACCACCTCGCGGATGCCCGCCTTCTGGATGGTCCAGTTCAGGAGAATCGTCTCGTCAACCGACCGGTCCGTGACCCGGGCGTTCGTCACGGTAAAGCACGAAACGTCGGGCTGCCGCGGGACCAGCACGAGCCGGCCGGTGTAATCGGGCCGGCGCCAGTGCAGGGCCAGGCCGGCCAAGGCCTTCTGCCCGGAGTTCAGCCAGCCGCTTACACGCGTCATCAGGACGCGCTCGATGTTCGTCAGGTCGACCGGACGGACGTCGAACGCCGGATCGACCTGGACCATAATGTCGCCGCTCTGGCG
>Ga0272441_10000404_pt1 | contig 99123 bp, 82 predicted proteins | sample SSMProp6N_FD_193582 | JGI IMG/M metagenome (GOLD analysis project Ga0272441, IMG submission 193582) | Marine sediment archaeal communities from Little Sippewissett salt marsh, Falmouth, MA, United States - SSM-Prop-6N | ecosystem: Environmental > Aquatic > Marine > Wetlands > Sediment ...
TTCCCGACGTAAAGTTGTTTCCCCAAATCTCAGCAGAACTGATTGCTCGTTATTATCAGATCACCAGGAACACGCCACAGGCCACTCTGGTATTTGACAAAGGCAACGTCTCGGAAGATGCCATGGAGCACTTGGCGGTAGCCGACGTACATTTTGTCGCAGCCCTATCTGCCAACCGACTTTCGGAAGTGCTCGAAGCACCTCAGGATAAATACAAAAGCATCCCTTCTATGCCCGGGACCAAGGCTTTTTCTACGGTTGCGCCCCTGTGGGGAAAAACTGTCAGGTCGTGGTAGCCTACACCGAAAGCTTCTTTGCACAGCAGCTTTCAGGCATCACACAACACATGGTCAAGTGCCAGACTAAACTTTTCGATCTTCAACAACTCAGGCTAGGCGATCACTAAAACGGGAACGATAGGCAGGGTTAAGCTTTCTTCCGGACGGGGGAATAGTGAGCACATGGTTGCCGAAAACAAGTTACACTTACTTGACGACCCAGTTGCCGACACCATTAAAATCATCCCCAAGGTTTGAAGGGGGTTCATTACCGATAACAATGTTGACGGTAGCGCCCCATGTATTTAAATCGTGGTAGAGTACTGCAACCTCACTGTCTGCGCCATATGCTGCGTTTCCTTGTTCATGCTTAGCAATGGCAGTAAAGCTTAAAGCCAACGCATCTGTAGTGGCAACCATGCGGACTCCATTCCCCACGCCGATCTCTGAACCACGATTCACGGCTGTTCGGTCCGTTGCCGTAATAATCCCATTATTCATAGTGCTCGGACCTGTGATAAGCTGGCCGGGACCGGCGCCACCGGCTCCAGGAATGGCGGCATTAGCCTCTGAACGGCCATATATTGACCATTCGCTATAGAACGCAGTCTCAAAAATGCAAATGTTTTTAATGTCGCTCTGGGCAGAGCTATTGAATGCCCTCTGCCTGTACGCAGCAAATTGAGGAATCGCGATCGCCGCAAGTATACCTATGATCGAAATAACGATCATCAACTCAATCAGCGTGAACCCTTGTTCGCCCTTTTTAAGAAATTTTGCGGACACCTTTTTCCCTTTCGACATATTATTTATGATATTGGTTACTTAATGCATATTTGATGAATCCTGGAATACACCGTTCATCTCATTGTATGTCTTCAATTGTTACAATATGTGTGCCAAAAGTTAAAAACCGATCAAATAATTCAATTTTATATATATTTACATATAGTTATAACGTTTTTAAGGTGAACTTTGCCGTATGATTGCAGGTGACAAATATTTGTATTAATGACAAAATTTGTCATACCTATTCTTTTTTTTGGTATATCTTTCATTTCCATGAAACTTGATCCCATATATTCAAATATTCTGAATTAATCGTAACAAAATATCCCCCTGCGTCAGCACAGTTGGTCTTGATGAAGAAGCGATTCGAGAATACATCAGAAACCAAGTGCCTATTCCGGTGAAAACGACATGTCCTTCCGGAGCATTCCGACACACTGGTCCGGAGGATTGCGGCACCCCTGAGCGGGGAAGTCGGAGCGAAGCGACGCTGGGATTTATGTTATTTTCCTCTATCGGTATTTTTAGTCAAGGTTGAACGTAATTTTCTCATAGATTCTCCCTTTAAATGGATCTTGTGGGCATTGTGCACGAGTCGATCCAAAATGGCATCAGCGATAGTGGGATCCCGGATGTTTTCATGCCAGTGTTCTATGGGCAGTTGAGTGGTCACAATGGTGGAAGCGGTGCCATGCCGGTCTTTAAGGACCTCCAGGAGATCCCTGCGTTCAGGTGTCGTCATGGGGGCGAGGCCAAAATCGTCGAGGATGAGAGCTTTGGCCTTAAGCAGCTTCTTCATCAGCTTTGGGTATGATCCGTCGGCTCTTGCAATGGCGATTTCCTGAAAGAGACGGGGCAAACGGATATAGAAAGCCGCAAAGCCCATCCTGCACGCCCTGTTTGCCAGGGCGCAAGCCAGATAGGTTTTCCCTACACCGGTGGGACCCGTGATGATAATGTTCTGAGTCCGGGTGATCCAGTCACAGTTGGACAGGGATAGAATGACGGACTTGTCCAGTCCCCTTGGAGCCTTGTAGTCGATATCTTCGATACAGCCGTTGATCTTGAGATGAGCATTTTGAAGGAGGCGTTTCATGCGTCGGTCCTCCTTCCCGATCCACTGACAGTCTACAAGGAGGGCGAAGCGCTCCTCAAAGGACAGATCGAGTGAAGAGGCGTGTTGGAGTTGATCTTTGAGGGCGTCCACCATGCCGTTGAGTTTCATGGCGTAGAGTTTTTCGATGGTTTGCTCAATAAGCATTTTATTCCTCCCGGTTAGTGATAATATTTTTTGCCCCTGATGTTGTTGTGCTTCAGTTCGGGTTGATGGTCAGGTTGATCAAAAAGCAGGGCTTGCTGGTCCAGACCGTTTTTTAAGATGGACTTAACGCTCTTATAGGAGAAGGCCTTAATGCTCAGAGCTCGGTGACAGGCCTTTTCAAGCCGCTCTGGGGAGTAATGAGTTGCTAGGCGCATAATACCGAGACAGGACCGAAAGCCCTGCTCAGGGTGGGTTCGACTCTCCATGATGTGCGTGACAAGCTTTTTTGTCTTGGGGCCGTTCTTTCCGGCCCAGTGGATGATCCTGGAGGGGGTCCATTCCAGATGCCTCTGATGAGACTTGGGCATGTGCTCATGAAGGACGGTAAAGCCCCCCTGCCGATAGCTTCGTGGTTGGCTGGCCACCCGTTTGTTCTTGAAGAGGATCTAAACGGTGGTTGCCGTAATCCGTACATCGACCTGTTCCCGGGCAAGTTGATAGGGAACACTGTAAAAGTGGCGGTCGATCTCGACATGGTAGTCGATATTGACTTTGGCCTTTTTCCACGTTGCATATTCATAGGGCCTGGCCGGAAGGGGTTTGAGGGCGGGTCTATCAAGGGACTCGAAGAGTTCCCGCCGGGTGGTATCAAGTTTTTGGAACTTGCGGTTGTTGAGCTTTACAAGTTCCTTGGCAATGGCCCGGTTGAGCTCAGCCACGCTGAAGAAGGTGTGATTTCTAAGAGCTGCCAGGATCCACCGCTCCGCTACGAAGACGGCCGATTCCGCCTTGGCTTTGTCTCGGGGACGACGGACTCGGGCTGGAATGACCGCCGTTGCATAATGTTCGGCAAGGTCCTGATAGGTGGGATTGACGTCCGGTTCATATCTGCTTGGGTGGGTCACACCGCTTTTGAGGTTGTCCGGAACAAGGATTTCGGGCACGCCGCCGAAAAAATCGAAGGCGTGAACATGGGATCGGATCCAGAAAGGGAGTTCCTGGGACGGAGTGGCCTCGGAAAAGGTATAGCTGCTGGCTCCAAGGGCGGCGATAAAGACCTCAGCTTGGGTGATTTCCCCGGTGACAGGATCGATGATGGGAACGGTCTGTCCGCAGTAGTCGACAAAGAGCTTCTCTCCGGTCCGATGCTCCTGCCTGAGAGTGACATTGAGCTTCTTTCGCCATTGCTGATAGAGGGGGCAGAACTGGCTGTACTGATACCCGTCCGGATTAGCCTCTTTGTATTCATACCAGAATAGTTGGAGCGTTACGCCTTTTCTCTTGAGCTCCTGGTGCAAATACGCCATGGACGGCATGGATCGCTTTGAAGCGGGTATGGCGGGTTTAACGGGAAATAGCAGGGCTTCAAGGGCTCCGTCGTCCAGGGCCGTATCCAGGGGCCAGGTGATGCCTGTCTTTTCTGCCCGGTTCAAATACTCACTAACCGTGGTGCGGGAAATCTTGCAGCTCAGAGCGATTTGTTTGTTGGAGTGGCCGTGATGCCACTTTAGTCTCAGAACCTCTTTGATTTTGCGCATGGATAATCTCCTGCCGGCCATGTTCACCTCCTGATATTTTTTCAGAAGGTTATCGGCCGGGCTTTCAATTATCCAGAGTCTCTTCGATTACCCCGCCTTGGGGGTGTCGGAATGCTCCGGAATGGGGTGCCGGAATCGCCCGGAATACTCAGTTCCACTGTATTCTGATTATGACTTTGTCGAACCTCATGATCCATGAAGTTTCTTGGGGGCGTTGAACCGACACTCCTCGGGGACTCCTGCCCGCCCATCTCCCTATTCCATCAATATAAAATCCGTAAAAAAATCTCTAAAAACTACATGTGGTAATAATGAAAGTAAATTAAACAAGTTAAACGGAAAATTCAAGGTGTCTTTTTTCCTTGACTTAAACGAAGTAATATGCCATATGTAAGTACAGTCTGACATTAAGACTTCATTTGATTGTCTAGGGGCAAGAGACAATCAATCATCCTGTAAAACGAAAATCTTCGAATCAATTTACTTTGAATGAAGTAACATAAAGATGACTTTGTTCCCCATCTAACATCCTTACCTCATCTACAAGCATTAGTTAGTCAACCCTTTTAGAAAATTTCTTAAAAAAAACCTTAAGAAAACAGAATAAATTTTGTTGAGATTAAGGACTCTGACGAATATGCATGTAGCCGTCGATGACAATCAAAGAAAAATATCAGGACACCTGTAATTTGCGAATAGGTACGACGGACGCTCGCCTTGTCGGAGTTGAGCATACGGTTCTGCGCTATCTTCCAGGGATTATGCTTCTTCGATAAGCCTAAGAGAGTCGATTCGTCGAGCGGATGCTCTGATCAATATCTGGATGGCATTTTCTTAATCTCAGTGTGCGCTCATCTGGTGATGGGCATTATGGGATTCGCGCTAACAGCAATCAGCGATCAGACATCAGGGCAAACCATGAAGCAACAAGGTGTTAAGCTAAGTGCTGAATTTCCTGCAGGGTGGTATTGACCGTTCCGTCTGAAAATCTAGTGCTTCTGAAGGGAAAATAGTGAACGAAAACTCAATTGTTGGTTCCTGACATTAGACTACTTAAAAAAATATGTAAAAGGGAGGTCTTAAATGAAACTTGATATTTTTAACCACATTTTCCCAAAAACCTATTACGAGACGATGATGAAGGTGAAGCCGGACTACAAAGACATGGGTAAAAGAGTTCGGGCTGTGCCGGTGCTCTATGACCTGGATGAACGGTTCCGGGTCATGGATCAATTCGATGATTATGCCCAGATCATCTGTTTGGCGTCGCCGCCCATTGAGAAACTGGCCGGTCCGGATGTTTCTCCACAATTGGCCCAGGCGGCGAACGACGGCATGGCGGAGTATGTGACCAAGTATCCGGACAGGTTCCCAGGGTTTATCGCCTCCATGCCCATGAACAATCCCGAGGCCGCTCTCGATAAAATCGATCGGGCCATCCAAGATCTCAAGGCCGTGGATGTACAGTTTTTCACCAATGTCAACGGTGCCCCCCTGGACACCCCGGAATTGAAGCCTCTTTTCCAGAAAATGGCGGAGTATGATCTCCCTATCTGGATTCATCCCTGCCGGGGAGCCGATTTCCCTGATTACCTCACAGAAGATAAATCCAAGTATGAAATCTGGTGGACCTTCGGTTGGCCCTATGAGACGAGCGTGGTCATGGCCCGACTTGTCTTCAATTACTACTTCGATGAATTCCCCAATCTCAAGATCATTACCCACCACATGGGCGGCATGGTTCCCTATTTCGAAGGCCGGGTAGGACCCGGGTGGGATCAACTCGGTGCACGTACCTCGGACGAGGACTATACAGGGATACTCAAAAAACTGAAAAAGCCCCACCTGGAATATTTCAAGATGTTTCTGGCAGACACGGCCATGTTTGGATCCGTGGCGGGGACCAAATGCGGTCTGGATTTCTTCGGCGCGGACAATGTGCTGTTTGCCTCGGACTGTCCCTTTGATCCGGAAAAGGGGCCGGGTTATATTCGCGAAACCATCAAGATCCTGGACGGCCTGCCCATATCGGAAGAGGACCGTCAGAAGATCTATGAGGGAAACGCCAGGAGGTTGCTGAATCTCTAAAGAAGTGTCCAATAAATAAATTGTGTGCTTCATGAAATGAAATTGCCAGCCCGCCATGGACATTTCTTTCATTCCTGGAATAACGCGTCAGAAGGAGAACACAGCATGCCGTTTGGATATATGGGAAAAATCGCTTGGGTCGATCTGTCAAAAGGGGAGGTCAAAGCAGAGGACCTGGATGAGGCCCTGGCAAGGAAATATCTGGGGGGAAAAGGGCTGGGGGCCCATTTGCTCTATGAAAACATGAAACCCGATGTGGACCCTTTTGCCCCTGAAAATCTTTTGATTTTTATGACGGGACCTTTGACCGGCACGACCTTTCCGGCCGCGTCTAGGTCTGCAGTGATCACCAGATCCCCTCTCACCGGGACATTTCTGGACACCTATTCGGGAGGGTCTTTCGGCTCGAAGTTCAAATATGCCGGCTATGATGCCGTCGTGATAAAGGGAAAGGCAGAAGGACCGGTGTATCTCAAGATCGATCGGGGAAAGATCGAGATCGAAGATGCAACGGGCTTGTGGGGGCTGTCGACCACCGAGACGGAGGAAAGGCTTGCAGCCGGTTTGCAAAGATCACAGGGCGAGAAGGTCGGCGTCGCATCGATCGGGCCGAGTGGTGAGAAACGCGTTCGGTTTGCATGCATCATTGCCGAAAGAAGGGCCTTCGGCAGGGGTGGGGCCGGAGCGGTGATGGGATCCAAGAATCTCAAGGCCATTCTCGTGAGAGGTGATGAAAGGCCGAGGATGGCGGATGAGAAAACCTTTAAAAAGGTCGAGAAACGGTGCAGACAGCAGATAGCGGAACATCCCATGACGGGGAAGAAGGGTGTCTTTCCCAGGGTAGGAACCATGATGACGGTTGATCTCACCTATGCCCTCTCCGACCGAGGGGGATGTCACATGCGATCAAACACCATAAGAACGGAACTCTTGGGACTCCCTGAGCCCATTGATCGCTATGGGTATGAGGGGAAAGCCGAAATGGTGAGGGAACTCCAGTTGGTTTACTCAACGTTCGACTGTCTTGGCGCTTGTGCTTTTGGGGCCTTTGGGATCAGGCCCGAAGATTATGCGGAGGCGGTATCGGCGATAACCGGGTGGTCTTTTTCAGTGGCAGAATTAAGGACGGCAGCAGAAAGGGCTTGGAATTTGTCGAGGCTTTTCAATTCCAGAGAGGGATTTTCAAGAAAAGAGGATACCCTGCCCGCGAGACTTTTTGAAGAGGCTTCAACAAAAGGGACGAGCAAAGGCCAAATTGTGGACAGGGAGGCCTTCAACAATATGCTGGACGGTTATTATGGCCTCGTGGGCTGGGATAAAAATACCGGGATACCAAAGGAAAACAAATTGAGTGAACTGGGCATTGAGATTAAGAGTTGATATGGAAAAATGAAACAAAACACCGAAATATCAGTTTCTTGGAGAAGAAATAATAGGAAAGAGCTTATGCTGTCCTGTTGTTTCAACGATAGAATTTATGCATACCTCCAACGCATTTTGTGATTCATCTTTTGAGGCGCATCTCTCCGGCAGGCGTGATTTAACCCCCAGTTATTTCTGTTTTCATGTTGATGTTGTTTTTTTGTGGTGTTATTATCATACCAAAATTCAGACAAAGGAAAATGAATGGCGAAGCATAGTATCCTTTTCAGTCCGGTAAAGGGCCGTAGAACTTTCGAAGAAGTATCCCATGAGATTAAGAAGCTGATATTTCAAGGTAGCCTTAAGCCGGGGGACAAACTTCCGCCTGAACTCGAACTAGCTAATCAGTTTAACGTTGGCAGGCAGACCATCAGGGAGGCCTTGCGCATACTGGAACTATCCGGTTTTATCAAGGTACACAAGGGTTTTGGTGGGGGACCCGTGATCAAGGATACCATCCTCAACCAGATAGGATCGCTCTATCTCGATGCTTTTCAAATGGAAAAGATTACCATCGATGAACTGACAGTGGCCAGGTACAAAATCGAAAAGATGATCATCCAAGATGCCGTCGCTTTCGCTGACGAGGATGATTGGGTTGCCCTGAGTGAAAATGTTGAGGCCGCCAGAAAAAAAATCGAAGCCAAAACGATAGCCCTTGAGGAGAATATTGAATTTCATAAACTCCTGGCAAAGGCCACAAAGAACCATGTGTTTTTCGTGCTTGTCTCATCGATTTTGGCCTTGCTTCAAGAGTTGTTATCCAGATTGCCTCCCGATCTGAAAGTGTCTGAAGCAGCAGTGGTATCTCATGAAAAGCTGTTAACGGAATTGATGAGCAAAAAAGGTCGTAAAAAGGCTGAACGTATCCTTGCCGAGCATTTGGAGAGTGTGAAAAATCGTCTTCAAAGCTTGCCGGATAAAATATACGAATAAAAAATCTACTTTTTCGATATTGCATGTCTTGATGACTGTTATTGGAGGCACTCTTCTAATGGAAAAAAATCGACTCGAAGATAAACGAATTCTTATTGTAGACGATGAACCGGACATCCTGGAAACTCTGGAGGGATTGTTATCCGGGTGCACTGTTGTCAAAGCTTCCAGTTTTGATGAGGCCAAAAAACTTCTCGAGAGCCAGTACTTTGATATGGCTATCCTGGACATTATGGGGGTGGACGGCTACGGTTTGCTGGGTATAGCCAGGGAAAAAGAGGTCATGGCCGTCATGCTCACCGCCCACGCATTAAGTCCGGAGGATACCGCAAAATCGTACAAAAAGGGCGCGGCCTATTATATCCCCAAAGATGAAATGGTGGATATCAAGGTATTTCTAAATGATATTCTGGAGGCCGAAAGCGAGGGAAGAAGCCCCTGGAGTCGATGGTTCATGCGGTTCAGTTCTTTCTATGAAAGGAGATTCGGTCCTGAATGGCAAGAAAAGGACAAGGATTTCTGGGATAAGTTTATGGAGCGATATAAGACGTGGTGATCGGTTCCATAAACCACAATGTGCCATTATTTCGGTTTTTGTCTAAGATAAACTTTACGTTGATGGGGTGAATCAAAGCCCGGCCATCCTCCTACTTCTATGGGCGGAAACTTTCGATGGTCGTGGTTTTTTCAAAGTTGAAATATTGCCTTCGTCAAAAATTATATCTCGCCGCAATACACCCTTATGACCCATCTGTTAGTAACCATTCATGCTTTCTTTTCAGAAACGGTTGGATAGATTCCTGTCCAACCCAAATCCGGGAATTCTAATTATCACAGATCAGGCATTAAACTCTTGAAAAAGTTCCATAACCTTGGGGGCACAGTGGGACGGGGGATTCGAAATATTCACTTGACATGAAGAATTCATTAAATTATAATAGTCATATTGTCAGACATAAAAACATTGAATACACCTTAATTTATCTTATAGAAATCCGAAATGATGATGTCGAGCGCCTGCTAATAGAAAGTTGAAGGACGTGACTTGTCGTCTCCGAATCTTGTCTTGACACCGAACCGACGAAATTTTCCATTCAATTAGACGGTCACCTTAAATAGAAAAAAATTTTTCAATGAAATTATTCTTGGAGGATGGCCCTGCGGAGAAAGCGCTGGCAGACGGGTTGTTTCGCCGCGAGGTTTGTTTTTCAAAAGGCTAAACACGTACCCAAATATTAACTTTACTCTCAGGAGACGCCAATGAAACTTGATATCTTCAATCACATTTTCCCAAAAACGTATTACGAGACGATGATGAAGGTGAACCCGGACTACAAAGACATGGGTAAAAGGGTGCGGGCCGTGCCGGTGCTCTATGACCTGGATGAACGGTTCAGGGTCATGGATCAGTTCGATGACTACGCCCAGATCATTTGCCTGGCGTCGCCGCCCATTGAGAAACTGGCCGGTCCGGAGGTTTCTCCTCAATTGGCCAAGGCGGCGAACGACGGCATGGCTGAATACGTGACCAAGTATCCGGACAGGTTCCCAGGGTTTATCGCCTCCATGCCCATGAACAATCCCGAGGCCGCTCTCGATGAAATCGATCGGGTCATCCAAGATCTCAAGGCCGTGGGGGTCCAGTTTTTCACCAACGTCAACGGCGCGCCTTTGGATACGCCGGCATTGAAGCCTCTTTTCCAGAAAATGGCGGAGTATGATCTCCCTATCTGGATTCATCCCTGCCGTGGAGCTGATTTCCCTGATTACCTCACAGAAGATAAATCCAAGTATGAAATCTGGTGGACCTTCGGTTGGCCCTATGAGACGAGCGTGGTCATGGCCCGACTTGTCTTCAATTACTACTTCGATGAATTCCCCAATCTCAAGATCATTACCCACCATATGGGCGGCATGGTGCCCTATTTCGAAGGCCGGGTAGGACCCGGGTGGGATCAACTTGGTGCACGTACCTCGGACGAGGACTATACCGGGATCCTAAAAAAACTGAAAAAGCCCCACCTGGAATATTTCAAGATGTTTCTGGCAGACACGGCTGTCTTCGGATCCCGGTCGGCAACCCTGTGCGGCCTGGATTTCTTTGGGGTAGACAATGTGCTGTTCGCATCAGACAGCCCCTTTGATCCCGAAAAGGGGCCGGCCTATATTCGCGAAACCATCAAGGTTATAGATAGCCTGTCCATATCGGAGGAAGACCGTCAGAAGATCTATGAGGGGAATGCGAGAAGACTGCTGAAGCTTTAAAGGTGATCAAAAACATAGATGGTGTGTTTGAAGAAATGAAAATGAACCATGCTTTTCCGTTGGCTGCAATATCTAAAAATGCCACATTTATAAGTCTGACAAATAGACAGAGAATGACGAAATGGCAGACCATGATATCCTTTTTGATCCTGTAAAAGGCCGGAGGACATTCGAGAAGGTTTCCTCGGAAATCAAGAAGCTCGTCATTCAGGGCGTTCTTAAACCCGGAGACAAACTCCCTCCGGAGATCGAGCTCGCCCGTCAATTCAATGTGGGACGCCAGACGATCCGGGAGGCCCTGCGCATTTTGGAGTTGTCCGGTTTTATTTCGATCCAGAAGGGTTTTGGTGGCGGACCGGTCATCAAGGATACCATTTTAAACCGCATAAGCGCGCTTTTCCTGGATGCTTTCCAAATGGAAAAGGTTAGCATAGAGGAATTGACGGTAGCCCGATTCAAGATTGAGAAGATTGTGCTGAATGATGCGATAGATTTTGCGGATGACCAGGATATTCAAGCCCTTCAGGAAAATATTGACAAGGCCCGAAAAAAAATAGAAAGAAAATCAATGGCTACGGTTGAGAATATTGAATTTCACAATCTTCTCGCAAAGGCATCAAAAAACCACGTCTTTGTCATTGTTTCGGGATCCATACTGGCCCTGCTCGAAGACCTCCTCTGTCGCCTGACACCGGATTTCGAGGTGTCGAAAAAGGCGCTGAGGTCCCATGAGGATATTTTGAAGGCCCTAATCGCAAAAGACAGGGCGGCGGCTATAAACTTCCTTGAGAAACATTTGCTGAAAGTGCAGAATCATCTGAAGTCCTTACCCGATCAGATTTAGTGACCATTCGCATGTCGTTTGACAGGGGAAGAGGGGCGGTTCGATATCTTTCCAATTTATTTTTTTCGCGTAAACATTAATATCCCCAATCGATTCTGAGATGTTTTCCTTAAATATAAAAAACTTTTCAGCCTGACTTTTTGAAAAAGCACAATTAATTGATAACCAAAACCCGTTGAATCGGAATCCTCGCTGATCCATAAAAATGAATGCCTACCAGACATTTATGGATACAATATCGGGTGCTTATATTTAAATGTATGGTTTTGGCAATTTTGAAATCACAGCACTCATTAACCAAGAAAGAGGGGGGAAAAATGAAAATCGATATTTTTAATCATATCTTTCCGAAGGGTTATTACGACAAGATGATGGAGGTCAACCCCAACTACAAGGATATAGGCAAGCGGGTCAGGGCGGTTCCCGTCCTCTATGATCTGGACGCTCGATTCAGGGTCATGGATCAGTTCGACGACTATGCCCAGGTCATTTGTCTGGCCGCCCCGCCGATAGAGACACTGGCCGGCCCGGAAACAACCCCGGATCTGGCAAAGGCGGCAAACGACGGTATGGCGGAATACGTGACCAAGTATCCGGACAGGTTCCCCGGATTTATCGCCTCCATGCCCATGAACAACCCTGAGAAGGCCGCAGAAGAAATTGACCGGGCCATAAACGATTTGAAGGCCGTAGGCATCCAATTTTTTACCAATGTCCTAGGGGCACCCCTTGATCTCCCGGAATTCAAGCCGTTGTTCGAGAAAATGAACGACTATGACCTGCCTATCTGGATTCATCCGGCCAGGGGCGCCAATTTTTCCGACTACCTCACGGAAGATAAATCCAAGTATGAAATCTGGTGGACCTTTGGTTGGCCCTATGAGACGAGCGTGGTCATGGCCCGACTTGTTTTCGGCTACTACTTCGATGAATTCCCCAATCTCAAGATCATTACACACCATATGGGCGGCATGGTTCCCTATTTTGAAGGCCGGGTAGGGCCCGGATGGGATCAACTCGGGGCACGCACATCGGATGAGGACTATTCCGGGATACTCAAAAAGCTGAAAAAGCCCCATATGGAATATTTCAAGATGTTTCTGGCCGATACGGCGATGTTCGGATCAATGGCCGGAACGAAATGCGGCTTGGAATTCTTTGGTGCGGATAATGTGTTGTTTGCTTCCGATTGTCCCTTCGATCCGGAAAAGGGTCCCGGATACATCCGGGAGACGATCAAGATCTTAGACAATCTCCCCATTTCCGAAGAGGATCGTCACAAGATCTATGAGGGAAATGCGAGAAGACTGTTGAAATTGTAACCGTTCATCAAGCGGTGAAGATCCCCGCTTCGTCATGTGAAAAGTTATGACTCCCAAGATACATCGTCCCGCATGGTCAGGTAAGATACGTGTCTTCGTGAAAGAAAGGAGGTGATACTCCGTTTCCCGAATGTAATTTGCGGTGTCATCTAAGATTATATCAATACATCTTCTGGCTGTGAGGCCAGTGCAACGAGAGGGGAATCGCATGGGCAAAAGAGGAATGAAAATAGGTCTCGTCGGTTTATGTCTCTTTTTTTTAACCTTTACTTTCCTTGGGACCGCAGGGGCGGTTGAACAGCTCTCTATGGGAACCGCCACGGTGGGGGGGATCTTCTACAATCTGGGGGCGCCCATCACACAGTGCGTCAACAAGGCCTTGCCGGAGGTGAACATTACGGCGGAGTTCACTCAGGGTTCCACAGAAAACCTCCGTCTCATCGGGCAAAAAAAGATGCAGCTCGCCACCATTACCCCCAGTGTCGGGACTGCCGCTCGAAAAGGGATCAAGATGTTCAAAAAGAGCGGGAAGATTGATTTTCGGGTGGTGGTTCGTCTGTTACCCAACGCCAACATTTGGGGTGTCCTCAAAAGTTCAGATGTAAAGAGCATTCCCGATCTGAAGGGAAAAAAGGTCGGTGTCGGACCCGCTTCGGGTGGTCTTGGGGTTGTGGCCAGGGCCCAACTTGCCGCCAACGGTATAAACTTTAAAAAAGATCTAAAACCCCTCTTCCTGGGGGCCGGCGCCATGGCCGAGGCCTTGAAAGACGGGACGGTTGAAGGGGCCATTTTGACCATGGAACTGGCCAAACAGGTCGCCATGACTCATCCATTGCGTCTGCTCCCCTGGGATGAAGCGGTCCTGTCCAAATTCCTGGAGAAAAACCCGGCTTATGGAAAGTATCTCTATCCGCCCGACACCTTCAAGGGGATCGATTATCCCGTCCTGACCATGGATAACGGGATCCAGTTGATCTGTCAGACAGATATGGACGAAGGGTTGGTCTATAAATTGGCAAAGGCGATTATTGAAAACCTGGATTGTATGGCAAGGGTTTACGCGCCGGCCAAGGCCTTGAACCCTCAATGGATGGCCACGGAACTAGGTAACCCGTACCATCCCGGTGCGATCAAATACTTTAAAGAAAAAGGCCTGTGGAAATAGGATAGGGCGTACAGGAGGGGATAATGACTGAAAAAAAAGATGCAGGGGAAAAGAGATCCACCATCCGCGCAGTTGTCGGGAAATGGGTTGCCGTCTGCTTTTCTGTATTTGTGCTATACTCCATGGCAACCTTCAGCATTCAGGAAATGAAGCAATTCAGCCTTTTCCTTGCTTTTACCATTGCTTTGACCTTCATTCATTATCCCCTTCATCCGGGAAAGCCGGATGCCAAGGGCTTTCTTGTGATCGATTTCATATTGGCCATCCTGAGCTTTTCTATCGCGGCCTACATCTGGATTGACTACTGGGAGTTCATCTTCCGTGTCGGCATCCCCACCAATCTCGACATTTTTTTCAGTATCGTGACCATTATTCTGGTTTTTGAGGCAACCCGTCGCACCGTGGGGTGGGCCCTGCTCATTATCGCATTCATCTTTTTGATCTACACCTTTTTCGGTCAATACCTGCCGCCCCCCCTTTCACACAAAGGGTATGATATCTCAAGAATTGTCACGACCTTTTTTATGACAAAGAACGGTATCTTCGGCATTCCATTAAAAGTCACCACCCATTTTATCTTTCTGTTCATCGCCTTTGGGGCTTTTTTCAGCGCCTGCGGGGGCACCCAGTTTTTCGTTGACGTCGCCACCGCAATTTTCGGAAAAATGAGAGGAGGGCCCGCTAAGGTCTCCATTGCCGTGAGCGGCATGATGGGCACCATTTCAGGAAGTGCCGTAGCCAATACGGTGACGACCGGGACCTTCACCATCCCCCTCATGAAGCGGATCGGTTTTGAGCCTCATGTGGCAGGAGCCGTGGAGGCGACGGCCTCCTCCGGGGGCGCGCTTATGCCCCCGGTCATGGGAGCGGCCGCCTTTGTCATGGCGGAATTCCTGGGTTTACCCTATATGGACATCTGCAAAGCGGCACTCATCCCGGCGATTCTTTATTATCTGGCGGTTTTTAGTATCGTCCACTTTTATTCCCTGAAGATCGGCATTCAGGGGCTGCCGGACAGTGAAATGCCGGCCGTTAAGGCGGTCCTTTACAAAAAATGGATTTTTATCGTTCCGCTCGCTGTATTGATCTGGATGATGATTATAGGTTACTCACCCCGAATCGCCGTTCTCTACGCCCTCCTGGCGACTGTCGTCATGGCGGCATTCAAAAAAGATACAAGGATGGGCCCTACCAAAATACTGCAGGCCCTGGCCGATTCGGGACTAAACTCCGTGATGATCGCCAACGCCGCCATCACGGCGGGAGTCGTCATCGGGGTGGTCCTGCTGACGGGCATGGGGAACAAGATTACCGCCCTCGTAGTGAGTCTGTCAGCGGGCTCCCTGTTTGTGGCGCTGCCAATCGTGATGCTTGCATCGCTTCTTTTCGGGATGGGCCTTCCCACCGTTGTCTGTTATGTCCTTCTGGCCGCAACCGTCGCCCCCTCCCTCGTCGATTTGGGCGTTCCACCGATTGCGGCCCACATGTTCATCTTTTATTTCGGGATGCTCTGCATGGTCACGCCTCCTGTATCCTTTGCATCCTATGCGGGGGCAGCCATTGCCAAATCGGACCCCATGAAGACGGGATGGACCGCATGGACTTTCGCCCTGGCCGGTTTTCTGCTGCCCTATATGTTTATTTACAACCCCGCACTCCTGATGGAAGGATCCGCATTCAGGATCACCCTGGCCGTGATCACCTCGCTTGTCGGTATCATTTGTCTGGGGGCGGGTATCATTGGATATTTTATCAAACAGACCCGGCTTCATGAAAGACTGCTACTTTTTGTGGCCGCTCTCTTGCTCATTAAGCCGGGGTGGGCAACCGATATTATCGGAATTGTGTTCGTTGTTGGCTGCGTTTTCTTGCAACTCAAGAAATCGGTGAGCACGAAGCCAAAGGTGGCCGTGGTTTGAAACGATAGAGGGAACCGGGCCTATCGTTGGCCGGCGCGATGGTATCGATAAAAAACAACTAACCTTTGGGGCTCATCGGCCTTGTCCGGAGGTTTACCTGTAGTAGGAGGTCGTGTTTTGACAGACAAAAATTTGCTTGAAAATAAAAACGTTCTGATCGTAGATGACGAGCCGGACATCCTGGATACCCTGGAGGAAATGTTATCCGAATGCGTTTTAGTCAGAGCTTCAACCTTTGAGGAGGCTAAAGATTTTCTCGAGAGCCGGTACTTTGATTTGGCCATCCTGGATATCATGGGGGTGGAGGGCTATCAGCTTCTGGACATTGCCGGTAAGCGGGGAGTGACCGCCGTGATGTTGACGGCCAACGCCCTGAGCCCCGAGGACACCATAAAGTCCTATAAGAAGGGCGCCGCCTACTATATCCCCAAAGACGAGATGGCCGACATCGGGACCATGCTCAATGAAATCATCGAGGCCCGGGAAAAGGGTGAAAACTCCTGGTCCCGATGGCTTCAGCGTTTCGGTTCTTTCTATGAGAAAAGATTCGGGCCTGACTGGCAAAAGAGGGACAAGGATTTCTGGGAGAAGTTCGTCAAGCGCTATAGCATGTGGTGATCGGAGCGAAGGGAACAAGGTCATCGTTTATTCGCTGTTAAAAACCTGGTCTGTTGGAGCCGGTCGAAGATCCCGTCTGCAGCGGGATTGGAGTGTTGGAGTATTGGAAAAACAACTGGAATTCGTGATTTTTTTTAAAATTGCGTTCACTGAATGCCGCCGTAGCTGATCAGAAGATTTTTTCATCACTCCATCACTCCAGTAATCCGATAATCTTGAAATTCCGGTCTCTTTATTAGAATCGTTTTCCTGATGAAGGTCGCGAAGTGACACCTCAACTTTAGTCACTCGACACCCTGGCCCAGACCGGTCATCAATACGCCATGCTCAAAAAGACGAGTTTGCCATGATGCGCAGGCCGCATAAGTCATATGAACACGTCGCACCAGGGCGGGCTTTAGTCATTTGTAACTATTATTGCCCTCCGGGGTTAACCAAAGCCGAGCCCTCTGGACCCGGATTCTTTACTGGTCCCACCTTAATGATCGGCCGGTCCTGCCGGTTTGGACAAGGCCGGTAGGGGGACGAGAATGTCCTGTTTTTTGATGTGGGCGAAAGAGGAAAGGTAAAATTAAATGGTAGGCCTTCTCATCGCGGTCATGGCGATTGCACTCATAGTTCAAGCTATCCTTGGTTTCGCCTTTTGGGTGTCTTCTATATGGGAAAAGGAAAAACGGGCCGCTCTGTTCGGGGGAATCCAATTTATCGGCATGCTGGTGCTCCTGGTATTTTTTTTCCTCCTCAGGTCGATTGGGTTTTTCGATTCGGGCGCGGGGCTTGCGGTTTTGATCATCTCTGTGTTTTGTGGCGCAATAGCTATCGTTCTTCTGGTGAGAAGAACCGCCCCTAATATGAAGGCCCTGAAAGGGTCGAGGGGGCTTATAGTGGGCGATGTCAAGCGCGAGGATGAAAGGGCACAGGTCTTTGCGAGAAATCGATCCCTGAAGCCCGGTTCGGAACAATACAAGGCCTTCTACCGGGAGCACCCGGAATATGAAGAATATGACGCCAAGAGAAGAATCCCGGGGGGCATATCCGGGCCACCGGGAAGAATCGACCAACCCCATGAGATTCCCAATGTGGCCGCAACCCTGTCCCAGCAGGTTATTGCTCTGTCGCTTTCCACGCCTGAGCGGGTGCGACCACAGACTGTTCCACCCCTGAGAGGGAAAAAGGTCGACATGAGCCCTGAAGAGGCTACGATCCGGGTCAAAGGCTTTGCACAACACCTGGGGGCGGATCTGGTGGGGGTCACGAAACTCAATCCCCTATGGGTCTATTCCCACCGGGGGGAGATCTTCAATGAGAACTGGGAGGACTGGGGCAGGGAGATTCCGGTCGATCACAAGTACGCAATCGTCTTTGCCACCGAGATGTCCTTTGACCTGATTGCCTCCTCGCCCCATACGCCCACCAGTATAGAAAGCAATGGCCAGTATGCCAATGGGGCCGCCATCGCAGTGCAACTCGCAAGCTATGTGGCAAACCTCGGTCATGAATCCACGGCCAATCATTTCCGTCATTACGAGTCCCTGATGGTGCCCCTGGCCGTGGATGCGGGGCTGGGGGAGTTGAGTCGCATGGGGTATCTGATCACCAAAGCATTCGGGCCGAGGGTGAGGTTGGCGGCCGTGACCACCAATATGCCTCTTGTGCCGGACAAGCCCGTCGATCTGGGTGTGGAGGATTTTTGCAGGGTCTGTAAAAAATGTGCGGTCTGCTGTCCCTCCGATTCCATCCCCATGGGGGATCAGAGAGAAGCCAACGGCACGCTTCGCTGGAAACTCAATGCCGAGACCTGTTTCGAGTACTGGGGTAAGGTCGGAACCGGCTGCAATGTCTGCATGAGAGTCTGCCCATGGAGTCACGTGAGAACCTTTCCCCACAAGCTCATCCTGGAGCTGGTCAGCAGGAACAGCCTGTCAAGGAGGCTTTTTACGATCATGGACGACATTTTTTACGGCAGGAAACCGAAACCCAAAGAGGCTCCGGAATGGGCCCGGTTTACGGTTTGAAGCTTAGAATATTCCAATCGCCTGCTTTTTTATGAGGGAAACGGATTCAAAGAGGTCAAAAATGAAATGGCAGGCCGGGATAAAGAGACGGGTGTCCCGACGAAAGAGAAGATGAAAGAACTCGGCCTCGAGGTTTTGACCTAATATCTGTCGTTAAATTTTGCAGACTGTAAAGAAGGGATCATGGACATGGTCCCTTCTTTTGTGTCTGTCGAAAAGTACCCGGACAGATTTCCGGGGTTTATCGCCTCCATGCCCATGAACAATCCCGAGGCCGCTGTGAAGGAAATCGACCGGGCCATCAAGGACCTCTATCTTGATGAATTTCCCAAACTCAAGATCATCCCCCATCATTTGGGGGTAAGACAATGCGAGAGGACTTCTCAGCATTTGATTCGTAAAAGGATTTTCCTGATTGGAAAGTGAAAACCTTTCTTTTGAAGGTGTTTGGGGCGATCAGGTTGTCGCCATCGGGTCTTCTACATCGTGAAATTCCATTTCAGGGTAATGACCAGTCGATATTTATTGGCATAGATTTTGTAGATAAACAGGGCGTTCGGACCTGATGAGGTCCCGGATTTTTGAATTTCGGGACAGTGAATCTATCTCGCTTGGTGCTTACGCGTGTCGAGGGAATTTCCCTTAAATGAGATTCGAAAGGAAATGTGGCAAAGTCTTCGAAACTCAACTTTATTAACCGCATCATCCCTTGAATAAGGATGAGCAAATGAGATGAGACGAAAGGAGTCGCACTGGTATGAAGAAGAAAAATATCCTGTTAACTTTAGGTATTTTGGTAGTCACAGTCATTTTCTTTTTTGTCAATTCCGCAATGGCGAAGCCCATCGAGTTGAGCCTCAGTCTACTGATACCATCGAAGCATCTGCGCAATGTCAACGTTATTCAGCCATGGGTCGAGAAGGTCGAAGAACGCACAGGAGGAAAGGTGAAAATTACGGTCTATTATTCCAAGGCCCTGAATTCCTTCCCCGAGGCCTATGATGCTGCGGTCAACGGCATAGCCGATATGTCCGAAGGGATTACACGGCCCGTTCGCGGGCGGTTTACCTTGACGGAATTTCTCGGAATGCCCGGTTTGGAAATGCAGTCCAGCTTTAATTATTCCCGGGCCCTCTGGCACCTTTATAACACCATGCCGGAAGTAAAGGCGGAATGCGCAGGGGCAAAGGTCCTTTGGCTCTATGCCAGTCCCCCGGCGAGACTGATCACGAGAAATAAGCAGGTACGCTCCCTGGAGGATCTCAAGGGGCTCAAGATCAGGATTGTCGGTCCCACGCCCAAAGAAACGGGGAAAGCCTTGGGGTTTGCGCCGGTTTCCATCAACAGTGGGGATCTCTATATGGCCCTTGAAAAGGGGGTTATCGACGGGGCCATTATTCCTCTGGAAACCCTGGTCGCGAGAAGGCTCCAGGAAGTGATCAAGTATGTGACGACCTATGATCTTGGAACGACACTGTTTTTCATGGTCATGAACCAGGATTCCTACGACAGCCTCCCTCCGGATATCAAGAAGGCCCTGGATGAACTCTCGGGTGAATGGGCCGTGGAATTCGGTAGTAAGGCATGGGACAAATTTGATAATGAAGCCATCGAGACTTCCAAAAAGAACGGCATCAAATACATCAATCTGACGCCTGAAGAAGCGGAACGATGGCGCAACCGCCTTGCCCCGGTGAAGGATGCATATGCAGCCAAATTGGAGGCCAAAGGGCTTCCCGGGAAAAAGTTCATTGAAGAGGCGGAGAAACTTAAGAGCCTGTATTGTAAATAAAAACAGCCTTCACCGTTTACCTCCCTCCGGAAACCCCGGATTTCGATCAGGGCCCGGATGGTGGACGGTGATTTGCCTTTTTGCCTGATTCATGTTTTTGAAGGAGAAACCGACCATGTGGCTTGAAGATAAGGTGACATTTATCGAGAGCATCAGTCTTCCCGTGACAAAATACACGAATGTGGCGGGCGTTTTCTGCCTGGCCATGATGATGCTCGTCACGGCTGTGGACGTCCTGTCGCGGTTCCTTTTTAATCTGCCGATCACGGGATCTATCGAGATATCAGGGATTTTCCTTCTCCTGACGATCCTGTTGGGAATTCCCTATGCTGCGGCCAGAAAACAACATGTGAGCATCGACATCCTGGTGTCCAGGTTCTCTGAAAAAATCCGGTTGAACATTGAAAGCATCACCCTTCTGGTCGCCGTGCTCATGTTTTCCATCATTGTCTGGCGAACCGTCAAGTATGCTGTTTTTAAACAAGGCATGCATGCTGCGACGCCTGTCCTTGATATCCCGCTGGCCCCTTTTGTCTATGTGACCGCTCTTGCCTTTGCCCTGCTGACCTTTGTGCTTCTCATCGAACTGATTCAACACCTGATGCTGTGCATCAACAACCGGAAGCAGGCTGTCCTTTGGGTGGTGACGGCCGGTCTGGTGATCCTTGCCCTATACGCCGTCGCTGTCTGGGCAAGGGATCTCCCCGTGCGGTTAAACCCTGTCACTGTCGGAGCCATTGGCATGGGCATGCTTTTCGTGATCTTCCTGGCCAAGATGCCTGTTTTTTCCTCCCTGATGTTGCTGGGTTTTGTCGGGATGTGCTATTTGAGGGGGACAAAGGCCGGGTTGGGGCTCCTGGGGTCCTCTCCCTTTACCATGGGGATTGAATATCATTTCACGGTCATTCCTCTTTTCATCCTCATGGGGGAATTCTGTTTCTATTCCAAATTGGGGGAAGATCTCTACGACATGGCCTACAAGTGGTTGGGTCATCTGCCCGGGGGGCTCTCGATGGGAACGGTCGGCGCCTGTGGAGGTTTTGCCGCTGTATGCGGGGACAGTCTGGCCACCGCGGTTACGATGGGGACCGTTTCCCTGCCTGAAATGAAAAAATACAAATACGATTCCAGCCTTGCGGTGGGGTGCGTTGCAGCCGGCGGAACCCTCGGTGTGCTGATCCCCCCGAGCTTGGCCTTTATCCTCTATGCCCTGCTTGCGGACCAGTCCATTGCGGTGCTTTTTATTGCAGGTATCCTCCCGGGGATTCTCCTGGTCTCTCTCTTTATGCTCAGCATTTATGTGCGGGCCCACAGAAACCCGGCACTGGCACCGCCCGGGCCGAAAACGGACATGCGTGAGAAGATGGCCTCGCTCAAAGGCGTATGGGCTATCCTGGTCCTGGTCGTCATTGTCATCGGGGGCATGTATGCCGGGGTCTTCACACCCACGGAAGGGGGTGGCATCGGGGCATTCGGGTCACTCATCATCGGTGTGGCCCGCAGAAAATTGAACTGGCAGGGGTTGATCTCAAGTCTCCTGGAAGCGGGAAAAATCACCGCCATCTGCATGGGTATTCTTATGGGCGCCCACATCTTCGGGTATTTCATGGCGGCGAGTAAATTGCCGATCGCCCTTGCTGCGGGTGTCACACAGCTCCCGGTTTCTCCTCTGGTGATCCTGGCGGCCATTCTGATCATCTATCTTCTGCTCGGATGCATCATGCCGGCGATCCCCATGTTGATTCTTACGGTCCCGATCTTTTATCCCGTGGTCACGGGTCTGGGGTATGATCCTATCTGGTTCGGCGTCATCATGGTGCTTGAGTTCGAGATGGCGGTCATTACGCCGCCCATGGGCATTAACGTGCTTGCGCTTCAGGCGGTGGCGGAGGATGTCCCCATCGGGGCCATGTTTCGGGGGGTCCTGCCTTTCCTCGGTATGATGATTGTCTGCATCGGCATTCTGATGCTGTTTCCGGACATCGCGCTTATTTTACCGAAATTGTTTGGAAAATTTTAATTCTCGGACGGGTTCTCGGATTCCAGATCGTATTCACTCAACTTTTTGTACAGGGTGGATCGGGGCATGCCGAGAATGGAGGCCGCCTTTTTTTTGTTACCGTTCGTTTTTTTCAATGCCTGAAGAAGCAGGTCTCTCTCTGTTTCTCTTATTTCTTTTTTCAGGAGTCCCCCCTGGGTGCAGTGCGTGATCGCCTTTTCAGGGAGGCAATCCAGGGGGATCTCTTCGCCCTCCCACTTTTTTAGAATCGCCTGTTCGAGGATGCTGATCATTTCCCTGACGTTTCCCGTCCAGTCATGATTCATAAACCAGGCATGGGCTTCTCGTGATAATCTCTTGAAATGGGTATTGAACTGTTTGTTGATCGTCTTGAGAAAATGATCCACATAAACGGGGATATCCTCCCTTCTTTCCCTGAGGGAGGGCAGATGAATATTGAATCGGGCCAGACGGAAATAAAGATCCTCCCGAAATTTACCCTGATTCACCTGTCTCTTCAGGTCCACGTTGGTTGCCGAGATGACACGCAGATTCAACTTCCTGATCTTTGAGCCTCCCACCCTTTCGCATTCCCTTTCCTGAAGGACGCACAGGATCTTGGCCTGAATGGAAAGGGGCATGGAACTGATCTCATCAAGGAAAATGGTCCCGTGATCGGCCAGTTCGAATTTGCCGGGTTTTCCGGAGCGATTCGCCCCCGAGAAGGCCCCCTTTTCGTATCCGAAGAGCTCCGCTTCGGCCAGGTCAAAGGGGATGGCCGGGGAATTGACCCGTACAAAGGGTCGATCCGGGTTGCTGAAATTATGAATAGCCTGGGATATCAATTCCTTGCCGGTACCGCTTTCACCTGTAATCAGGACATCCTGGTTGAGGGAGGCTGCCCTTTTGGCCATCTTGATGATTTCCTTGAGGGCCGGGCTGTTCCCGACGATGCTGTCAAAGGTATAATAGGCGCGATGCTGCAGGTTCTGGGCCTCACGGACGGACTCGATCTGCTGTTTCAAGTTTTTGAGTTCGTTGTGTAATCGTTTGATTTCTTCCAAAGAATCGAAGATTACATGACCGACGGCACCGATAACCTCTCCGTTTTTGGCCAGGGGGAAACTGGATCCGATGCTGTATTTGTCCTTCAGGAGCAGGATATTCCCTACCATGGGAATGCCGGTCTCGATGACCTTGGGAAAGATGGATTGGGGAACGATATCGGTGATCATCATCCCTTTTGAGGCTCCTCCCGAGAGTCCGAAAAACTTTTCAGAACGTCTGTCCATGAACTCCACGCGACATTCACGGTCTACAACAATAAGGCTTTCATGAGGGTTGTGGAGGAAAAAGGCCATGGTTTCGGCTATGAGAGGGGAGAGCCCATCTTTCATGAGGCCCTCCCTCATTTGGCTCTGCAATTGGCGCTGATAATAGGTCATGAATCTGTGCTCCGATCGTCTATAGTTTAGACATGTCTAATTTTTGGACACATTATAGTCATTTCCAAGGCCATTACAACAAAAGGTTTTTTTGTTTTTTTTCAGCAAAATAAATATGCACGATAGAATAAAGTTTTTTTTTGACTGTGTGGCTTTTTGAAGTGCATTCATCCATGGATGGGTCAAGATAATCTTTTTTCCAAGGTCTCAACTGATTGTTTTTTTATTCGGTCGTTGGCTGTCCCAATCGACGATCCTTTTTATGAGGCATGGGTCACGATAAAGGCTGTACTGTCCGGTGTTCCAAGGGGATGCTTGGCATAGACATTGCTAAATTTCATTGCACCGGGAGTGTGGAAATTGCGGCATGCAAAAATGAAAGCAAATGGTTGCGAATCTCACTCATTTTAAAAGAGGGGTATCGTTGTTTTAGAACCACAGAAATTTTATAATGATATCGTGTTGCTACGAGATTGACGACATCTCGCTGAACAGTGGTGCAGGCTATCAGGAAAGGACCAAGTATGGCAAAACCGACCAGACTCACTCAAGAAATGATTGAAGAATACACAGCAAGAGGTTACTGGGACCAAAGAGGCATAACCGATATTCTCAAGCAGAATGTCGAAAAATTTCCGGATAAAGAAGCCCTCGTTGATTCGGAAAGGCGTCTGACCTGGACCGAACTCGACAGGGTGACGGATGCCGTGGCCATGGGGCTTCTCAAAAGGGGCATGAAACGCGATCAGGCGATTGTTGCACAGCTCCCCATCACGGGTGTTTCCCTGATTCTGCTTCTGGCCAGTCATAAAGCGGGGATCGTCTGCTGCCTTGCCCCGTTGACTTTCCGGTTCAACGAGATGAAACATATCGTCAAGACCATCGGCGCTACGACCGTTTTGACCCCGGTGGAATTGAGAAATACCAACTACTTCAGCATCGCTAAAGAGATTGCCGGGGATCTGCCTCAATTGAAACGCCTTTTCGTGCTTAGTGACGAGCCGCCTTCGGAGGCGGTTTCTTTCAGGGAATTGATGGAGGAGCCCTTTGATGAGCAGGAAGCTCAAAGACTCCTGAAGGAACACGCATTCGGTCCCTTCGAAGTCTCGTCGGTCGTTTTGAGCAGCGGCACGACGGGCATGCCGAAGTGCATCGAGCAAACCGGTGCCTCATCCAGGGTTGGGGGATGGGGCATTGTCGAGCGGGCAAAATTAACCTCGGATGATATTGTCGGCATCATCGCGCCTCTTTCCGGTGGACCGGGACTTCAAAATTTTTGGGCGGCCTTCCAGGCAGGGGCAAAGGTTTGCCTTTTGGAGCGATTTTCCCCGGACGGCGTGCTCGAGTTCATTGAAAGAGAAAGCGTGACCTACCTTCCGGCGATACCGACACAGCTAATAAAAATCCTCAAGCAATGTGACCTTAGCCAATGCGCCCTTAGCTCCCTGAGGGCTGTCAGGACAGGCGCTGCGGCCTTTGATGCGGCCATGGCAAGGGAAACGGAAGAGAAAATGAAATGCGATGTCTTGATCGCGGGAGGATCCCAGGAGACTTACAGTTTTGCCCAGTCCGGCTTAGACGATCCCCCGGAAAAGCGCATCACGACCCTGGGAAAAGTTTTTCCCGGAAATGAAGTCAAGATCGTTGATGACGAAGGACGTGAGGTCCCAACGGGTGAAGTCGGTCAGATGTGCGTTCGGGGGGCTTCGACAAGTTCGGGTTATTTCGGAGATAAAGAAGCGACCCTGGCCGCATGGGGTGCCTTGGGCATGGAGGGCTGGTATAAGACCGGTGATCTGGCAAAGTTCGATCATGAGGGATATCTGAGCATCGCGGGAAGAAAGAAGGATATGATCATCCGGGGAGGTCAGAATATCTATCCCGCAGAGATTGAGAACATCCTTCTTTCCCATCCCAAGGTGTCGCAGGCCGTGATCATCGCCATTCCCGATCAGGTGTTGGGTGAGAGGGCCTGTGCCTGCATCGTGCCCATGCCGGGTGAGACGTTTACATCGGAAGAGATGATCTCCTTCCTCACAAAAAAAGGCCTGGCCGTCTTCAAGCTGCCGGAACGTTTAGAGCTCATGGAACAGTTTCCACAGTTGGTGGACGGCCAAAAAGTGGACAAGATTTCTCTGACCAAAAAGATCGTAAAAAAGGTTGAGTCAGAGAGTTAAAAAATGGAAATGTAATGACATCAATCGATGGATATAAGCATTTATAAAAGGAGGCAAACATGGAGAAATCAACTCCAGGTGAAGTCCGAATAGACACTGATGTCCTGGTCCTCGGCGCTGGTGCCGCCGGCTGTTTGGCGGCATACGGGGCGCGGGAGCAGGGTGCCAAAACAACGATCGTTGACAAAGGCGCCCTGATCAGCTGCGGCTGCACGGGTGCCGGCCAGGATCATTTCGGGGCCCACCTGAATACCGGCCCCGAGTGGGACTCGGATGAGGCGGCTACCACCTACTACAGCCGCCCCGGATGGGGCGTGGGGCATGCGCTGGCTGAAAAGACCTTTACGAAAGTGGTTGGGTCCATGCTCAAGATCATGGAAAACTGGGGTGTCGAGTTCTACAAGAACGAGGATGGAACTTACTGGCGATGCCAGGCCCTGGGGCAACCCGGACCCTGGTGGCTCATGATGAAGAATGGAAGATATCTCAAAAGGATCTATGCCAAAAAAGTCCGTGAGGCGGGCGTTGAAGTCGTTGAGCAGATTCAGATCACAAAGCTTTTGAGGGATAACGGACGTATTGCGGGCGCCATGGGTTTCAATAGAAGAACCGGAGACTTTCATGTCTTCAGGGCCAAGGCCGTCGTGCTTGCCATGGGTTCCCATCAGTCCCGGTGGTCCACCAATTCAACGAGAAATCCTTTCAATATATGGCAAAATCCTGCCAATACGGGTAGCCAGATCGTGGTCGCCTATGATGCGGGGGCTAAGGTCAAAAACCTGGAGTGGTGCACGGGAACAACGCTTCCCAAGGGATTTGGCGCGCCCGGCATGTGCGGGTTCGGGGGCATGGGGTCTTTCATGAGAAACAGTATGGAAGAGAGATTCATGCAGAAATACCATGACCTTGGCGACAAGGCCCCGAGGGCTTTTCATATCAAGGCGGAGCAGGAGGAGATCGGTGCGGGGCGTGTACCGCTTTTCGTGGATTCCACGGAATTGGGCGAAAGCGATTTTCAACATCTCAATGACAACCTGCTTTCGGTGGATAAGCACACCTTCGGAGATTATCTGGAGCAGCGCGGCCTGGACCTGAAAAAGGACCTTCTGGAAGTGGAGACGGGTGAATCCTCAGGCGGGGGAAATCTCCATGTGGATATCCATAGCGAATCCGTCAATTTGAAAGGCCTTTTCGGACTCCCCTTTTCAGGGATGCTGTCCACAGCCCTCTGCGGAGGGTACGTTGCCGGGACTGAAGCGGGCAAGAGTATCAAGCACGTCGAGGAACTCGGCGACATCGATGTCGAAGGGGTGAGAAAGGAAAAGGAGCAAACCACGGCCATCCTGGATCGGGAGGAGGGGTATACCCCGAAGGAATATGAAGACCTGATTCGGCAGGTGATGGAGCACTACATGGGCCATAGACGCAGTCTGAAAGGCCTCAACATTGCCATGGAAAAATTGCAGTTGATTGAGAGCAGGGCAAATGAGATCAAAGCGGAGAGTCATCACGAATTGACGCGGGCCGTGGAGGCGTTACACCTGCTCAAATACAGCAAGCTCATGATCAAGTCGGTCATTGAGCGGAAGGGAATGAGAGGATTCTACAACCTGGCGGATTATCCTCCCAAACTGGACCCGGAGCTGAGAGATAAATATGTCGTTCTATACCAGGAGAATGGCGAGCAGAAGGTGAGTTTCGAGCCTTCGGAAGAGGACAAGGAGGTGCATGATGCCGCCTAAATTCAGCAAAGAACTGGAGCATCCTGTCAGTTACGGTGCGGAGGCCCCGAAGAACCAGCCCAGAACCTCTCCCTGCGAGGCTAACTGTCCCGCGGGTCATGCTATACAGAGGACGATTTATTTTATTCAGAACAACCAATTCGAAGAAGCCCTGGAAAATGTCAGGGCCAAGAACCCCTTTCCCGGCGTCTGCGGACGAGCCTGTTTCCACCCCTGTGAAACGGCCTGTAACAGGCACTTATATGATGAGGGGATATCGGTCAGGGCCCTGGAAAGGGCGGCCTTTGACCTGGCCGAACGAAAGATGGTCAAAAGACCCAAATGTCGGGCAAGAACCGGAAAGAAGGTCGCTATCGTCGGATCCGGTCCTGCGGGGATGACAGCGGCTTATTTTTTGACCCTGTTGGGCCATGATGCAACGGTCTTCGAGGCCATGCCCGTCCCCGGCGGAATGCCTCGAATCGGCATTCCGGATTACCGTCTGCCCAAAGATGTTCCGGATCGTGAAGTGGACGATATTATTGAAATGGGCGTGAAGATCAGGACCAACACCCGCATCGGGGAGGATGTTCCCTTCGATGAAATCATGAAGGACTATGATGCCTGTCTCATCGCTACAGGGGCCTGGAAAGAGAAAAAGCTGGATATCTCCGGAAATGACCTGGCAACACCGGGATTCGATTTTCTGTTCCAGGCCAAGGAAGGTAAAAAACCGCACCTCGGGAAAAAGGTCCTGATCATCGGGGGTGGAGGTGTGGCCTTCGATTATGCCGGCACGACAAAACGCCTCGGCGCCGAGGAGGTGCACATCGCCTGTCTGGAACCCAGAGACAAGATGGTCGCTCCGGAAGAAGATGTTGTGCAGGGGGAACAGGAAGGAATTATTCTCCATAACTCCAAGGCCTTTACAAGGATTGTGGGCGAGAAGGGCGGGGTGACCGGTGTGGAGTGCCTGAACGTCCGATCCTTTAACTTGGATCAAAACGGGCATCTTGAAGTAGAAACCATCCCGGGAAGCGAGCATATCCTGCCCGCGGATACGGTGATCTTTGCCGTGGGTGAAGAACCGGACCTGGGCTTCCTCAAGGGTGCGGCGGATTTCAAATTCACCAAACGGGGAACCCTGGAGGCCGATCTGGATACCTTTGCCTCTTCTGTGGATGGGGTCTTTGCAGCGGGTGATGCCGTGACCGGACCAGCTTCCATTGCGGATGCCGTCGGAACGGGCCGAAAAGCGGCCGTCTCCATTGACTGCTATCTGTCAGGGAAAGACCTTCAGGTGATCGAGAGCGTGTATTTCGATGCCCGGGGTGAAATCATCTTGAAGGAGTTCCAACCCGAAGCAAAGAGATCGGAATCGCCTCACGTGGTGCGATATGATGAGATATTGAATCCTGACTATTATGAGAAACAGGACACGGTGGAGATGACACACCTCTCCTCTCGGGAGTCGATCAAGGGATTCGAGGAGATCAACAAGGGATACACCCGGGAAGAGGCGGTCCGGGAAGCAACCCGTTGTTTCCATTGTGGTCATTGTGTCATGTGCGGCACCTGCGTCGACATCTGTCCCCTGGATGTCCTGGTCATGGGTGAAGACGGACCGCAAGTTGCCCACCCCAAAGAATGTTGGCATTGTGGGGGCTGCCGGGTCAACTGTCCCTGCGGGGCGGTATTCTATGAATTCCCGCTTTCCATGCTGATATAATAACCTTCTTCGAGTATGCTAATGGTCTCCGGAGCGCTGATATGTGCTCCGGAGATTTGTTTTAACCCGGAAGAAGCGGAAGTCAAACCATGATCGAAAGCATCCTCCCTGATATCTACCGAATTGAAATCCCCCTTACCGGCAATCCCATGAAGAGCGTCAATGCCTATCTTATCAAGGGAAGGGATCGTCATTTGCTTATTGATACGGGCTGGAATCACGATCAGGCCCTAACCGTCATGATGGAATCTCTTGGAAAACTTGACGTGGATCCGGCAGAAACCGACTTCTTCCTGACGCATATGCACGTCGATCATACGGGCCTGGTCGGAAGGCTCGCTTCGGAAACCGCGATTATTTATTTTAACAGAAAAGATGCTCAATGGATCGAGGCGGAGGATCGGTGGGTGAGGTTCGCAGAATTCGCGCGACTCAATGGTTTTCCGGAGCAAGAACTCGAAGAGATGATCAGAAACCACCCCGGTTTCAAATATGGCATAAAGGGTTCCATCGATTTTACCCTTCTGAAGGAACCGGCCACGATTGAAATCGGCGATTACCATCTCCGTTGCCTCGAAACGCCGGGTCACTCACCGGGTCATATGTGCCTTTACGAACAAAAAACGAAAATCCTCTTCTCCGGAGATCATATCCTGGAGGATATTACCCCGACAATTCAATTGCATCTGGACGGGGGGAACCCCCTGAAAGAATACCTGGCCGGTTTGAAAAAGATCTGAAATACCTTCAGGCATTGGGTTTGACTCACTGTGAAATGCGAGAAGGGAACCGGGCTTTTTCCTTGAAATCGAGTCCCGTAAGTGCCGACAAATAGGGGCATCCGATGAAGATGAGGAGCCCAACATGTCAAGTCCCCTAACTTTTGTGCAGGGTCCTGCCCATCCTGAATCCACCCCTTGATTCGCATATCATGTCTGAAATCAGGATATTGGGGAGAATTCCCGATTAGCGGCAAGGGTATGAGACGTGGGCGGGGAGTGATGACTGAGATAGTATGAGCTATCACTCTTGTCCAAAATAAAATTTACCGCTCCAAGCAGGGACGGGCATGTTCTCTACACTATCCCGCTTTCAGCGGGACTCCGCCGTCCATGGCTCCGCTCTCTGCGGGATTTTGGCCCTTCATCTATCCTGATTCAGGGCCAAAATACGCCGTTCCGAGAAAATGCCCGTCCCTGCTTTCCGCTATGTGGATAGGACCCTAAATTTCGAAAAGCATATAAACAGATGATGCCTTGGTGGTGGATCAGGGTCGATCGTTTCATGTTGTGTGTCCTAAAGGGATATGGTATGCAACACCCGGAAGGGAGGTGTTGTGAGATATGCTTTACGGAGCCATGAATTTCCCTGTTCGCCCGGTATTAAAAGAGCTGGAAGAGATTGCGTCTCTGGGATTCGACTACCTGGAACTGACCATGGATGCCCCAAAGGCGCACCACAGCGTGATTCGAAAGCAAAAAAGGAGACTCCAGGGGGCCCTGAACGACCACGGCATGAAACTCGTCTGCCACATGCCCACCTTTGTCTCCACGGCCGATCTCACTTCCAGTCTGAGAGAGGCCTCTGTCAGGGAGACCCTCGACTCCCTGGAATTAGCGGCCGAACTTCAGGCCCTTAAAGTGGTTCTGCATCCCAGTTTGATCTTCGGGCTCGGTGTCTTTGTTATCCATGAGGCCAGAAAATATGCCATGGAGAGTCTGTCTTCCATTGTGGAAAGGGCCGAGAACCTCGGCATGCCGGTCTGCCTCGAAAATCTTTTTCCCCAATCCCACTCGCTGGTGAATCCGGAAGACTTTGTCGAAGTCTTCAAAAAGTTTCCCAACCTTAAAATGACGCTTGATACGGGCCATGCGAATATCAGCGGCAAGGGTAACAAGCGAATCCTTGATTTTATCAGGCGTTTCGGGGACCGCATAGGCCACATCCATGCGAGTGACAACTTTGGCAAAGAGGACAATCACCTGCCCATCGGGGCCGGGGTCATCGATTTCCGGAAGGTTATGAAGGCCCTGAGGGATATCGGTTATGACGACACCATTACCCTGGAAGTCTTTTCCCGGGACAAGGACTATGCGCGGATAAGCAGAGAAAAGTTGTCATCCATGGCGAATGCGACCTGAGTCCTGACCTGAAAATTCCTTTATTCCAAAACCATGGGCGATGACCGGAACATGCGCGCCTTTGACCACACAGGTGAGAAATGAAAGGGATGGAAGAAAAATCCGAAAAAACCATGGGACCATACCTGAAGCCGACCTTTACCATAGAAGCCGATCACGAGAAGATCATGGAAAAGGCCGGTGAGGTGATCCGGGGATGTTCGTCCGAAAAAGAGAAGGCGGCGGCACTTTTTTATTTCGTGAGAGACGCCGTGCGATATAATGTGTACATGATTTCCGTTTTTATCGAGGACTTCAGGGCCTCCCAGGTCCTTGAATGGGGCAAGGGATATTGTGTCCAGAAGGCCGTGCTCCTGGCTGCGCTTGGTCGGGCTGTGGGCATTCCCAGCCGTCTGGCCTTTGCGAAAATCAAAAACCACCAATTGCCTCCAAAGGTCCTGGAATGGTCCGGGACAGATATTTTTCCAAGGCACGGCTATAATCAATTCTTTCTGGACGGTCGATGGGTGAGCTTGGCCGCACCATTTGACAAAGACCTCTGTGAAAAAAACGGTCTTCCGACGGTGGAATTTAACGGGACGCGGGATGCTGTTTTACCTGAGCGAGACCTGAAGGGGGAACCCTATATCGAGTATCTGGAAAGATTTCCTCCGACGGATGATCTCCCCTTTGATTGGATCGCCGAACGGCTGATCCGGATCGTGGGGCCGGACAAAAGGGCCTGGCAGGAGAAACAGAGCGTCTAGCCGGGAGAAGCAGGGCTGCCTCATCAGACAGGATTGAGAGCAGAAAAAGAAGATGAAAGAGACGAATGATCACTGGGAAAGATGGACGGTTCCGGTCGAAGAAGTACTCGATCGCATCGAACCCGGAATGAGCATATTTCTCGGGACGGGGGCAGCGGAACCTCGCACTTTCGTCAAACATCTCATGGCCTCCGAAGCGGCGAATTTGCAGGATCTGGAAGTGGTGCAGCTTTTCAGTTTCGGGGATGCCGTCTGTCCGAATGATTTTCGTTATCAGAATTTCAGGCTCAAGACCTTTTTTTCCGGATGGTTGGCCGGTGAGGCTATCAGCGAGGGGCGGGTGGACTGGATCCCCAGTCGTTTTTCGAGAATACCCGGATTGATCGCCTCCGGGCAGATTTCCATCGACGTGGCCGTCATCCAGGTCACACTGCCCAACAAGGCAGGATATTGCAGCCTCGGGGTGGCGGTAGACGTAGCCAGGCAGGCCATGGATCAGGCATCCATTGTCGTGGGTGAGATCAATACCCGGATTCCCTTTACCTTTGGCGACACTTTCGTCCATGTGTCGGATTTCGATTTTCTCATACGCTCTACGGAACCCATTATCTATTTCAACAGGTGGCCGGTGGACAAGATTTTTGACGGTGTGGCGTCGAATTTGGCCTCGGTCATCGAAGACGGAACCTGCATGGCCTTTTCCGCGGGTCCTCTCTTTGAGTCCCTGACCGGGCACCTGGCGGGCAAGCAGCATCTGGGCGTCCATTCACCCATTTTTACAGATGGTCTCATGGACCTGGTCGTCAGTGGGGTTGTGACTAACCGGAAAAAAGAGATCTGGCGAGGTAAATCTCTCGTCTCTTATGCCGTGGGGACTCCCGAACTCATGGTCTGGCTGGACCGCAATCCCCTGGTGGAATTTCAATCCGTCGACAAGGTTTACGAACCCACCCAGATAGGCCGAAACCGGCATTTCACGGCCATTTTTCAGGCCCGGAAGGTGGATCTATCCGGCCGTATCGCCCTTCATGGCGGTCGCGGGAATGTGGCTGCCGAGCCGGGTGAGGCTATGGATTTGCTCAACGGAGCGGAGATATCTCCGGGCGGCCGGGCAATCTGTGCCTTACCGAGCCGGAATCGGCAGGGGTGGCCCAACATTCGCATATCGGTGGAGACCTTCCCTTACCTTTTCACCCTGCAGGAATCAGTGGATATGGTGGCCACCGAATACGGGGTGGCCAACCTCACGGGACGAACAGTCCGTGAAAGGGCCCAGGCACTTATTGACATAGCCCATCCCGATGATCGTCGTAAACTCGTGGAGCAGGCCAAAGAGGCGAGAATCCTTTATAAGGATCAGATTTTCATTGAAGAGTCCGCCTGTATCTACCCGGCCCATATCGCCACCTGGCAGGCCTTCGACGGGGGGCTGAAGGTGCTTTTCAGGGCCATCAAGCCCTCGGACGAGGAGGAGATGCGCCACCTCTTCTACCGGTTTTCGGACCAGGGTGTCTACACCCGCTATTTCAGTGCTATCAAGACTATGCCCCACAATAAAATGCAGTCATATGTCAATGTGGATTACAACCAGATTATCTCGATCGTCGGTCTGGCAGGGAAACCCGGCAAGGAGCGGATCATTGGAGAGGCCAGGTTTACCCGGTACCGGCGTCGACCCTATGGGGACATTGCCTTTATTGTGGATGAAGAATGCCAGAACCGGGGGATCGCCTCCTACATGTATAAGATGCTCATCAGATTGGCCAAGGAGCGGGGTCTGATGGGATTCACCGCCGATGTACTTCTCGAAAACAAGGCCATGATGCGGGTCCTGGAAAAAGGTGATTTGCCTGTTCAAACCAAGCTTGAACAGGATATCCTGAAGGTGACCCTGCCTTTTGAAGTTACAAGTGACTAAAGTCCGCCCTGGTGCGACGTGTTCATATGACCTATGCGGCCTGCGCATCATGGCAAACTCGTCTTTTTGAGCATGGCGTATTGATGACCGGTCTGGGCCAGGGTGTCGAGTGACTAAAGTTGGAGAAGATAGACCCCTATCGTTGCATAAAAAAAATGACAACAGGGTAAACTCTGAACCCGGGGCTGACAGAGATCTTTTTCCTTGAGCATGATGCCTCACCGTTTGTTCACATGTCCGCCCTCGGCGGATCGAATATTGAACGTCCAACGTTCAACCTTGAACCCAAGGCGGTAGGCCCTGGAACCCTGAACCCGGAACCCAGAACCCAGAACCGTTACCCGTCGAGTAGACTACAAAGGTGAACACATGAAGACATCCGACGAACTCCGAACCGTTTTGAGCGATCTCTTTAAGAATCAAAAACTCGCGGTCCTGGCGACCCACAATCACGGGCAGCCTTACACCAGTCTGGTCGCCTTCGGCGCCAGCGAAGACCTTCGCTATTTGGCCTTTGCCACTACACGATCAACCCGTAAGTTCAATAATCTCTCTGGGGATCCCCGGGTGTCCATGCTCGTTGACAGCCGATCCAACCGGGTTTCCGACATCCGAAAGGCCGTTGCAGCAACGGCAACCGGCCGGGCGGAAGAAGTTGAGTCAGAGGAAAGAGAAGAACTCCTTCGAGTGTACTTGTCGAAACATCCTCACATGGAGGCGTTCGCGCGGTCTCCTTCCTGCGCCCTTTTACGGGTGGAGGTCGAGACCTATTATGTGGTCCGTCAATTTCAAAAAGTTTTCGAACTCCACATGAAGCCATGAAACTGTGTATCCCTTTAGAAGATATTGAGAGCGGCGTTCGCCGAGAGGTGGGAGGAAAGGCTTTTGCCTTGGCCAGGATGGCCGATGAAGGTTTTTCCGTGCCCCGGGCTATGAGCGTCACAAGTGCCGCCTACCGACAATATGTCGAATTGACCGGGCTGGGTGAACGGATCGGGCTCGAACTGAACCGAAAGGATTTCCATGACATGCGGTGGGAGGAGGTCTGGGATGCGTCCCTGCGTATCAGAAACCTCTTTTTGAATACACCGATCCCACGCGCCATCGAAGATGTCTTGAGGCATGAAGTTGGGGAGGCCTTCGCCGATGTGCCTGTGGTTGTGAGGTCTTCAGCGCCCGGCGAGGATTCCGCCAAAACCTCTTTTGCAGGACTCCACGAGTCCTATGTCAATGTGTGGGGTACGGATGCGATCGTGGAGCACATCCGGAAGGTGTGGGCGTCTCTTTGGTCCGACGGGGCCCTCCTCTATCGTCAGGAACTGGGGCTGGATTATGAGACAAGCTCCATGGCGGTGCTGATCCAGGAAATAGCAGTGGGCGATCGCTCCGGGGTGGCTTTCAGCAGGAATCCGAATGACCCGGAACAAAGCGTTATCGAGGCCGTTTACGGGTTAAACCAGGGACTGGTGGACGGCACCTTGGAGCCGGACCGATGGACCCTGAACCGGAATACGGCCACGATTATTTCCCACCGGGCCGGTTCAAGGGATCAACGGATGGTTCCGTCTTCGGAAGGCGTCCGGTTGGAGGCTCTGGAAGCCGGAGATATTCAGGGGCCATTGCTTTCGGACGAAGAAGTCTCCGGTGTCTTCGGGTTGGCCATGCGGGCGGAGCACTTTTTCGGCCGTCCCCAGGATGTGGAGTGGACTTATCGGGAGAGACGTCTGTACGTGTTGCAGTCCCGTCCCATTACCACCCTTTCCGGAGGCTCCGAAGAGGACAAACGGCCCTGGTATCTGAGCCTGAAAAGGAGCCTGGGGAATCTGGAGGCCCTTCGGAAGAAGATCGAGGAGAATCTCATTCCGGCCATGATCCGGGAAGCAGAGGATTTGGCTTTGTCGGATCTGAAAGGCCTCGCAGACGAAGACCTCGCCCTGGAGATCGTCCGGAGAAAGAAGATCTACGATGACTGGTACGGGGTCTACTACCGGGATTTTATCCCCTTTGCCCATGGCTTCCGGCTCTTCGGCCAGGTCTACAATGACACCATGGAGCCTTCGGATCCCCATGAATTTATCGATCTTCTCTCGGACACGGGAATGGTCAGTGTGGAAAGAAACCGAAGGCTCGGGGAACTGGCCGTCATGATCCGGGAGAACTCGGGTCTGAGACGGGCCCTGGAACAGGGAAACCTCGATTTCGAGGGGACTTTCAAAAAGAAAGTGGAGGCCTTCATGCAGGACTTTCGGGATCTTTCCTGGGAGTCGTCCCGGGTCTTCAACGAAGAGGCAGCGTTTATCCGTTTCCTCCTCGAAATGGCTTCCAGACCGGCTGAAACCGGAGGGAAGAAAAGCAGGGATGCCGCGCGTCTCCGGAAAGAATTCCTCAGACGGTTTCAAGATGTGAAGAGAACCGAGATGGAGGCATTCCTGGATTTGGCAAGAACAAGCTACCGGCTGAGAGACGATGATAATATCTACCTCGGGAGAATCGAGGGCCGAATGCTTGTGTCGGTGCATGAGGGACAAAAACGAATATTTGCAAGATCAGGGAAGTCGGCGGAAAACCTCTCTGTCGAGGATGTCATCAAAGGGCTGAAGGACTCCCATTTTGTGCCCCAGGACCCGGAGACCGCACGGGCCGAGAAAAAGGAAAAGGACTTCAAGCCGCGACAGCTCGTGGGACAGCCTGCCGGACCGGGGCTTGCCCGTGGCGCGGCACGGGTCATTCGGGAGGCGACGGACCTCATGTCCTTCAAGGCCGGGGAGATCCTGGTGTGCGACGCGATTGATCCCAATATGACTTTTGTGGTACCCCTTTCTGCGGGAATCGTGGAAAGAAGAGGGGGCATGCTCATTCACGGGGCCATCATCGCTAGAGAGTATGGCCTCCCCTGCGTCACCGGCGTTCCCGAAGCCGTCGAGCTCATTCACACCGGGGATAAAGTTACCGTTGACGGCTATCTTGGAATTGTCATCATCGGCTAGTTTTCATCCGAGAATTCCGCGCTTGCGGCTTTATTAAAACTATCGTGAATCACTCTGGTCCGCAATAAAACCTTCCACTCCAAGCAGGGGCCGCCATGTGCTCTTTGCTGTCCCTCTAAGCGTGGGATTTTGCCGTCCGTGGCTCCGTTCACTTCAGAATTTTAAACACCGATGCACGACTCTACAAAGGAGGATGCAACATGTTTGATCAAAAGGGCGTGAGGCCTGAACTCGAGGCTATGGGGTTTAAAAATGTTGGAGATATTTACTGGAATGCGACGACGCCCCATCTCTATGAAGAAATCGTCCGACGGCGGGAAGGGCATATCGGTCATCTGGGCCCGGTCGTGGTCAGGACCGGGCATCACATGGGCCGATCGCCCAATGATCGGTTCATCGTCAGAGAGCCCACCAGCCTGGACAAGATCTGGTGGGGCGACGTGAACAAGGGGATCGATGAAGACAAATTTATGAATCTCTTTTACAGACTTCAGGCCTATTTTCAGAACAAGAGCCTTTTTATCCAGGACTGCTATGCGGGCGCGGCCCCGAAATACAAAATGCCTATCCGGGTCATCACGGAGACGGCCTGGCACAATCTCTTTGCCCGGAACATGTTCATTCAGATGCAGAGCAGAGAAGAAGTAAAGACACACGTCCCCGAGTTTACCATTATCAATGTCCCTCATTTCAACGCAGTTCCTGAATTGGACGGCACGAGTTCCGAGGCCTTCGTCCTGCTGCATCTTGGGAAAAAGCTCGTCCTGATCGGAGGAACGAGTTATGCGGGGGAGATCAAGAAGTCGGTCTTTACCATGCTGAACTATGTCCTGCCCCAGGAGTCGGTCCTGTCCATGCATTGCTCCGCCAATGTGGGTGCGGGGGATGACGCGGCTGTTTTTTTCGGTCTCTCGGGTACGGGGAAGACCACACTTTCGGCCGATCCGAACCGGCTTCTGATCGGTGATGACGAACACGGCTGGAGTGATGAGGGCGTCTTTAATTTTGAGGGCGGCTGCTATGCAAAGGTTATAAGGCTTTCCATGGAGGCGGAGCCCGAGATCTATGAATGTACAAGACGTTTCGGGACGGTCCTGGAAAATGTGAATATGGACTATGGCACAAGGCGTATGGACCTGGACGATGCTTCGCTCACGGAAAATACCCGTGCGGCCTATCCCATCTCCCATATCGCCAGCGCCCGGCGTGAAGGGTTCTGCGGACATCCGAAGAATGTCATCATGCTGACCTGCGATGCCTTCGGGGTCATGCCGCCGGTTTCGCGGCTCACGGCGGAGCAGGCGGTCTACCATTTTCTGAGCGGGTACACGGCCAAGGTGGCGGGAACGGAGATCGGAGTCAGGGAACCCGGTGCCACTTTCAGCGCCTGTTTCGGCGCCCCCTTCATGGCCCTGCCGCCGACGGTCTATGCCGAGCTTTTCATGAAAAAGATCAAGACCCATAAGGTCGACTGCTGGCTGCTCAACACCGGTTGGGTCGGTGAGCCCTATGGCCGGGGGGACCGGATAAGGATCGCCTATTCCCGCGCATTGATCAAAGGCATCCTGGAAGGCACCCTTTTGAAAGTAGAGTACGAAAAAGACCCCCTTTTCGGTTTCATGGTGCCGAAGACCTGTGAGGGCGTGCCTCCGGAGGTCCTTAATCCCCGGCTTATGGCATCCAACAGGGAGCAGTACGAAGACCGGGCGAAGAAGCTTGCAGGAGATTTCAAGGACAATTTCAGACAGTTCGAAAAAGAGGCGTCCTCCGAAGTCCTGAACGCCATGCCGTAGAAGAATGATTCACCGGGGATCCACACAGACCTGCCGGTCGGGCGACCTGCCTGACCGGCAGAAAATATCAAGGGATCCTGCAGATTCCCAATTCCTTGCGGATTCTTAAGGGGATTAGGGCCGAAAGCAAGCTCATTGCCATAAAGCCGGCCCCTTTGGTGAGGGCAATGCATGAGCCGGAACGCCGGGTGTCGAACTTATCAGTTCATGGATCCCATGACCTGGCTCATCCTTTGCTGGGCGGCCTGAACCTCTGGTGACATCATATATTGCATCATTTTCATCATGGACCCGGCCATTCGCTTTCCCAGTTCCTCGGATTTTTTCTGGCTGGCCCGGAGTTCATCCGGCAGGTTTTTGGGATCTTTCAATTCGGGATACTTTTGAGCCATCTCTTTCAGTCTGGGAGCGAGATCGTCCATTTTATCGGAAAAGTCGTTCATGGCCGCGGCGACAGTCTTGGCCGAATCGGCCTTGTCCAGATTTTCGACGTAGTCCTCCATCACTTCGACGAACTCACCGTTCAAAGAAATAACCTCATCGTATTTCCCACCGCAGTTTGAAAAAAAAGGCATCAGACAGATGAGAATAAAAACCAACCCCAATTTTTGTAACATTTGCATCTCCTTTTTAATTTAATTTTCCTCGATTTGTTATCCTTGCCCAGACTTGACATTTCACGATTTTTTTGAGATTCCTCCAATGCAACCTTGGGGATTTTTTAAACTATCGATGAAGAAATATCAAGCGGCATGGGTGAAAAATATTTTGTTACGGGTAGTAAACAACGCATAAACCAGAGACAAAGGAGGAAAGAACCATGGGAATCAGGCTCACCTGGTACGGGCAAGCATGTTTTTTAATTGATACGGGAGATGCAAAACTCCTTATCGATCCCTTTATTACCGGCAACCCCACCGCCACCATCAAATCGGAAGACATTGCGGCAGATTATATCCTGGTATCTCACGGTCACGGCGACCATCTCGGGGATACCGAGGACATTGCCAAAAGGACCGGCGCCATGGTCATCTCGAACTATGAAATACACAACTGGCTGATCGGAAAGGGCCTCGAAAATGTCCATCCCCAGCACATCGGCGGCGGTTTCGATTACCCTTGGGGACGGGTCAAATTGACCATCGCGCACCACGGTTCAGGGCTCCCGGACGGCAGCTATGGCGGAAATCCCTGCGGTTTTCTCCTCTATATCCAGGGAAAGAAGATCTATCATGCCTGCGATACCGGGCTTTTCTATGATATGAAACTCATCGGCGAAGAAGGCATCGACCTGGCTATCCTTCCCATCGGTGACAACTTTACCATGGGACCGGATGATGCACTTCGCGCCATCAAGCTGATCCAGCCCCAAGAGGCCATTCCGATCCATTACAACACCTTCGATATCATCAAACAGGATCCTCATGCCTGGGCGGTGAGGGTGGAAGAAGCGACCTCTACTAAAGTTTCCGTGATGAATCCAGGGGACCTGTTTGAGATGTAACGAGTCCATGGATAGAGCCCGATGCGATCGTGATGAGGGTCTACGATCACGAACCGTTCGAGTCCAATGAGGTCTCAGTAAAGAATCCGGGTCCAGAGGGCCCGGCTTTGGGCTAACCCCGGAGGGGGATCATAGTTACAAGTGACTAAAGCCCGCCCTGGTGCGACGTGTTCATATGACTTATGCGGCCTGCGCATCATGGCAAACTCGTCTTTTTGAGCATGGCGTATTGATGACCGGTCTGGGCCAGGGTGTCGAGTGACTAAAGTTGCGGTGTCGCTCCGCGACCTTCATCCGGAAAACGAGCACAATAAAAAGACCGGAAATTCAAGACTCCAATACTCCAAATCATTTTTCCGGCATAGCCAACTGTCGCTGACTCCCGCAAAACGGGATCTTCGACTCGCCCTAAGGACCAGGTTTTTAACAGCTAATAAACAAAGGCGCCCTCATTGTGGGCGGAGGTATCGCCGGCATCCAGGCGCCCCGGGCCATTGACGCCTGCCTTTGTGGGGGCGGGAATATCGAGGAAGTTCCGGCCCTCTCCAAATGACAGAAATGAGTGTTTGGAGCGGGCCGAGTGGACGTCAGTCCAGATCCAGGTTGGCCTTACACTCATTGCAGCGCACGGCACCCCGGAAAACCTTATGGCCGCATTCAGGGCAAACGTAGCGGGCCTCTTCGTCCTTGATCCACTTCTCGGTTCCCATCTCCCGCCAATAGGGAATGGCCCGCAAAATGACCTTTTTGCCCACAGCCATCGGAAAGTCTTCAATAAATTGACAGGGAAACGCATCGCACTGGTGGCAACCCGTATAACCTTTCTTCCGGGCACACGCTCTGATGTCACACTGCCGGCAGTGCATGAAAAGGTCGTCCGACAGGCAGCCATTGCAACGGATATCTTCTATCGAAAGACTCTCAGCGTTCGGAAGGTGGCCTTTACCGTGGACTTTTCCCTGGTATAGACGAAGTAATCGTTCCTTGAATTTTTGATTATGATCACGATGCGCAATATGGATGGCGCATACACCGCAATAAAGGCCACAGGGGGAGATAAAATCCGGATTTACACTCATAGCTTGTCTCCACTGGATTTTTGCCTGCGGTTGCAGGAACCATAGGGATTACAGTCGGGCCAGTCTGCCCACGAGGTAGCTGTCCATGATCAAATGGATGATGTGGTGGACCACACAAAAGGCCAGGGCCAGGCCATAGGTCGGAAAAAGGGTCATCTGGATCAGGACTGAAAGGGGCAGGGTCTTCTGCCCACCCATGAAGATGAGACTCTCCATCCGTCCAGGCCCGAGGCGCCCTATCCAGGCAAAGAAGAAGGCGGCTGCAAGGAGAATTCCATGAAAAAGAAAGGACAAAATCAGGACGACGACCATCTGTGCGCGGCTGTCCAGGACCGCCGTTTTTGCCCCTGACAGGGCTATCCAGACAATGGCCAGCACCATGCACTGGTTGATGATGGGACTGATTTTGTGGGCCATGATCCGGCAGGGACCGCTTTTAGGCCTCAGCATCAGTCCCAGAAAGAGCGGCAAGAGGACAAGGATACCGATCTGGATCATCATCCTTCCCTTGTCGATGGGCACTGCAATGGCGCCCCCCTCCATCTGAAGGAGCCATGCAAGAGAGAACGGGACGGTGAGGATACTCAGTCCGTTGCCCATGATGGTGATCAGAAGGGCATGAGCCATGTTTCCGCCGGCGGCCCCGGTCATGACAACCCCGCTTGTCAAGGTCGTGGGCATGACCGCGACCAAAAATAGTCCGATTCGGATGCCCGGATCCATGGGGTATAAGGCGAGCACGCAGGCAAGGGCCGGAGCAATCAGGAAAATAAGGGTCAGCGTAAGCAGCGTGCCGGTGACGTCTCCCAGCCCTGTTTTGATTTCACGGGTTCGGAGGATGAGTCCGGAAAGAAAGAAAATCAGGAAGATGATCGTATCTGCGCCATGGTGGGCCTTCCACCATTTTCCAAGTCCTGCCGTCGTCCCGGAGGTATCAACCAGGGTCAGGACGGAAACCGCGATGATGCCGATAAAAAACCAGTTTTTTTTCAAAAATCCCAACAATAAAATGCCCTCTCAGGCTCTTGAAATATCCCCAAAATCGCAGCATTGGGGATACCTCTCCGCAAACATTCAGGTAAGAACTAAATCCCCGGAGTCTAGACGACCACTTTGAAAATGTCAAAAGCGGATATCGCCCTGTGCGGAAGAAAAATACCGATGGAGAAAAGGCTTGACATGAAAGCCTTCGTTTCATAGCGTAAAAATAGTTTAAGGGCAGGAATCATGATAGAAAACAACCAGGTTTCCCGCCCATTGTCACCCCGTCCAAGATCGATCAAGGATTGAGGGTGTCCACCAGTATCTTCTTTGAGGACGACGGAACCGAACAGAAAGGTTACGCCGTGATCCGCAGGAACGGGCGTAAAGAGATTCCCGGAAGATGGAGCAAGCTCGGCTTTACCTATTTGTCACTCACCAGTCTTCGCGCCCCACATGTTATCGAATCCTTCATCGTCAAATTTTCGCCCCTCAAAAAAAGTCGAGGGTCCTTTTCGACCACCCCGGGGAGGGGTTTGTGTTTGTGTTGAAGGGGGAAATGAAATTCGTTCATGAAAATCTTGCAATATCGTCAAAGGAAAGGAGAAAGGTTATGAAAGGAAGCTTTCGGGGTTCAACAGGCGTACTCATCATCTCACTGGCTTTGTGCATCGGTTTGCTTCTGCCGCCTATGAGCGAGGCAGGTCAATTCAAAAAAGAGTATAAGATGCAGGTCAATGTGGGCCCCACGTTTTACTGGGGTATGGGGGCCACTAAATTTGCCGAATTGGCAAAGCAGAAGACCGACGGCCGGATCAATATCAAACCCTATTTTGGTAGTGCTCTTTTGAAGGGGGCTCAGTTGAAAGCGGCGCAGTTGGTGTCAAAAGGCGTTATCGATTGCGCTTACGAGTCGACCATCAATGTGTCTCCGGTAATTTCCGAATGTAATATTTTCTCGCTTCCCTTTTTTATCAATACCTTTGAAAACCTCGACAAGCTTGAGAAGGGTGAGACCGGAAAGGTCGTCTTCCAGGCCATGGAAAAGAAGGGCATGAAACCCCTGGCTTGGGCTGAGAACGGATTCCGCCAGGTTACCAACAGCAAACGGCCGATTCAGCGACCCGAAGACGTGAAGGGATTGAAGCTCCGTGTCGTGGGAAGTCCCATTTTCATCGATATCTTCAGGACACTAGGGGCGGATCCGGTCAACATGAACTGGGGGGATGCGGTCACGGCCTTCCAGCAAGGGGTGGTCGACGGTCAGGAGAACCCGGTGGGCGTTCTCATCCCGGTGCAGATCTATAATTACCACCAGTATGCCACCTTCTGGAATTATCTTGTCGACCCGCTGATCATTTACTGGAATAAAAAATCATGGGATGCCTTTCCAAAGGATATCCAGAAGGCCATTCGGGAAGCGGCCGAGGAGTCCGGACGGTTCGAGATCGCTCTCTGCCGCGCAGGGCTTGACGGAGACAAATCTCTCAATATCCTGAAAAACGAGTTCAACCACACCATGGAGGTCCCTGAACCTGTCAAGTTCATGGAAGGAAAGGGTATGACCGTCACTTTCCTCTCCGAAGACAATCTCAAGGCCTTCAAAGCCGCCACCAAACCCGTCTATGACAGGTGGGTTCCCAAGATCGGTAAAGACCTCTACGAGAAGGCCGTAGCCGATATGCAAAAATAGGTTCTACCTCAATATCGCAACTTTGGGGTTTAGTCTGTAAAGGCCCTTGGAATCCCTATGGTTCCCAGGGGCCTTCTTTTAGGAGAATTTGATGAGTAATGTGAAAGAACGGATCAGGTTGGATCACTGGCTCGCCGCACTCTTTCTCTTTGCCATGGCGGCCATTGCCTTTATCAACGTGCTGAGCCGATATCTGTTCCATTTCTCCTTCGCATCCACGGAAGAGATCACGATCAACCTCTTTGTCTGGATGACCGTCATCGGTTCGGGCATTGCCTTTGAGCGGGGCGGTCAACTGGGGATGGTGACCCTATACAACTGCTTCCCAAACAGCATGAAGCGATGGGTGATCTGTGTGAGTTCAGGGTTGAGTGCCGTTCTCTTTATTTTGGTGGATATCTATATGATACAGGCGATCTATGATGAATTGACCCTGTTCCAGGCAACGTCCGCGGCCCTGGGCATTCCCGTCTGGATCTACTATGTGGGCGTCCCCGTTTTTTCGGTTTTTGTCTTCACCGGAATCTATCGGCATACGGTCTCCAAGCTGGCCTCGCTGCAACAGGAGGGCGGCAAATGATGGCGACCCTGGTTATCTTTGGGTTGTTCCTCCTGCTGATGGCCTTTGGATTGCCCATAGGCACGGCCCTGGGTATTGCCGCCGTCGTTACTATCTTCCAGTTTGACCTGGGCATTGAAATGCTGGGCGTCAATTTTTCCTCCGGTATTGCGTCCTTCCCTCTCCTTGCCATCCCCTTTTTTGTTCTTGCAGGGGTCATTCTTGAAAAGGCCGGGCTTGCCGCATCCATTGCCCGTTTCTTCGAACTCCTGGTCGGGAGGGCCGTGGGGGGACTTGCCATGGTGGCCGTGCTCACCTGCATGTTCTGGGGGGCACTCTCCGGATCAGGACCTGCAACGACCGCAGCCGTTGGTCTTATCCTCCTGACCCCCATGGTCAGGCACGGGTATGACAAACATTTTGCCGGAGCCACCATAGCGAACTCCTCCGACCTCTCCATTATCATTCCCCCGAGCATTGCTTTCATTATCTACGGCAATATCACGAGCGTCTCGGTGAGTGCACTCTTTGTCGCCGGCATTGTTCCGGGACTGATCACGGGGGCCGGTACGGTCCTGGTTGCCTATCTCGTGTCGAGGAAGAGGGGATATCGGGGCCTGGAGAAAAGGGGAAGCCTCAAGGAGATCCTCGCCGCCTTCAGAAAGTCCATTTGGGCTATCCTGGCGCCGGTCATTATCCTGGGAGGCATCTACACGGGGATCTTTACGCCCACTGAGGCAGCCGTTGTGGCGGTTTTTTACAGTCTCGGCATAGCCATTTTTATTTACCGGTCCGTGACCTGGAGGGATATGGTTCGGATGCTGGTGGATGCCAGCGTGACGAGTTCAGTGATCATGTTTATCGTCGTATTCGCCGGGATCTTCACCTGGACGGCCTCCGTTATCGGCGTCATCGATATGGCGGCCAACGGCATCGTCAGGATGTCGCCCAACGCCGTGGTTATGATCATCCTCGTGAATCTGCTGCTCCTGGGCCTGGGGATGATCCTGGATGCCATCTCCATTTCCTACCTCATCATGCCGATTCTTATTCCGGTGCTCGCGGCCTTTAAGATCGATCCCCTCTGGTATGGGGTGATTTTCATTTCAGCCCTGGCCATCGGCCAGGCCACGCCCCCCGTGGGGGTCAACCTGTTTACGGCCGCCAATCTGATCAAAGGGAATCTCGACGCAGTGGCCAAACAGGCGATCCCCTTTGTGATCATGGATGCCGTCGTCCTCATTATCCTGTCTGTTTTTCCGGGGCTGTCTCTGTATCTGCCGATAAAAGCAGGCCTCTATGTCCCCTGAAAAAGCAGGCGGCGCCTATGTCCCGCGCCAAGTCATAGAACGACTCACTAACTTTTATTTATGGAGGAGACCATGAAGATACCCCAGTACATTACAGTGCAGGAAGTCGGCAGGGTGTGTAAGGAACTCAAAATCAGCGATTGGACCAAAAAAAAGGAACCAAAGATATCCCTGAAGGAGGCCAAGATTGTTCTGGCCGAGATCAACAAGAAGGGCATGGACATTGATCCAAAGGCTTTCTGCGCCGGTCTGGAGGTGGAACTCGAGCACGGGATGACCTTCAAGGATGCCAACGTGACCAACAACCATCCTGTGCTCACCGGCCTGATCGTGCTGGCCCACCTCAAGGAATCCCTGGATTATTACAGCCTCCTGGAGGTGGCGGAGCTGGAAGGGGATTTGCTCAGGGCCGTGGTGCGAGGCCAGGCAAAGAAAATCAAGGCGTACTATGCCAGACTTGCAAAGGCGAGAATCGCCTTGAGGAAGACGGAACTGGCGCGGCTTGAAGGGAAGTAGAAACTGAAAGGAATCGACAATGGGAAAGATTCTTGTGGTGTACCATAGTCAGCAGTTCGGGGACACCGGGACCCTTGCCGAAGCCCTGGCAGAGGGCGTGCGGGAAGGTGGCGTTGATTTTGAAATGATCAACACGAATGAACAGCGTGTTTTTTGAAAAATGTTCTTATAACATACGAGGAGAAGACCATTGGGTGAAAAAGAGACCAACAGAAACAATGTCTTTCATATAAAGGGTCGGCCGGAAGGAGAGCGCCCTCGGGAGATGCTTTTTAAAAAGGGACCGGAGACATTAAGTGATGCGGCCCTTATGGCAATTCTTCTGACGACCGGCAGGCAGGGGAAGAATGCGGTGGCCCTCGCCCGGGAGATGCTGAGCGAATTGGGCGGTTTTCGGGGTCTCATGTCGGCAACCTATGAAGACCTTCTGAAGATAAAAGGACTGGGCAAAGCCGGGACGGCAAGGATCCTGGCCGTCATGGAGATCGCAAAGAGGCAGCTTCGCCAACCCTTTAAGGAATTGAATCTCGAGCAAAATCCCAATGATCTTTTTGATTATTTAATGGTTTCAATGGCCAATCTGAAACGAGAGGAATTTCGTCTCCTCCATCTCGACAGATCGAAACACCTGATCGCAGAGGAAATCCTATTCAAGGGCACCTCGGATATCTCTGCCGTTTATCCCCGTGAGATCGTCGAGTCCGCGCTAAGGAAAAACACATCTGCTCTCATCCTGGCCCATAATCACCCCACCGGTCTACCCGACGCGAGCGAAAAAGATATCTCTTTCACAAGGGCTCTTGTGCAGACCTGCTGGTCCGTTGAGATCCCTATCCTTGATCACATCATCGTAGGGAGAGGCGGCTTTATGAGCATAAAAAAATACTATCCCGATATCTTTGAAGGAGAAAATGACATCGCGTAAGATCTCAGGAAAGAAAACGAAGGATCAAAGGCAATGTCACAAGCGACAGCAAAGTGGAAACAACGACCAACTCGGCGGTTTCTCTGGAATTGCGGTTATAGCGCTCTGATAAGAGATAATTGAAGACGGCCACCGGCATGGAGCACTGAAGGATCAGAACACCGCGGGCAGTTCCTGTGAGGTGCATCAGGGAGGAAACAAGGATGCCCACTCCAAAACCCATGCCGAGACGCAAGATCGACAACGATAGTGCACGCTTGATATTCATGACTTCGAGTCGCGCCAGAGAAACCCCCAGAGTCAAGAGCATCAGCGGAATAGTAAAATCGCCCAGTAATTCCGTTGTCTTTCCTATCCATTCCGGCGGTCTCAATTCGCCCACAAGGAAGAACAGGGCCAGGAATACCGCATAAATGACAGGAAATTTGAGCAGGTACACGGGTGAGGTCGCTCCCGAATACAACCACAGTCCGATCGTAAATTGACCCACACAAAAGACAGAAAAAACGACGATAGCCAGGGCGAGTCCCGGTTTTCCGAAGGCGAAAAGGCAAAGAGGAAGTCCCATGTTTCCGATGTTGGCAAACATTAAAGGGGACAGAAATCCTCGTTGGGGAAGGCCAGTAAACCAAAGAACCGCTGCACCGATCAATCCGAACAAAGTGATGGCAATCACCGTTGCAATACCCATTTGTCCCAGCAGATAGGGCGAAATGGAGAGGTTGCTGAGGGTAGAAAAGACGAGACACGGGGCACTGATGTTCATCACCAGAGAACTCACCAGGTCGGTGTCGTACGGGCGACCCAGTTTCCCCCAGCACCAGCCGAGGGTGATGGCAATGAAAACGGGGGCGATCACATTGAGGAATTGATGAATCATTTGCCGAAAGTGTCGACGATGTTGGCTGATTTATGCTTGTTGCCTGTTTCTTGAAGGTCGGCATTTCAGGATTGCCATGGTATAAGTTACTTCCTGACGGAAATCCCGGTGAATTATCCAGCCGGCAGGCTATCTGAAAGATGCAGGTTAGTCAAACGCTACATGAAGGCCCTGGTTCACCATCAAGGCATCATCTCCCCGTCAAGCCGGGGTCTAGGGAGCGGCGTTGCCTTCGATCGTTCCTCCCTGCGACGTATTGTTCATACGCCTCAGTCGTCACTCCTCGGCGCCTTGCATCTAATACCTTGCTGGTGCCCAGGGATGTACCAAAATCCCTTGCCCTCTTTGATGATGCGGAAACTTGACGGTGGATTTTGGGAAGGCCCTGAGCAAAGTCGAAGGGCTGCGTTGCTTTCCAGTCGGAGGCTGGTAAACCCGCCGGAGGTTTATCCTCTATAACAAAATTTAATTTCAGGAGGGCGATTCATGTTTTTTGAACTTCGCGAATATCGTATAAAGGATGGAAAACGAGAACGTTGGGTCAAATTGATGGAGGAGAAAATCATCCCCTTCCAGATGTCCAAAGGCATGGTCGCCGTAGCCAGCTTTGTCGCGACCGAAGAACCGGATCTCTATGTTTGGATCAGGCGCTTCGAAAGCGAAGAAGAACGCGAAAAACAGTACAAAGATGTATATGAAAGCGATTTCTGGCAGAATGAAATCAAGCCCGAAGGTGATGAGATGCTTGACCGGGATAGGATGCAGATTACCCGGCTGGAGGCTACTTCGAAGTCGGTGATCCGATGAGGAAAGGCCCGATACCGAGAACAACAGCGTCCCGGAAAATGAAAAGAAACTTGATGTGATGATCTTTTTTCCTTTGAGTGGGTAAATCCGTGAAGACGACTCTGGAGAAAGATGTTGAAAGTGTAAACCTGACAAGCGGGCTTTTCCTGGTTTTGATTTGTTTCCTGTGGGGGGCCAATGTCGTAACCATCCGAATAAGCAACAGCGGCATCCCCCCGCTCATGGCAGCGGCATTCCGATCCTTACTGGCCGCGGCAATTCTCTGGGTTTATGTCAGCATGAAGGGTCAATCGGTCCTCTTCCCTCGCGGGGAGAGAATCCATGGAGCGGCCATAGGATGTCTCTTTGCCATGGATTTCCTGTTCCTGTACTGGGGCATCGCTTTCACGACCGCATCCCGTTCCATCATCTTTCTTTACACCCATCCGTTCTGGGTCGGCCTGGGGGCACATTTTGTGGTCCGTGGGGACCGTTTTACACTGCCCAAAGGGATCGGCCTTGTGCTTGCCTTTGTCGGGGTCATCTCTGTTTTTTCGGCCCGATCTGAAAGACTCCCTCAGCACTATTGGATCGGGGATCTCATGGAGGTGGCGGCCGCCGTCTTCTGGGCTGCAACCACACTCTACATCAAGCGGGTCGTTCAGCAGAAACCCATATCCCATTACCAAACCCTCTTTGCCCAGCTTTTTTACTCAGTGCCCCTGTTGGCTCTGGGAGCCCTTATCTTTGAACGAGGCAGGCCCCTTGACCTTTCGCCGGTCGTTTTGATCGCCTTTTCTTTTCAAGTCATCGTCGTGGCCTTTTTGAGTTATCTGCTGTGGTTCTGGATGATCATCCGGTTCCCGGTCAGCAATCTTACCGCTTTTACCTTCCTGGCGCCACTATTCGGAGTGATTCTGGGTGCCGCAGTCCTGTCGGAACCGGTTACGCCCCTTGTGTGGCTTGGAATGGGGCTTGTGGGAGCGGGCATATATTTTGTGAACAAACCAAGATAGGGGACAGTAAATAAATCGATGTGAACCCTTTGCGGATTACGGAAAGGAGAAATCACGTGTATCGAGCTCAACTCAGATGGCAACCTGTGGCGTTCCTTCTACTTCTGGCCCTGACCTGGGGAGCGAATATGGCCTTTGTAAAGATCGGAGCACGGGAAATTTCACCTCTTTTCATGGCCGGTCTGCGTTCCCTCGTGGCCGCCTTTTGCCTCTACATCTGGATGAAGTTAAAAGGCATTGACCTGTTTCCTACGAGAATGATTCTCATTCACGGGATTGCAATTGGAATCATGTTCGGGGTGGAGTTCGGTCTTATTTATGTGGGACTCCAATATACCACGGCCTCCAGGACCTATATCCTTCTCTACTCGGCGCCCTTTTTTGTCGCTCTGGGCGCCCATCTCTTTCTCCGGGGTGACAAGCTCAATGTCTGGAAGTCCGCCGGTCTCATCGTTGCCTTCTGCGGGATTACGATCCTGTTCATGCGTGGAGATATGGGTACTTTTACCCTCGGTTCCCTGCCTGGTGATGTCATGGCCCTCCTGGCAGGCGCCGTATGGGGGGCCACGACAGTCTACGTAAAGAAATTCCTTGCCCAACGTACTTTACCCTTGCAGACTCTCTTCTATCAGGTCTGTTTTTCAGCCCCTCCGCTACTTATTGCCGGTCTCATCTTTGAAGATCCCGTGGTGTCCGGTTTTTCCGTGATGACGGCCTTTTCGGTGTTCTACCAGTGTATTATCGTGGCTTTTCTAAGCTACCTGGTGTGGTTTGAATTGATTCACCGTTACCCTGTGAGTCTGCTTCATGCCTTTTCTTTCTTTACTCCGGTTTTCGGGGTGTTACTGAGCGGCGCCCTGATCCTTGGGGAACTCATAAGCATGAAACTCATTGTGGCACTGGTGCTGGTGAGTCTGGGGACGGTCCTGGTGAACCGACGGCCGTCGGTCAAAGCGTCCTCGGGCGGTGAAAAGACCTCCGGGGCCTGATGAGGGGTCCGTTCGGAAGCGATTTCATCAAGAGATAAGCATTTGGAATCATGACCTCTCCAAGTCAGGCGGTGTGTTCCACCTAACCCAAACCCACCGCCTAATTCGCATATCATGCCTTGATGGTGGATCAGGGTCCCAAAATAGATCTTGCCAGCAAGGGAGGAGGTTGCGTAGGATAACACGCGAACAGCCGGGGATGCGTGTTAAAAAACCCGGGTTAACCCTATAAGGTTGTATAAAAAAACCTGCAACAATTAGGGCTTATGCATAGTACTTTTTCTTTTTCCCTGACGAACCGCTCATCTGCGCGCTCTCATGATCAGATCGAAACAGGCCGTCATCAACTCGGAGTACGCGAAAATGAAATCTGCTCTCGTCTACAGCGATAGTCTGCAATGTTACGATTTTGGGCCCGGTCATCCTTTTCGTGGAGACCGGCATGCCGATTTTATGAAACTGTTCATGAAGGAGATCGGGACGAGCGAGGACATCGCGATCGTCGAACCGACGCCCGCTACCGACGAAGACCTCGCACTCGTCCATTCCCCGCTGTATGTTGATTTTGTGAAAGAGGAGGCCTCCGACCCCTTTACCGGGACATCGTGGGGTTACCTGGACCTTGATACACCCCTCAGTCCGGGGATCAATACCGCGGCAAGAATGGTTGTCGGTGCAGGATTGAAGGCAGGGGAACTGGTGGCATCGGGACAATATGATGTGGCCGTGAGTGTCGGAGGCGGGATGCATCATGCCCGTCCGGCCCGCGGAGCGGGTTTTTGTATCTTTAACGATGTCGCTATCTGCATTCGTCACCTGCAGCAACGCCATGGAATCGGGCGGATCCTTGTGATCGACACCGACGGCCACGCCGGTGACGGCACGCTTGAGATCTTTGAGGAAGATCCCACGGTGCTGGTCATTTCCATCCATCAAAATCCCCGGACGTTGTATCCCGGAAAAGGCTTTGCCTCTCAAATCGGTCAGGGGGCGGGAAAGGGCTTTACCGTTAATTTCCCTCTGCCGCCCCGGACCGGCATCATGCCCTACTTGTACGCGATGCAGCACATTTTTTCACCCCTGGCCCGGGAGTTCAAACCGCAGTTGATCCTTCGAAATGGGGGTTCGGATCCTCATTTCAATGATCAGTTGGTGAACCTCGGCATCACGGTGCAGGGATTTCAACGTATCGGACAGGTCGTTCGAGAGGTCGCAGAATCTGTTTGCGAGGGTAAGATCATTGACATGATCGGCAGCGGTTACAATCCCGAGGTGCTTCCCTATGCCTGGCTTGCTTTGGTCAGTGGAGTGATCGGTTACCCCCTGGATTTGTGTGATCCGATACCGGTGCCCTCATGGCTGAGCGATGACTATGGGATGGAGCAGGTGAAGGGGACGGTGGCAGCCATTAAAAAGCACCTTTCTCCCTTCTGGGAGTGCATGCAGAGTTAAGGATTTAAGGGCGTCCGGTCGGCCTGTGAACCCTAATATTGAGAGAGGATCCTGAGATTGCTTCGCGAGATCTTTTCGGCCATCCTAACTTGTGTCCTGTCCCCTCCCGTAAGAAAAGGGCGTCTCCCTTTGAGAAAGGACAACCCCTCCCGCCCGTCTGTTTAGGGGCCGCTCCAGCGAATTCCCCTAAATCTCCTGATTCCAGACATGGGGTGCAAATTAGGTGGTGGATTTATGATTTCGAAGCTGTATTGACAATTCCGGCATAGAGGTGTAAGGCCCAACGGTTACCTCTCGCCAGGAGATTTGAGTTCCAATGACAAATGAAAATAGAAAAAAGGGTACCCTTGCCAAGGGAACCCCCTGGGGCCATGTGCTTCTTATCGTAGGGGCCGGCGTCGTGGTTTGTTTTCAGGTGGGAAAGGCCCCACCGGTGATCCCCTCCATCAGAGCGGAACTCGATATGAGCCTCTTTTCGGCAGGATGGATCCTATCCAGCTTCAATATCATCGGGTTGCTCCTGGGATCCATCATAGGCGCCCTGTCCGACGCCTTCGGTCACCGAAGGCTGCTCCTCGGCGGTCTTATATGTCAGGCCGCAGGGAGTCTTATGGGAGCCCTGGCCCATTCTGTACCCCTGCTTCTGGCCACCAGGGTCCTCGAGGGTATGGGTTACCTCATGGCCGCCGTCTCCGCCCCCTCATTGATTACACGGCTCGTTCAGCCCGGGGATCTCCGCCTCGCTCTATCCATCTGGAGTACCTGGTTGCCGGCCGGATCAGCCACCATCATGTTGATCACGCCGGCTATCACCTTTTTTTTCGGTTGGCGGGGGTTGTGGCTGATTAACGCGGCTATCCTTGCCGGCTATGCCGTCCTTGTCAAACGGTATACTGTCACACTGAAGGCCCGAACCCGCAGAAAGAAGGTCTTGTTGGGCCGTATTTGGCGGGACATAAGAATCACATCGACTTCAATGGGTCCGATACTTTTGGCGCTCTCCCTTTCGGCCTTTGCCCTCCAGTGGCTGGCTGTCATGGGTTTTCTCCCGACGCTTCTTATCGAGGATTACGGTCTCAGTACGGGAAAGGCCTCGATCTTGACCGGAATCATGGTCGGCGTTTGCGTACCCGGCAATTTGTCGGGAGGCTGGCTTCTTCAGAAGGGGTTTCGCCGATGGCACTTGATCGCCCTGTCAAGCCTGGTTATGGGATGCTGTAGTCTTGCCATCTACCAAGTCTCCATCCCGTTTTCTTTCCGATACTTTGCCAGTCTGGCCTTCTCGGGCATCGGAGGCCTTTTGCCCGCCGCCGTTCTGAGCGGTGCGCCTGTCCATGCGCCCCACGAAGAACAGGTGGCCACCACAAACGGTCTGATCATGCAGGGAGCCCAATTGGGGCAGGTCCTCGGTCCACCCATCCTTGCCTTGATCGTTTCAAATCTGGGGGGATGGCAAGCCGCACCCATGCTCCTGATACCTACTGCCGGACTTGGAATCCTGCTGTCCTTCGGATTGGCGGCATTGGAAAGGAAGTAAAAAAAATCTGACGACGTTACCCCTAAAGTTGCATCATTGGGGTTATTTCATTGACAAAAAGAGAAGGAATTATAAAAGATCGTTTTCCTGATGAAAGTCGCGGAGCGACACCGCAACTTTAGTCACTCGACACCCTGGCCCAGACCGGTCATCAATACGCCATGCTCAAAAAGACGAGTTTGCCATGATGCGCAGGCCGCATAAGTCATATGAACACGTCGCACCAGGGCGGGCTTTAGTCACTTGTAACTATTATCCCCTCCGGGGTTAAGCCAAAGCCGGGCCCTCTTGACCCGGATCTTTTACAAAGGCCGCCTCCACACGGCTAATTTATCTTGATATGGATGGAAAAATGGACCTTTCTTTTTTTCTCAACCCCGATAGTGTTGCCGTTATTGGTGCGTCCACGCGCCCGGGTACCTGGGGGAATCGAATCGCGGCCGGCCTGATAGAAAGCGATTACCCGGGCCCTCTGTATCTGGTGAATCCTTCCACCGGAGAGCTCTTCGGGTTGCCCTCCTATGCCGATCTCGACGAAGTCCCGGGAGATATTGAACTGGCCGTCATTGCCATTCCTGCGGACCGCTTGTGGCAAGCGCTGGAAAGCTGTGCCCGCAAGGGGATCAGGGGGGTCGTTATCATTTCTTCAGGCCTCGGAGAGATCAACAGCCAGGGAAAACACCTTGAGCAGGAGATGGTTGCCTTTTGCCGGCGAAAAAATGTCAGGATCATCGGCCCCAATGTCAGTGGGATTTACAACCTCCACGCCAAATTTTACGCAACGGGAGGAAATCATTTCCGGTTGAAATCCTCGCGGATGAGTTTTATTTGCCAGGGAGGATTCGCCGTCCACAATATTATAAGTCGCGCACATTCAAAGGGAATCGGGATCGGCAAGTTTGTGCAAACCGGCAATGAGGCGGATCTCCAGTGTACCGATTTCTTGGATTTGCTGGGGGCGGATCCGGAAACCGATGCTATCCTCATGTATATCGAGGGGATCAAGGACCCCGGACGGTTTATTCGACTCGCGCGGGAAATCGTTCCGAAAAAACCGATCATCGTTTACAAAGGCGGCAAGAGCGGGGCGGGAAATCGGGCCGCCGCATCTCACACCGGGGCCCTGGCCGGCGCTTATCAAATCTATGAGGGCTTTTTCAAACAGGCCCGTTGCATTCAGGCCTCCAGGTTCGAAACGATTATCGAACTGGGCCGTGCCCTTACCCATTTGCCTCCGCTGAGGGGTTCGCGGATTGGAATCATCACAGAGGGAGGTTCCTGGGGTGTCATGCTGACCGACCTTCTATCATCGAACGCGTTCTCTGTCCCGGAATTTTCAAAGCCGTTACAGGCGACATTACGTGATATCGGTATGCCCTCACGCGCATCCACAAAAAATCCGGTCGATTTCGGGGCGGGAAGAGGTACACTGGCCATTGAAGAAAAGGTGACCATCATCGAAGCACTGCTTTCCGGCGACGAACTCGATGCATTGATTATCCACGGATACGGTACCATTGGAACGGACCCGGAAACGACGCCGGACTGGATTATAACGTATCAAAGGCATGAAGAGGAGGTCGTAAGAAAGGGGCTTGCCCTGATGGCCCGTTACAAAAAACCCCTGATGTTCTGCGCTAATGCATCCCAGTTTGAGAGTACAACACTCCGAAATCTCGCACGCGATGAGATCCAGGTTTTCAGTCGCCTTGAAGATATTGTTGAAGCCCTGTCCGTGATGCGACTCTATCAAAATTACCGACGTTCGGAATTCCGGAACTCCCCCCGCTGAGCATGCCGGGGTGCGATCTTACAGTCATTGAATCCATGTAAGGCAATCAATCTTCCAGCTCAACATCGGGATAGAGTTTGCGCATGCAATCAGGACAAATGCCGTGGGTGAACTCGGCCTCGGAGTGGGCTTTCACATAGCTCTCGACCTGGTGCCAGTATCCTTCATCATCCCGGATTTTCTTGCAGGATGAACAGATGGGGAGCATGCCGCTCAAGGTTTTCACTTTTGACAGGGCCTCACGGAGTTCTCCAATCAATCGCTCTTTATCCTTCTCGGCCTCTTTCCTTTGGGTGATATCCCGCAATACGATCATTCTGCCTGAAAAATGCCCCTGGATATCCTTGAATGCCGAGGTGCTTAAATCATAATAGGCTATCCGTCCGTCTCTTTTGAATTCTATCTCCATTTTAGACGCCACGTGGCCACACAATTGTTCTACGAATTCGGAATCCTGCTGCCAGGCCTCTGAAATATGGCGACCAATACAGTCTGCAATGCAACACCGGAACAATTGTTCCGTTGCAGGATTCAGGTCCAGAATTCGGTCCTCATCGTCCAGGATGAAAACGGCGTCGCTCATTTCGGACACAAGGGCTTCTCTGGCAACCGGCAACAGGTCCAGAAGCCGATACTTGCTGACCGCCCGGATAAAAAGGAGCCCGCCCAGTCCGAATCCTATGGACCCGAAACTCACTCGCGTTATACCGAGTACCGAAGAAAGGCTGGTAATCGTCGGAACCAATGCCGCCACAAAGAGGGCCAGGGCCTGCCGGCGGTACATATGGAAAGACCTGAGGGCGGTCCATATGATAAGACAGACCCCTATGAAAGCAATGGTATAACTGTAGATGCAATGAAGAAAATACCCGGGTCCCCGATCCAGGTCTGCGAACATGAAAGCACCCTCTTTGTAAAAATCAAGAGTCCAGAACCATCCATGTTTATAATCAAGCGAGGAAAGCAGTATGGTTATGATGGGGATAATCATTGAAAGGGCGATTCGTCTCCCGGTGAGCAACTTGCCGAATCCCGTGTATTGAAGAGCGAAAGCAAACCACAGGACGGGCAGGGTGGATGCTGCGATGAAGTATACCCTGAACCAGAAAAGGGAGAGTTCCGGGGTGGAACTGATCATGCGCATGACACAGGAAATGGACCACAGACTGCAGTCCGCCATAATCAGGCAAAAGAGTTTGTAGCCCTGTTTGTTTCGATATTTCAGGCTGTGAACGCCGACACCTGCTGTCATCACGGCAATTATTCCAACGACTCCTACGAATACAAAATGGGTCCATTGCGGCATGGCAGTCTCTCCACTTCCTCTTCTTTTGGGTTATCAGTACGTGGATGCTTTATTGAAACTCGGTTCCCTGTATCGTCCCCTGAAAGTATAAGAAACAGATGCGGTTCTTCATCTGGATGTTGCAGGATTCTAATTTTAACTTTTTAATATGCTCGCATCGATACAAAAAATCAAACAATAAAAAATGGACCATGGCGACACATCTTGATTTGTGAATTCCGGTGTGTTACCTTATCTCTGTTAAATGACCTGATACGGGAGAGGCCGGGATGGTGAGGCCCAGGAGAATAGAGCATAAAGTCGCAGATAACCATGTCCTTTCGCACGATAACGAGCGAAAGGACATTTTTTATGACGATAAAGATGGGAAGCTGTTTAAGTATTTGCTCAATTGCAGTTTCCAATGTAACCTTTGGGTTGTGCTCTCTCAACAGGTGCATCATTCTCGGTTAAAAAAACGTAAATTCCGGTCATGGGACCTCTTATAAAAAATGAGGGGCCATCAGAAAGATCAATAAAAACGGGGCAACGGCGGCGGCGATGAACTGCGTCAGTCAAAACCATGTAAAGACTTGCATGGCATTTTGGGAGATGCGCTTCGCCCGCCCTGGGGAAGATCTTATGCGGTTTCCCGGGCAACGTTTTTTCGTTTTTGAAAAGAGGTTCACATGACCTCCACACTCACACGTCAATTTTCCTATATGTTGGTAGTAATTTCGTTGAACCACATGATCCATGAAGTTCATTAGGAGGGGCAAGACCGGGTCCGGTTTGGCACATTTGAAAGAATAGGAGTCCGAAATGGCAAATCATTTCATGGAAGACCATTGGCGAAGACCCATCCAGAAGATGGAGGTGGGAGACAGGCTGACCACCAAATCCCGGGTCATTACCCGGACGGAATTGGAGTTGTTCGCCCTTCTTGGCGGCGATACGGCCGAGCAGTTCCTGAGCGAAGGGGCGGCACGTGAGAGCGGCTGGAAGACTCAACTGGTGCCGGGATTGTGTACCCTCAATATCGCCTATGGACTCCTCATTCAGGCCGGTTTTCTCAAGGATATCGTTGCCTACCTGGAGACCGACAGGATGAGGTTCTCCGCCCCGGTCTACCCTGGTGACAGCATTCGGATGGAGGCCGGGGTAACCGACAAGAAGCAGACGGAAAAGGGCTGGCTCTGTGAGTACGACTGGACCATTAAGAATCAGGACGGGGTCACCGTGGCCGAGGGACACAATACGTGACTTTTCAGGGCGGATTGAGACTGCAGTTGGCAGTCTATTTTGCACGAAGTCCGGGGCCAGTCAAAGATCCCGCCTTCAGCGGGATTGGCGTATTGGAAAAACTGCAAGCGGTCGTGATTTTTTTAATCTTATTATTTGTTAACGTTTGATCAGAGGCGGGGCCTCTATGAATATCATCTTTTTTGGTATTGTTCTTGTCGCTTTTCTGACGGCTTCCTGGCATCAGATCATATGGGTTCCGGGCGGTGGGGGTGGGGATATCTCACCCATGGAAGCTTTGACCAAGGCTATCGTAGAAAGCGCCGCGGGCTCCGTGGAACTGGCTCTGGGACTTATCGGCGTCATGACCCTTTTCCTGGGGCTCATGAAGGTTGCCGAGGCGGGCGGGTTGTTGCGTGTACTTGCCCGTCTGATTCGTCCTCTGATGGTGAGACTCTTCCCTGAAGTGCCGCCGGAACATCCGGCCATGGGGGCCATGATCCTGAATATGTCCGCCAATGCCATGGGTTTGGGTAATGCCGCCACACCCTTCGGTATTCGGGCCATGCAGGAACTGGACACGCTGAACCCCCATCACGGAACGGCGACGGATTCCATGGCCCTTTTCCTTGCCATCAATACCTCCAGCATCACATTGTTGCCCACGGGGGTCATCGCCCTCCGAGCGGCCGCAGGATCCGCCGACCCGGCAGGTATCTTGCCCACCACGCTTTTTGCCACCTTTTGTTCGACCCTCATCGCCCTTGTCGCGGCAAAGACCTATGCCCGATTTTCTCGGACCCCGCGTGATGAAAAGACGGTTAAGTCGGAGTCACAATCCCGGTCAGCGGGGGATAATCCCGGGGATATCCCCGAATTCGCCGATCAGGCCTACCCGGTGTGGATCAGCGCCATGGCTATGGGTGGCCTTCTGACCATGATTCCTCTCACCGTGTTCTACGGCAGAGCGCTCTCTCCCTGGATCATCCCGGGTCTCGTGGCAGGGTTTCTCCTGTTCGGATTCCTGAGACGCGTGCGTGTTTATGAGGTTTTCGTGGAGGGGGCCAAGGAAGGTTTCCAGGTGGCCGTCAGGATCATTCCCTTCCTTGTGGCGATCCTGGTGGCGGTGGGGATGTTCCGTGCCAGTGGTGCGATGGACAGTCTCGTGTCCTGGATCGGGCCCTGGACGGGAAACGTCGGGCTGCCTGCCGAAGCCCTGCCCATGGCCCTCATGCGCCCCTTGTCCGGGTCCGGCGCGTATGGGATCCTGGCCTCTATTATCAATGACCCGGCCATCGGCCCGGACAGCTACATCGGATACGTCGTCAGCACCCTGCAGGGGTCTACGGAAACGACCTTCTATGTCCTGGCCGTCTATTTCGGGGCCGTTCAGGTCCGTCGGGTTCGCCATGCTATGGCAGCCGCCCTTACGGCGGATCTCTTCGGGATCATCGGGGCGGTGGCGGCGTGTTCTTACCTCTACGGCTAGAGGAGCGAGTCGAAAATTCCCGCCTTAATAAATCATACTGAGACTGACAACGGTGAAATATGGATCCTCAAAGGGAATTGAATCGGAATGGCGTTCTTAAGGCACTGGAAGGGGAGGCGGATATCTTTCTCAGGGGAGGCGAGGTCCTGAATGTCTATTCGGGGGAAGTCCTCAGGATGAATGTGGCCGTCAAAGGGGGGCTCTTTCAGTATGTGGGCCCGCTTTCCCACCCTGTTGGAAAAGAGACCCTTGTCCTGGACGTCGAGGGCAAAACCCTTGTTCCCGGGTATGTCGAACCTCACTGCCATCCCTGGCTCCTCTATAACCCCCTGAGTTTTGCCCGCGAGGCCGCCCGCACGGGAACGACCACATTCTTCTGCGACAACCTGGCATTTTTCTCCCTGATGGGCGTCGATGTCTTCGAGTCCTTCATGACGGCCCTGATGGATATGCCCGTCAAGTTTTTCTGGTTCTGCCGTGCGGTGCCGCAGACGCCCATGGAAGGGGAAGAGACACTCTTTTCCGTGGAGAATGTGAGCAGGCTGCTCATGCACCCCAGAGCGGCCTCTCTGGGAGAGATCACAAGGTGGCAGGAGGTCCTGGGAGGGCATCCGCGGATCCTGGCGATGATCGATGCGGCAAGAGGATTAGGAAAGAGGGTGGACGGTCACACGGCGGGTGCCAAGTATGAGAAGATGAATGGTCTATCCGCCTGCGGGGTCGAGTCATGCCATGAAAGCATCACTGCGCGGGAAGTACTCGACAGGCTGCGGCTCGGACTTCATGTCATGTTGCGGCAAAGTTCACTCAGACAGGACTTGAAGGAACTGATCCGTGCGGTCAGGGAGAACGATCTTGTCACGGACCGAATGATGTTGACCACGGATGCCTCAACGCCGGCATTCCACAATGAAACGGGCTTTGCCGATGAACTGATCCGGATCGTCCTCAAGGAGGGCATTCCTCCGATCACGGCCTACCGCATGATCACGATCAATCCGGCCGCCTATTTCAGGATGGATCACAGAATCGGTGGTATTGCACCCGGCAGGGACGCCGACATCCTGGTGCTCGAAGACCTTTATCATCCCGTACCCGAACTGGTCATCTCCAGGGGACGTGTGCTTGCGGAGGAAGGGGTGCTCAGGGAGGAAATGCCGGGGGTCGAGTGGGAAAGATACCTGCCCCGATCCGGGTTTGCGGCCCGGACCTGGCATGCGGAGGCCTCGCATTTCATGATCCCATGGTCCGGCGACGAGAGCCTGTTCCCGACCATCGAACTGCGCAGTGCGGTGATCACCCGCACGGCATGGATTCCTTTCCCCGCAAGGGAAGGGTTCCTCGATCTTTCTGGCAGGGATGGATTTCTTTTTCTTGCACTTGTCAACAAGGATGGCCGTTGGGTGACCAACGGGATCCTCCGGGGGTTGGGTGACCGAATCGAGGGGCTCGCCTCTTCTTTCAACACCGCCAACCAGATCCTCGTGATCGGGCGCAATCCCGGTGCCATGAGCGATGCCGTGAACAGGATTCTTGCATTGAAAGGGGGAATCGTCGCGATTGAAAACGGCGGAACCGCCTATGAACTGGCTCTTCCTCTGGGCGGCATGATGTCGGATAAGCCCATGGAATACCTGGCAAACCGCGAGAGGGGACTCAAGACATTTTTGACCGAGAGGGGTTATCCCTTCCATGACCCTCTTTATACCCTCGTGTTCCTGCCCAATGATTTTCTGCCGGAGGTCAGGATCAACTACAGGGGCGTGGTGGATATCAAAACCGGAGAGATCCTCCGGCGAAGGCGGGACCTGGTGCTCTCCTAGGCCGCTTCCTTCTTTCTCATGTGCGCGGCGTGCAGGGTATGGCGTTTCTGTGCGGAGAGAACGGCCTTTCTCATTCGAAGGGACCGGGGAGTGACCTCCAGCAATTCATCTTCGCGAATAAAGCTGATGGCCTGCTCCAGGGTCATGGGTTTGATGGGGCTGAGAATGACGTTATCGTCTTTTCCCGCGGCCCGCATGTTGGTCAGCTTTTTTTCTTTACAGGCGTTCACATCGATATCCTGGCCCCGGTTGTGCTCGCCCACGATCATCCCCTCGTAGACCGGGTCGCCGGGCACCACAAATAGACGTCCCCTGGGTTCAAGGTTGGCCAGGGCATAGGCCACGACATTTCCCGTACGGTCGGACACGATGGAACCGGTAAAGCGGCTGAGACACTCTCCCCGAAACTCCCCGTAGCCGTCGAATATGGAATGCATGATGCCGGTGCCCCGGGTGTCGGTGAGAAATTCGTCCCGGTAACCGATCAGGGCACGACTGGGCACGGAAAATTCCATCCGCACTCTCCCCATGCCATTGTTGACCATGGTGATCATCTTTCCCTTGCGGAGCGTCAGTTTTTCCGTTACCACGCCGAGGAATCGATCTTCGCAGTCGACCAGTAGACGTTCAATGGGTTCGAGTTTTGTGCCGTTTTCGAAGTGAAAGATGACCTCCGGCCGTCCCACGCAGAACTCATATCCTTCCCGTCGCATTGTTTCGATAAGGATGGCCAGTTGAAATTCTCCCCTGCCTTTGACCATGAGACTGTCCCGGTCGTCTGTTTCTTCCACCTGAATGGCTACGTTGAGAAGGGTTTCCTTTCTCAGGCGCTCCCGGAGCCTGCTGGACTGCACATACTTTCCCTCTTTTCCTCCAAAGGGTGAGTTATTGATGGAAAAGGCGATGGACACCGTGGGTTCGTCAACGCTGATCCGGGGCAATGCTTTCGGGGTCTGCCAGTTGCAGATGGTATCGCCGATCGTGACTTTCTCAATGCCTGAGAGCACCGCGATATCTCCGGCCTGAACCTCGTCTGCGTCTTTTAGTTTCATGCCTTCGTACACCTGAAGCTTTGACACTTTGAGCGGCGCACTATGGCCGTCTTCGCCGATACAGACCAGGCTGTCACGAGCTCGAGCGCTTCCGTTAAAGATTTTTCCGACCGCCAGCCGGCCCAGGTAGTCCGAGTAGCCAAGGTCTGATACGAGCATCTGGAAAGGGGCGCCGGAATCGTAGCACGGGCCGGGAATTTCTTCGAGTATGGTGTCCATAAGGACATGGAGGTTTTCTCCCCTTTCGTCGGGAGTTTTCATGGCGATACCGTCCCGGCCGACTGCATAGAGCAGGGGGAACTCAAGTTGCTCTTCGGTGGCGCCCAGGTCTATCATAAGATCGAAAATTTCATCGAGGACTTCATCGGGGCGGGAATCCTGGCGGTCAACCTTGTTGATGATCACGATGATTTTAAGGCCCGCTTCAAGGGCCTTGTTGAGAACAAATCGGGTCTGGGGAAGGGGGCCTTCCGAGGCATCGACCAGGAGAATCGCACCGTCTGCCATGGAAAGGGCTCTTTCCACCTCTCCGCCGAAATCGGCGTGACCGGGGGTGTCGATAATATTGATCTGTACGTCCTTCCATTTTACCGAACAATTTTTTGCGGCGATGGTGATGCCTCGCTCCCTTTCAAGGTCCATGGTGTCCATGAGCCGTTCATCGGTCTCCTGGTTGGCCCTGAAAAGGCCGCTCTGGTGGAACATGGCATCCACAAGAGTGGTTTTGCCGTGGTCGACGTGGGCGATGATGGCAATATTTCTTAAGTTGTCGTTTCTCAACATATCTGACATGATTTGGGATCCCCGTTAACGTGACATTTTCGCTGTTGTACTTAACCAAATAATCTAAACACTCTGAATACAATTACAAGAAATTTTTTGATGCAGGCCTCGGCAGGGCGATGGGGCGGGGTCTTGAAAATCCGGTTTCATTACTGTCACTTTTTTCTTTGAGAGCCGGATCGGACCATGTTACTTCTAGGAAGGCCATTTTATTCGCTGTTAAAAACCTGGTCCTTAGGGGCCAGTCGAAGATCCCGTTTTACGGGGGTCAGCGACAGTTGGCTATGCCGGTATAAAATGATCAGGAATATTGGAATGTTGGGGTATTGGAATATTGGGACAATGACAGGCAGCCGTGGGATGCTTAAAATGGTGGTCATGTCATGCTGCCTTAGCCGTTAGGTGTGTTTTTCCATCACTCCATTATTCCAGTACTCCAAAACTTCGGGAGTCTTGAAATTCAAATAATATAAAATCCCTTAGGGGTTAGCCCAAAGCCGGGCCCTCTGGACCCGGATTTTTATTTTCGACAAACCATTCAAAACGATTCGAGAGACTGCCATGAAGGAAGAAAAACATATCATTACCATGCTTGTCGAAAACGAGCCGGGCGTGACGGCCAGGATTTCGGGATTGTTCGCAGGTCGCGGGTACAATATCGAGACGATTTGCGGTGCGCCGACGGCTAATCCGAAAATGTCCCGCATCACCATCACAACAAGGACGGATCCGGAACAACTCGAACAGATCTTCAAAAATTTGCGAAGGCTCGTCAATGTGATCAAGGTCAGGGACATGACCGGCAAGAAGGCCGTCAAACGAGAAATGGCCTTGATCTGCGTCAAGACCAATCCGTCGGAACGGGAAGACATATACCGTCTCGTTCAGACCTTCAGGGGCAGAATCGTTGATGCGGGATTGACGCACTACATCATTGAAGTCACCGGAGAAGCGGAAAAAGTAGACACCCTCATCCGGTTGCTGGAACCCATGGGTATCAAAAAGCTCGCCAGGTCAGGCATTTTGGCGCTGTATCGCGAACCGGAATGAGCCCAATAGTTGCATAAAAAACATGTATGAACTGAACTTCACAATGTGACCTTTTGTTTATGCTTACTCAAAAGATGCATTGTCCTCAGTATGAAAAAGTCGCAAGCGCCGGTCATGGGGGCCTCTTTTAAAAAACGAGGGCCCATCGGGAAGATCAATAAAACGGGGCAACGACGGCGGCGATGAACCTCGTCAGTCAACACCATGCAAAGATTTGCGTGGCATTGTGGGAGAGGCGCTTCGCCCGCCCTGGCGAAGATCTTGTGCGGATTCCCGGGCAACGTTTTTTCGTTTTTTAAAAGAGGCCCCCATGACCGGTACCCTTATCTTTCGATTTTCGAAAAAAGTAGAAAAGCCCGAAGATCGCTTCGCCTGGACCCGAAAGGTGAACCTCAAACTTCTCAAGCTGGAACGGGAAATATTTCTGGGCGGCCAGAAAAGGGCCTTTCTGCTTTTCATGGACAGTTGTTTCATTTGTGAAGAGTGTGCCGAGGAAAAGGACCAATGCCGAAGTCCGCGGATGGCAAGGCTCGCTTCCGAGGCCATGGCCGTGGATGTATATGCCACGGTCCGTGAGAATAGTTTCCCTATCGCGGTCCTCCCGGACTACGACAGGGAAATGAACAGGTAGGCCTTTTTGATGGTGCGTTGAACTTGAATGTTCCCTTATGAGATGTAAGGCTCCAGGCTTTTGTAGGGGGAAGTCAGTTCTCCTTTGTAACCGATCACAGCCCTTTGGATTTCAGGACAGAGACCGGATTTATCCAACGACTTGTCGTAGTCGGCATTGACCAGGTTGCCGGTGAAGGCCTTCAACTGGTTGCTGAAAAACCGGGACGAGTCGTTCGGGATCTCCGCGGGCAGGTTATCGACCGCCAGCAGGACAATCCCTTCTCCCTTGTGGCCGTCTGCAACGGAGCGGTCCAGGGGATTGCACAGATAGGCGGGCATCCCGCTATTGGTCGTTTTTACATTGCATTCGATAGAGCCTCCTACATCGCAGGTAATGTCCGCGATGCCGCAGAGTTTGGGCGCCTCGGGGCCTTCGTAGAGCTTTCTCAGCGATTCCCAGGTCACGAAACGCGGATAGCGTGTGTCCCAGTATATGGCGTTGATCAGAATGGATAGATAAGGAAGGTATTTTTCAAAATCGGACAGGTAGTTTTCCGGATGACGGTAGTAGTCCTGCAAGTCAAAGGACCTGTTTTTTTTGTGCCTGACCAGATGCTCTTCCCTGAAAACGGATACATAGACCTTATTAGAATCTTCCCCACCCTTATCAAAAAAACCGGGAAGCTTTTCCGGGGCAACAAACCGGACGGGCAGGCAATTGAGCATCTCCTGAACCCCCTTGGCGACGTTGCCGTAACCCAGGACCCCGATAACAAGCGGGCTGAGCTTATTGTTCAGTCCGTGCCTTTCAATGCTGCGGCCGATTTTGATCATGTGGCGCTGGGCCTGTTTCACGGAGCCGTAATCCATGGCTCTTTTCCCGAGGGCAAAGGGCGTCGTGACGCCGTGGTGTTCCCAGTACTCTCCCATGAGATGAAGAATATCAAGGGTCCCGGCATGGCCGGCGTAATTGCCGAAGAAAATCTGCCGATGCCCCTCGCTGTCGGTGATCCTCTCGTAGTCAATCAGGGTCGATTCACCCTGAATGATTTTCTTCAACATGGGCATGTTTTCTTTTTGACCCTTGATGGTGTGGGAAAAGAAGACATATACTTTATTGTCAAGGAGCTTTTCCTCCGGAATTTCTTTTATCCCCAGAATGATTTCCCCGGGGTTCATGTCCTCGCAGACCTGTGCCCCTGCGGAAACATAATCGTTTTCAGGAAAAAACCTTTTCTCTGATTTCTGCAGGTAGGATTTTACTCCCGTTTTTTTGACGACCTCCTTCAGGTCCTTGGGGACCAGAGGCGCCCGCCGTTCCCACGCGTTCTTGTCTTCGGCCCGGATGAGTAATGTTTTCATGGCTGTTCCTCCACTTTATCGTTCGGCTGGAACCACGGTTAGTAAAGTACCCCGGCGTTTTGTAGATCCCTGCCCGATTGGGCGGGAGGAGAACCGGGCTTGCCATTTGGCATGAGTTTAGCCTTTTGAAAAAATGAACGTGTTTGGTCATGACCCGTCCATAGCTGAATGCGTTTCAAGGGGCTAAACAGCCACCCCATTTTAATTAAATTGGCGATCTTCTTTCCTTAAATCCAATGCCCATCGTCTCCAGTTCCGCCAGGACCGGTTCATAGATCTCCGGCACCACAGGGATCCGAACACCGGAAAGGGGTATTTTTCCCTTGAGAATTAGTCCTGCGGCAATAGCGGCGGGCAACCCTACGGTGCGCGCCATGGCGCTATCTTCACCCGGAATGCCTTTTTCGACCATGGTCGCGGTAATCTTCTTTTTTCTGTCCTGTCCGAATGCCGCTATGAATTCATGATGTTGCATCAGAAGGTCTACTTCTCCATCTTCGAAAATCAATTTTTTTTGCATCAAATAGGCGAAGAGATCAAAAGGAGATGCGTCGGAAAGGGGGACCTTGATATCGCTCAATAGCCCCAACCATGCCATCTTTTTGATGGTTACGGCGTATTCGGGAATGTTGAGAAAAGAGGCGATATCTTGTGCCAGGTGCTTTCCGTCACTCCCGACCAGTTCTGCCGTCACCCGGCGCGGGGTCATGTCCTGAAGGGGGAACCGACGATCCTGATCAAACAGCCCCAGCTTCTTGAAAAGATTCCAGGATTCGCAATGGCTGATGTTCCTCAGGGTACCCCGATACATGCTGTGGACCTTTTGGATGCCGTAAAGGTCTATATAGGGAAATGCGTCCCGGTTCACATAGGCCTCGAATGTGCCGGCGCCCGGAACATCCAGTAGCCAGTAATGTTCAAAAAGCTTCTCGGTGGTCACTTGAACAACCTGACCGTTCTTCAGGTACCGCCCGTCGTTATTGGCTGCGAGCATCACGCCCACAGGGCTCCATGAAAATTTGTACCCAAAGGGGTTGTTGTTGCTTTCCAGGGCAGGGAGCCCGCCGCAGTAGGAATAAAAACTGATGATCTCTCCCTCCTCTTTTTTGACACCGTCAATGATCCTCATCGCGGCCATATGGTCGATGCCCGGATCCACGCCGATTTCGTTCAAAAACAGCAACCCGTTATCCTCAGCCTCGGCGTCGAGTGCTTGCATTTCGGGCTTCACGTAACTGGTTGTAACGAGATGCTTCCTGCAATCGATGCAGCGTTTCGCCACATCGATGTGGTGGATCCAGGGCAGGAGGCTGATGACGAGGTCCGCGGAGGAAATGAATGTTTTCAGAGCATCCGTGTCTTCCACATTCAAGGACTCTGCGGTTCCCCGGGGGTGGCGGTCGATCAGCTTTTCCGCCTTGCTGAGGGTGCGGGTGGCCACCGTCACGTGAAATTCCGGTTCATCAAGCAGGTATCGAACCAATGGTCGGGCAACCAATCCGGCGCCAAGGACTAGAACTTTTTTCATGTCAACTCCTTTCAGATAGATCGAAGGGACGAAAATTGCTGCGGTCATTGCAACATGATGCGCTTTTAATGGTCCTTTCGGCCTTTTTGCGAATCCTTTTAATGGTATAAAAAAGGAACTCAGCCGAGAGGTTCAGTCGTCTGCCTTGATAAACTCATAGATCCACTTTTCCCTTTCGGTCAGGGGCTGTTTCAGGTCGTAAGTTTTGTGAAGGTAATAATGATAAAAATCGTGCCGGACGCTATCTCTGTTAGCGACGATAAACCACCGATTTCTGGTCCAGTTGAAGGCTGATTGGTCTTCATTCCCATCTTCAAAGATGCCGACCAGCGACTCGGATTTGTCGGAAATAATATCGAATGATCGGCCTCCGATGGTCTCGACCAGTTTGTCAGGATCCGGGTGGACGACCTGAATATTAAAGGTCAGGGGCGTTTTTCCCATGGCGATGTATCGGACGCTCACACCTCTTGTAGAGGCTTCATGAAGGTCTTTTTCGAGTATCTCCGCCTCTGTAGGAAAAAGACGAACATAGAGTTCCTCTCGGGATGAGACAATCATTTCCTTCGCCTTTTTTATGACCGCCTCGTGCCCTCGAATGATCCAGATGTACTCATAGGTTGGTTCCCGGAAGGCGTCCTCGAGCTGGCTCTTAAGCGTGGAAAAATTGGATTCGAATTTGTCCCGCACCCGCCGCATCAGCTCATCGGGCGGCAAAGGGACATAGAGCCCGTTCTCCAGTTCCAGGACAAGGCCCTTTTTCGTCATGTTGCGGAGAACATCGTAAATCCTTGACCTTGAAACCCCGGAAAATTTACTTAGCTGCGACCCGTTCACCGGATGGTGGGCCATCAGGGCAAGATAGCAGGAAATTTCATACTGAGAAAACCCCAGATCTCGCAAGCTTTCGAAAGTACTCATAAAACCTCCTGTTGCTACCAAGTAAGCAACATACTATCATCATGGGGACGTCAAGTCAATCTGTTTCAAGGCGATCAGGTCTGAAGGGGAAGGCATGAAAGGTTTTTCAAGAGAGGGTGCTATGTGCCCTGAGGAGGGTTCGCTTTTTGTTGACATCTGGAAGAATTAGCTATATAGTAGCTATTATGCAGCTTTTCTAACGAATTCCAGGGGTTCCGGATTCCGCAGGGCCTGTTTTAGAATCGTTAGTTATTTAAAAATTTTTATAGTTTCAGATCCCGGTAGATTTCGCCATTGATTATTTTGGGAATAAGAATGAGGGATGCAAAATCCTGTTCATTCTTTTCATGAAAAGGGGCTGGAAATATCAGTGGAGTTCTTTTTCGATATAAAAAAACAAGAAAGGATGGGGAAAAATGGGCGAACCAACAGCGGAACAATGCAAAAAATTTGCAAAAATGGCAGATGAGAAAAACATGGAGATGCTACAATACCTTTCGGTTTTTTCGCTTTCTTATCTAGGCAAGAAGGTGAATAAAAAGGAACAAATGACAGACGTAGAAGCTCAGACTTGGATCGAAAGATACGAAAATGAGGCATAGTATGCTTTCGATGTTCGGACTCATGCACATTAGCATCAAAATCACCAGGAGGCCTTTTTTCGTCTCCTGGTGATACTCAATATCGAAAAGCCCGTCAGCCCGCAAATTACAGGCCAACCAAATCCGCACCAACCTCTAATCATAAATACTATTCGGTCACTCTTGTCCAAAATAAAAATTGCCGCTCCAAGCAGAGGCAGGCATGTTCTCTTCACTTCGTTCGCTCCGCCGTCCATGGCTCCGCTCACTGCGGGATTTTGGCCCTTCATCTATCCTGATTCAGGGCCAAAATACGCCGTTACGAGAAAATGCCTGCCCCTGCTTTCCGCTACGTGGGTGGGATCTAAATTTTGAAAAGCATATAATGCGTCACTAAGTATTTGATTTCACAAAGCCTGGAGCGCCAATAAATTTTATTTTGGACACTACTACTATTCGGTGTTCTCCATTCTCGGGGCGTTTCGGCCAGCGAGTTCTGGCCGATCAACAGGTCGGCATCAACAAAATATCTTGGAAAAGGGCCTTTCATTCAGCTTCTCCGCCATGGCCCTGACGATCTCGGTCGATTTGGAGGTGTCGACCGTGAAGGCCTCTTCCGGGCAGCATCGCACGCAGTTGCAGCAGGAAATGCATGACGGGCTGATCACAGGGAAAGGCGAAAGGGTGATCGCCTCGATCGGGCATGCCTCCGCACAGAGACCACACTGGGTGCACAGCTTTTCTTTGAACACTATTGGAGCCATGTGGGCCTTGGCCGTCTCGATATTCATTTTATCCGCACGTTTTTGAACCTCCCGATTCTGGTAATTCAGATGGGTCTGGGGAACCCCTGGGGGGTACCCTGTCTTGAGCTTGGCGTTTACTGTGTCCACGAGTGCTTCAATCATGGCGTCGTCATCCTCATCAGGATGGTCCTTTCCCAGCGGGGTGTCTTGGTCCCACATCCGGGAGTGCTCAGCCAGGATCTTGGCAGCCCCGAGAAGGAGGTACCCTTTTTCTTCCAGGGCCTTCCCCATGGCGTGTAGGGCCGTGCCGCTGCTGACACCGCCCCAGGTCACAAAAGGCACGGCATACCCTCCTTCCGTTTCCGGAAGGCAGGCGACAAAATCCATGACAGCGGGCAAGGGGTGCATGGCATAGACAGGGGAGCCAAGGTACAGGCACAGGTTGTCCTTTGCGGCGCGGAGTTGGGAAAGGACGAAGGGAACGTCGGGTTCTCTGCCCAGGTCAATCACGGTGGCAGGGACTTCCAGGGATTTAAGACGCTTTTCCATTATCAGGGCGATATGCTCCGTACCTCCGGCCGGGGAAAGATAGACGATGAGGGCTTTGCGAATGGGAAGTGTCATGGAATGTGTGTCTCCTGTTCTCTGAAATTATGCCGGAGGGACGGTTTTTACCTGAATTTTTTCAGGAATTTTCGGAAGGCGGCAGTATATCACACATTTTTACCAAAATAGGGACCAAAAGGCACGGCCATGGGGTTTTCCCTTTTTTTGATCATGGTTTCCTCCGGTCAGGAAGGTGCCCGGAAGATCTGTCAAAAGGGTACCATCCCCACTTCGGCCGGGAACCCGAAGCTTCCTTAGACAATATTGTTCTGAAGATGTTTTCCTGTTGACATGTGGAGAATCCAAGATTAGCTTAGTCCAGATTTTGGCGTCGCCTCTTGACAAAATTCTGAAAAGGAATGAATGCGAGGCGCTTGACAAGGGGGTGAAGAGTTCAGGAAAATGGAAACAATGGAGACAACCGAATGCCTTTACCGCGGGCCGGGATTCCAACTTCCGGTCCTCGAAAATATGATCATAGAGATTAATTTTTTGTACCCAAAAATGTAAACCGCGCCCACCGGACGCGGTTTTTTTTATGCTTACCAACCACTGACAAAAAAAGGAGCTACGGAATCATGGTGCATAGATGTAGACACGGACTCATTCCGGAACAGTGCGGCGTTTGCAGGCGGGAGGCTGCCCGTGCCGAGGTCGCAAACGCCCAGCTTTCTGAAAAAAGGAACAAGAAATCGGAATTGAAGAGGACTGCGGAGTAACCGTTCCAAACGAGAAAGAAGAGGCGTCCGCCGTCTCGGCGGACGCCTCAATATCAAGCTTATGCGCGAATGAACCGTATCAGGAATTGACCTGATTCAGAATCTCACCCTTGTTCAGGAATGCGATGATTTGAGTTGCAGCGGCAATTCCGGCATTGTAGTTGGCCTCTAGTGTCTGAGCCCCCATTTTTTTCGGGGTGAAGAACACCCTTTCCGGAAATTTTTGCATCAGGACATCGGCATTTTTGGGCGCAATATCCGATGCGTATTTGATATCGGATCTCTCCCCCATAATCTTCAAAAGATCATCTTCCTGGATAACCTCAGCCCTCGCCGTATTGATGATCGTTGCGCCCTTTTTCAACCGGGAAAGGACCTCATAATTAATCGAATTGATCGTTTCAGGCGTCGCCGGGATATGGAGTGAAACGTAGTCGCAGCCGGAGTACATATCCTCGGTACAGCTCATGCATTCCACGGCGTTGTCATCAAATACGCCCTGATCGAGGAAGGGATCGAACCCACAAACGTCCATCCCGAAACCTTTACCAAGTTCCGCGACAAGTTTACCGACATTGCCATAGGCATGAATTCCGAGTTTTTTCCCCTTGAGTTCCGTGCCCGGTTTGCCGTTGTAGTTCCCCCTGGCCATCATGATCATCATGCCGAAGGCCAGTTCCGCCACGGCATTGGAGTTTTGTCCCGGGGTGTTTTCCACGACGACGCCCCGGCCTTTGGCCACAGCGCAGTCCACGTTGTCATACCCCGAACCGGCACGCACCACCAGTTTGAGTTCCTTTGCAGCCGCCAGCACCTCTTTGGTCACCTTGTCACTTCGGATGACCATGGCCGCAGCATCCGAAACAGCAGAGAGCAATTCGGCGTTGTCCTCATATTTTTCCAGGACAGCGGGTTCTAGGCCGGCCTCCTCGAACATCTTGACCATGCTGTTTCTTGCTGCTTCCGCAAAGGGTTTCTGAGTCGCGATAAGCACTTTTTTTGACATAAAAAACCTCACAATAAAATTTTTCGCTGCATCATACAGCACAACCGCCCTGGTTTCAAGAGGGTATGAATACGTATTAAAAAATAAGATAACGGGCAAAGAATCCAGGCTCGATTTGGCCCATGATGTCACAGGCGAGGAATTTCGAGGAAGATTTCAAATGTCCTCAATAAATGATTGAAGGCCGGTTATCTGCGATGAAGGCGTTTCGTGAACTCACGGAGAAGACCCTTGATGAGTTCCATTTTTGTCTGATCCTCTGATTTTAAATCAGCGGCCAGAATGACGGCCAGGATCAAGGCGATCAGAATGAAAACAATGATTGGAAATAAGACGTATTCCCAGTGAAAGAAGACCATGGCAGTATTTAACCCGAAACCCTGATTTCGACCTTACCCTTCAAATAATCCTTCACATCACCAATGGGGATCTCTCTTCTGTGAAAGATGCCGGCGGCCAGGGCGGATTCGGCATCGGTTTGGGTAAAGACCTCATGGAAATGTTCTACGCAGCCTGCGCCGCTCGAAGCGATGACCGGAATCGTGACGGCCTTTTTGACCGCATTGATCAGCTCGTGGTCGAATCCGATGTTGGTGCCGTCACGGTCGATGCAGTTGAGCAGGATTTCTCCGGCACCCAGTTCCTCGCAGGCCTTTGCCAGGGTCACGGCGTCCAGTTCCCTGCCCTCACGTCCTCCCTTGATGGTGCACTGGTACCAGCAGAAGCGTTCGCCATCCGGGCCCGGCACCGCGGTTTCAATGACGTGATGTTTGACCGCATTCGGTGATCGCACATACACGCGTCTGGGATCGACGGAGATCACAACCGCCTGGCTGCCATATACCCGGGATATTTCTTCGATGGCGCTCAGTCCCGTCTTACGGCCGGTTTTGAGATATTCTTCCACGATCAGGACCGCATCGCTTCCAATGGAAACCTTGTCCGCCCCGGAACGGAAATACTCGGCGGCCACCTCCAGGGCCGAGTATTTGCGGCCGTCCTTATCCATATAATCCCTTATACCGCCGCCGATGGTCAACGGTACAAAGACACTGCGCGAGGTTTGCTTCAGGACTTCGATCATGGGCATGTCTTCCAGAGGAAAATCCCTGAAACCCGTGATGTTGAGAAAGGTAATCTCATCGGCCCCCTCCCGGTAGTAACGTCCGGCCAGTTCTACGGGTCGCCCGAGATTTCGAACCATGCCGCTCTCCCGGACGTCGTACTGATCCCCTTTCGTGACCACCAGATCTCCCTGATCGTTGGTGCGGACATCCAGGCAGGCGATGATCCGCTTGGCCAGCCGGGTGCCGGTCGACAATCGGTCCGGCAGGGTCGCTTCAGGGGGTGCGTCCAGAAAGTTTTTCAGGAGTTGGAGACCGGCCCCTCCGCTTTTTTCAGGGTGGAACTGGGTGGCGATGATGTGGCCCTTCCGGATGGCACTGACAAACGCATAGCCGTAATCCGTGGTGGTCAGAACAACTGTGTCCTCTTCCGGCATCACGTGATAGGAATGGTCGAAATAAAACTTTTCGTCGCCGCGAAATCCTTTGAAGATCGGTGAAGGCTGTTTGATGTTGAGGCCGTTCCACCCGATATGGGGCACGGAGAGATCAATGGAAAAGCGTTTGACGGACCCCTTGATGAAGCCCAGTCCTTCGATGCCGTGGGCCTCCTCGCTTTTTTCGAATAAGGCCTGCATGCCCAGGCAGATACCCAGAAAAGGCCTGTCTGAATCGAGATAGGCCCTCAGGGGCTCCACAAAATGCTTCTCCTTCAGGATGTGCATCATGCTCCCGAAGGCTCCCACGCCGGGGAATACGAGTTTTTCTGCGGACAGGATGTCCTCCCCGGTTTGAACAATCCGGACTGTTTTTCCCAGGTTTTCGATGGCATTGATGACGCTACGGACGTTGCCGGCGCCGTAGTCCAGTACTGTGATCATTCGCTTATTTTGTCCCTTCAAAAAATAATTGCCGCAAAGGATTTCATATAACAATATCCTGCCCAACACAAGCATCAAGGCCGGACCGCAATTGAAAGACAGCATTCGGACTTTTGGTTAAAGGATGCCCGAGATGCAATAGGAATTCAGAGGATGGTTGCCGGTTGGGCGTAATTGCGCTATGTTATCCTTCTCTTTGTCTTCGACTTTTTAAGCAAATTGGCGAATTGTGAAAAAAGGATTCTGTTTTGAAAGGTATGATGCCGATAGAAAAGAGATCAGATACAGGCGAAAACAGAGTCATGCCCAATGGCTTCCGTGAAACGCTTCAATTTTATCTGATTGACTGCAAGACCCCGCTGGGAAAACTGATCGATGCCTTTATCATTGGTCTCAATCTTGTGATCTGTGGCATTCTGGTCATAGAGACCTATCCTCTTTCCGAGACAACAAAACAGTTCTTATGGAAAATAGAGGTCATTATCGTCCTGTTTTTTATCATAGAATATGGGGCACGACTCTATGGCGCAAAAAACAGGACCAAGCAGTTGAAGGACATTTACAGTATCATCGATCTCATCGCAATTTTGCCCACCCTTTCCCTGATGATCCTGCCCCTGTTCGGCATCACGCTCAATTTCGAGTTCGTCAAACTGATCAGGATCTTCAGGGTCTTCAGGATTTTCAGGTTTCTGAGGTTTACCGCAGATCCCCATTTTTTTTTCGGCAGCATCACCATGCCGCTACTGAAGGTCATCCGGCTCCTGATGACCATCCTTATGATTTTTTTCATCTCCTCGGGACTTTTTTATTATGTCGAGAACGGGGTCAATGCGAAGGTGCAGAACTTCGGGGATGCTTTTTACTTCACGGTCGTGGCGCTCACGACGGTTGGATTCGGGGACATCATTCCCCAGTCAGGGGCCGGGAAGTGGGTCACCGTGCTCATGATCATCTCAGGGATTATCCTCATTCCATGGCAGGTCAGCCGCATTGTGAAGGAATGGGTGCATATGGCCTCCAAGAAGGAGGTCGTCTGCCCGGGGTGCGGGCTTCGCTACCATGACCGGGACGCCTCCCATTGCAAGTCCTGCGGGCACATTATCTACCAGGAGTATGACGGAGATTGAGGCGGCGAAAATGCAATATAGGGAGATGACATAAGGGGGGAATAATATTTGGCCACAGACGCACACAGACTGACACGGACATTAATTTCGAGGTAAAAATTTGGCACTCATCAAACGATCCACGTGGGTAATGACTTTGGGAAAGAGCCTCTCATTTTTAAATCGAAGAGGGACCGGACAAACCTTGATGGAATCCGGCAGGAAAGTGTCCAGGGGGTATATTTTGGGGTTCATCGTTATCTTTATGATGGCCTCGGGTTGTGCAAGCCGGGTTGAGGTGGTCGACAGGCCGGCACCGGCCCCGATTCCGGTACCGATTCCGGAAAAGACCACGCCGGCGCGGCTGGGGTATGCCATCCAGATAGGGGCGTTCTCAAATCTCGAAAATGCCGCCCGTCTCACGGATGCGCTCGAGCGTCGGAAATTGAATGCCTATTATTTCCGCCATCCGAGCGGCCTGTATAAGGTCAGGTTCGGGGATTTTCCGTCAAAGGTTGCGGCCGTTATCCAGGCCGACGATCTAGTCTCCAGGAAAATGATCGACGGTTACTATATCGTCAGCCCCGATGACTACGCAATAGCCAAAGAGCGCCAATACAACAGCCTCAATTTAAGGAAGGATATTTTGAACACGGCGGAGAGCTTTCTCGGCCTCCCTTATCGCTGGGGCGGTTCGTCTCCGGATAAAGGTTTCGACTGCAGCGGGTTGACCATGGCCGTATACGAGTTGAACGGCCTCAGACTGCCGCGTTCTTCGTGGAACCAGTTCAAGGTCGGGAAACCGATCGAGCGGGATGAATTGAAAAAGGGCGATCTGGTCTTTTTCGCAACATCGCGGCCGCGGAGGGTTTCTCACGTCGGCCTGTACGCGGGCGAAGATCGGTTTATTCATGCACCTGGAAAAGGGAAGCGGATACGGTTCGATAAACTTTCCAATCCCTATTACGATGCACGATATATGGGTGCAAAGCAGTATCTTTGAAAGAACGAGAAGAAATCAAATCTTCAGGGGCTTTTCGCTCGCCCAATTGAAGTTTTCTGACCGGTTGAATCCTGGATCGCCCTCGTTGCGTTACCCGTTCGTGTTGTGCTGCTTGTAAACTTCGGTCTTTTCCCGGTTTACCGGTTAGTTTGGGCTTGTGTAATTTTATTCGGTCTGCTATTAAATGTTTTACTAAAGATTCTCGTAAATCGATTTTCTTTTGACTAAGGATTATCTGCTGGTTCAAATACGAAAATGCCCATCGGAAATGGCCGCTAACGGTTGGCGGTAAAGGCAGGTTTCGGGAATGTGTCTGGATAGAATCCGGGTATCGATTCATAAAAGGCAAACACTTTCAACCTTGACTCTTTATCAAGCCGCGCACGTGTAACTACGGGCGCGGCTTTTTGTTTTTTTGGGGAGGGGGATGAAGAGGTAGCGGCTGCTTTCTCATTCCATTAGAAAGCTTGAATTTGGTTGAAGTGAAGATTAATGCAAGTATGTTTTAATTTTGAACAAGGGCAGGCACGGAATGCGAAGTTCGATCAATAGAAATAAACATGGTTTATACAACCTGTATACGCTGTCTTAGCTATACACTGATGGGAGGGATGGCTGATAAAAAACGCGCATCCATTCTCTCGCAAATAGATAGTAAGACGAAGGTGCTTGCTCTTATCGCGATGATCGCAGAGGCTTTGTTTTTGGGCGCGATTACCGTCTTACCCAAGGATCAGGTTATATACGGCCTTGTGGTGTGTGCCGCCATTCTCTTGGTAACAATTGTTGGAATCGTAATCGTTGAGGTTACTGAGGCCCATGGTTTGGGGGCAGGCAGGCCAGCACTGAAACCAAGCCCGTTAACTCCTGACACTCATTTACTTAACAACCTGATTAACACTTCAATCGAGACGGTTTGTCGAGCAGTAAGCTTACCCCAGACTCCGCAGAGCGCTAAGATCCGCGTTTTCATATTTCGCAGAGAAGGCAGTGAGTTGGTATGTCGGTACTACTGGTCTCAAGATCCTGTGAAAGAACAGGTCGGAGTGCTAAAGTTCCAGCTAAACTCCAAAGTTGGGGGGAAGATTGCGGTGGTGCGGTCAGTTTTGGATGGAACTGTTTGCCGAACCGAAGTGCAGGTGATACCAGAGGACACAGAGGGAATTTCGGGAGATGTTTCCGACGACCTCACCTTCGTACTCGCAGCACCGATAAAGGCAGAGGGCGGAAGTGTTTGGGGAACCGTTGACTTCGATGCCGCAACAGATGAGGGAAAGGCCCTGCTTTCAACGGAAGTCTCGAATGCGGTAATGTACCAACTGGCGCAGCACCTTCAGATCGTCTTTTCACTCACAGCCTCAGAAGGTGATGTGGCTAAGTAACTTCTTTTGGTGAGCTCAAGAATATAGATTGGCCAAAAAATGAGTGATGCGGACCTCCTATCGTTACCGCTGGATCTAACGGTTAGCCTATTCAAGAAAGTTGGTTTGATATGATCGATAAGAAAGTTGGTGTTCCTGAAAATTTGGATACCGATTCTAAGATGATTTTTATCCAAGATGTTATTAAAAGGTATGATAACTACATAATTTCTACAAATGCGAAAGCTTCTCTAATAATTGCTTTCAATAGTTTGATTATCGGTACTGTACTTCTTAAGTTCGGTGACATTACTTCCTTTTACAATTCTTCGGAAGTTGAAGGTGCCGTTGGTTTGTTTTTGGTTCTTATCTCTATCTCGTCATTGTTCTCTCTGTATTTTGTTTTTAGCGTTGTATATCCGTATTTTGGGGGTAAAACTGACGATGAGAACCAACAAAACAGTCTGGTATATTTTGGTTCGGTTTGCAAACTAAGCGGTCGGGAATACCTCGATCGGTTAGAAACTTGCTCTAATACCGAACTGATAGAAGACCTTACTATGCAAGCAAATATCCTTGCTAAAGGTTTAAATTCAAAGATGGTTAAAATGAGGATCAGCATTGGAGCAATTACATTCACTTTGGTTTTTATCCTTATTTTGGTCATTTTACGGGCCGCGGAATAATCATTTCAAAATAGGTATTAAAAAATGTCAGCACCGCTTTCGCGAAAATGGACCCCGAGTCTCTATAATACTCTAAGTCGCTTCGTATTGTTTCAAGTTAAACGCAATGCCCTGCGTTCAAAAAAGGTTCCGGACGCAAAGACGATGCCCGATTTGAATGCATTGGGAATCGGGACTGCGAAGCGCATGAATGCTGCCATTATGTTTTTTGATTTTGCAAACTTTACAAATGTCACTTCCCATATTTCCCAAGAAGATACATTGATGATACTCAATGTGGCGACAACAACCGTTATGAGGATAGTCAGAGAATGGGGAGGAACAGTCGAAAAGCATACAGGTGACGGAGTCATGGCGATACTCGGTACAGAAACTTTAGAAACAGAAATTATCGCTCAGCAAGCCATTGAATCAGCTCAGACGATTAAGTACTTGATGCGGGTAGATGTCTTGCCGCAAATTGTAGCGCAGAGCCTCCCATCTTTAAATTTCCGTATCGGGATCGAGATGGGTGAAGTTCTAATCACTAGAATTGGTCTTCCCAGAATGAATTTTTTAACGGCAGTGGGTAGTCCTGCAAACCGTGCATCGAAATTAGAGGGTATCGCGAGACCTAACGGAATAGCTATTGGAGAGAATCTTGCCCGGAACCTTCATCCCTACTTGCATAATTTTCTTGAAAAGGGCGATGATCCAAAGTGGGACTGGTATTACTCTGACGGGGCTACCCCTTACAATTATTATCATTATAATTTTGAATGGTATGAACCTAAATTGTGGCTACAAGAGTGGTTTCGTTTGAAAAAGATTTATCGATGTATAGTTAACCTAAGCCTCAGGGAACCTAGGGACCTAATCAGCGCTGTTCCAAAATTCTTGAGCTTTTATTATATGTTATCCGAATCGTTCAAGGATCATTATCCTATTGTTGGGCAGCGGAGGATCAATGGTAGCAATGCTCACATGTCCGCTTTGTACGAAAGAAGTAAGTGAATTTCACAAGAGGAGCCACCTTCTGCCAGAGTGGATGTACACTGAATGCTATGATCACAAGCATAAGCTTCTGGAAGTGTCAAGAGCCGATCAGAAGCTGGTCAAGAAGCAAAAAGGCACCTACGGAAGTTTCATGTGCAGCGAATGTGAAAGAGAAACTCAGAGATATGACCATTATGCGAGTCTTATTTTGACAGCTCGGTCCCCCAACTCACCTGAGTACAGGGCTGTCATGAGGAAGTCCTTTTCGGAATACCATAGAGGGGTGAGACATGACTTCAGCAGATGGGAGAATATAGATTTCAAAAAATTCCAGCAGTTCGTGTTTGCTATAATTTTGAGAACGCATTTCGCTGGGAAGATGGGTGGAGTACTTTCCTTAAGCAAAAAACATTTGGATGCCATCTTGAATATATATAGGGGTAATTCCAAAGTTGATGATTATTCATACCCTATTTTGCTAACTGAGTACCCAAGAGAAGATAATCTACGAAGCCATATTGTGATACCATTCATCAACAAAAAAGGAGGCCACCACACCGTTGATTTTGCGGGTGCTGGCTATCTTTTTCAGGTTTACGTATCTAGTCATTCGAAGCCTTGGTTTGTGGAGTCGCTTAGGCTAAAAACTGACGGAAGCATCTTCGTGATAAACATGCTCCTGCAAGAGATGGGATTATACAAAAACATGGTTGAACTTGTACATACTGCGAAAAATGCTTCTAAATTCACAGAAGGTATTGCCCAACAACCGCATCAACCGGACGCCAATAAAGCGTGGCGCCGGTTATGCGGAGTGTTATGCGGCAGCAAGGTCAAGTTGCATTCTTCCCGCAATAGCCTCCAACGTGGGTTTCGAATGAGAAAGGTACCATCATGACAAGAAACTGGCCTAGAGGATCAGAGTGGAGAAAGTGGGATCTCCATATCCACGCACCCGGTACGAAACTGAACGATCAATTTAAAACGACTGAAGGCGATATATGGGATGAATACTGCCAGCGGCTGAACGATTCCGACGTGCAGGTTTTCGGGATAACTGATTACTTCTCCGCAGACGGGTACTTCTCCGTGTGCACCAAATTCCAGGAGCGCTATCCGGATTCAGGCAAAGTGCTCTTTCCGAATATCGAGCTAAGAACCACCGATGTCGTCAACAAATCGCAGGAGGAGGTCAACATCCACTTGATCTTCAATCCCTTCCGCCCGGATCATCTGGACAAGATCACGTCATTCCTCGTGTCCTTGAAGACTAGCAAGACGGACGGTTCGGGCCGACATATTAAGGCGTCGGAGTTGACGGAAAAGCCCCACTTTGAGGAAGCAACAACGACACGTGCATTTATCCATGAAGCCCTTGAGGACACTTATGGCAAGGCTGCTGAATTGCTTGATTGTGTTTTGATAATCACTGCAGCGAACAATGATGGTATCCGTGCCGAGCGCGGAAAGAAACGCAAACTCCTGATTACCGATGAAGTGGACAAATTCAGTGATGCGTTCTTCGGGAACGCGGGCAACGTGGAGTATTTTCTTTCTACCGACCGTGCCGAAGATGAGACTGAGTACACCGAACCGAAACCTGTCCTGTCCGGATGCGATGCCCATTCCCTTTCGGAGTTGGATAAGCGTCTTGGTCAGGTTGTTTCTGACCGCAGCAGCGGTATCGTGCTGGAGCCGACGTGGATCAAGTCCGATCTCACGTTCGAAGGTATCAAGCAAATTATCTTCGAGCCGGGGAACCGCGTGTTTATTGGCGAACAGCCCGAGATCGAGCGCCGCATCCGCGAGCACAAAACGCGATATATCGAGTCACTACACATTACCTGCATTGACGGATATCAGCAAGACAAACATGGTACGTGGTTTTGCAATGAGGAGATCGCCCTCGGAAAAGAACTTGTCGCGGTCATTGGAAACAAAGGTAGTGGCAAGAGCGCTGTTACGGACATCATCGGGCTACTCGGTAACAGTCACAACCAGACATCGAAGGGCATATCAGGCGGAAGATCAGAAGAGTTGTTTTCCTTCCTGAACAAAGATAAATTTCTTAAAGGCGGCTGCGCCGGGTATTTTCAGGGTGAGCTTCACTGGTATGAGGGGGAGCCGGACAACAAGCTCCTCAATGCGCAGGTCGCACCACACCTGCCGGAGAAGGTCGAGTATCTACCACAAAAGTATCTCGAGAGAATCTGCGCGAATATCGCGGACGATGAGTTCCGAGCGACGCTCAACGAAGTCATCTTTCGCTATGTCAAGCCGCAGGACCAGTTCGGCAAAACCAATCTCGATGATCTCATAAAATACCGCAGTCAGCAGGCCGAAGAAGATATTGCACGGACGAAGCAAGCGCTTCATCAGGCCAATGAGCAAGTCGTTTCAGTTGAGAGGAAACTAACACAGGATTACCGTAAGAAACTCGAAGAAAAGATTAAGCTGAGGAAGGAAGATATTGAAGCCCATGCTACCGCTCGGCCACCGGACAAAGAGAATCCCGAGGTAACTGCTGAGACTGCATCGGCGGAAACAGCGCAGATCGAACAGTTGACGCAGAGTATTGAAGGGCTCTCAGCTCAGATTGCGCTACTCGAGAGCGAGCAGATCGAAGTGAACCGCACCGCCGAAGAACTCCGCCAGGTCCGGCAGGCTATAAAACGCAAAACCGACGCGCTGACCGGGCTGGAGGCAGAGTATCAGACAGTTCTTAATGCCGCCGGTCTAACCTTCGATCAGATCATCAAGCTAACCGTGGACTATGGCACTCTCGATGGGGTTGTCTCCGCAAAAGAACAGAGGTTACAGAAGATCGAAGCCTTTCTCCTAACCAAGGACCAAATCGCCGCAACGGTCGACAACAAAGAGGAAGCCGCCGCGGAATCGGCGCGTACGGTAGCGGCGGCCGGAAGTCTCATGTGCCAGAAGGCGGTGCTGGAGACTCAGAAAGTCGAACTCGTCGAGCGGTTGGGGAAACCCGCGCGCGAGTATCAGGAGTATCTGAAAGACCTGAAATTATGGAAGGATCGGGAAAAGGAACTCCGCGGCGACGATCAAAATCCTGCAGTCGACACTCTGAAAGGGCTGGAGGGAGAGCTAGAGAAGGTAAACACGACTTATCCGGGGGCATTGCACGACGCCCGTTCCGATCGGGAACGCGTCAGCAAGGAGGTCTTCATCAAGAAGCGCGACCTCACGCAATTCTATAATGCAGTCAAGCAAGCCATCGACAGCGAGATCGCCAAGTGCCGGGGCGATCTTGGGGAATACGATATTTCTATAGAAGCGGGTCTGCGGTTCACTAACTCTTTTTATGACGACTTTCTGAAACACATCGATCAGAGTAAAAAGGGAACCTTTCACGGATTGGAGGATGGGAAATCACTCTTACGTGGATTCTGTGAGTCGGTTTCTAACTGGGAGAGCGAGGATGAAGTCTTCAAGGCGCTGAATGGTATCGTCGACGCCCTGCATAACGACAAGCGTGCTGATGTAACACCGTCGAACGCGCCCCGAGACGTGTTCAAGCAGATGAAGGGCCAGAGGCAGGTTCAGGAGTTATATGACTACCTGTTCGGCTTTGACTGTCTGGACACAAAGTATGACCTGAAAGTCGATCAGAAGGACCTGAGCGAACTCTCGCCGGGGGAACGTGGAGGCTTGTTGCTGATCTTCTACCTCATGCTCGATCGACAGGATATCCCGCTGGTGATCGATCAGCCAGAAGACAATCTCGACAACAAGAGCGTTTACGAAATCCTCGTCACGTTCATAAAGCAGGCGAAAAAACGACGCCAGATTATTCTCGTAACCCACAATCCAAATCTCGCCGTTGTTGCTGATGCGGAGCAAATCATCCACGTCTCGATCGACAAGAAGGACGGCAAGCACGACTTCGATTTCTTTTCCGGCGCTATCGAAGACCCCCGCATCAACCATGCCGTAGTAGATATCCTCGAAGGAACGATGCCAGCATTCGATAACCGTCGTCTAAAATACAGAAAGCAGGAACGACGTACAGTTTTGGGGGCACCTAGGGCATGACAGTGTTGGGCTCGTTTCATCAGTGAAAGGGGTCTCCTTTTGACTTATGTTGTCAATTCTCAAAGATGAATCATTCGAGTGAGGAGAATAAGGGGCAAATCCTGAATTAAAAATTGCTGCAAATTCATCTTAAAGGCAGGTTTCGGAATGTGGTTGGAACGAATCCGGGTTTTGATCCACGCGAGGGAAATGCTTTTGGTCTTGTTTTTGGGGGGGAGGAGAGAAGTGGTCAGGGGAAAGGAGCGGGGCTTTGCCCCTTGAGGAATAAAGGGAAGGACGTTACTGCGGATAAATAAAATTAATAGGGATCAAAGATAGATTTGATGCCATTATGACCCTATTATCTATCACTCCATCATAGACAAGAAGTGGTACCTGAGTGCGAAAGCCTTCTGATACCGAAGAATAAAAGTTCTTTGAAAATTGAATACGCAGATGTTTTTCGGATACAACAAAACCATGGTTTATCTATTGGTTTGATGGAAATATTAATGGAGTAATCGGATTATGCCGAAATAGCTAAGGGATAATGTGATGATGGAATGAAAGGTGGGATCTCTCAATTGAGGGGTGGCGTAGGTCGAATTGGATTTTGGAAAAATGATGCTCCTGATAAGATGCAAACTCCCAGGCCGTCTTTTTTTGGATGCCATCATGCCCGAATACGACAATAACGTTGTCAGCGTGAAAATTCGGTACCTGCAGGGCGGGTCCCTCATCGCCGCGATCCTGGAAGAAGAGCAAAAATGAAAAGTGCCCTAAATGCGGTTACCAGCGCCGCCCCGAAGACGCACCAGTGCCCGAAACCGATTGCCCCGGCTGCGGCATCGTATATACCAAATACCGCCCGAATGATGACATAAGGGAGACAAAAACTCACATCGACCAGCCTAAAACAGCCCCTAATCCCTGGGTCGTCTATATCGCCGTGGTTGCTCTTGTTGCGGCTGGGCTTTTTGCCTATGAGTCCTATTTCTCCGTCAACCGGGCATCCAAGCCCGCTAAGACCGCATCACGGGTCAAATCCGAAGGTGAGATCCGCCTTGAGCGCATCGCCCAACAATTCAGCGGGTGGGATGGTGCCCACATCAACCTCAAGACCTTGATCAAAAATACGATGAACGATCCAAAATCCTTTGAGCATGTCAAAACGACCTACAAAGACAGGAACGATCACCTTATCGTAGAAATGCACTATCGCGGAAAAAACGTTTTCGGTGGCGTTGTCACTAGGTGGGTGTTTGCAATGACGGACCTTAACGGAAACGTCCTTCAGATCCTTTCGGAAGGTCCCTAGCCGGTCGCCCTCTCCCTGAAGATGAAAGTCTTTGGATGATGGAGGATTGAATGTCAAATTTTTAATCTCGTAACCTTTCATATTGAGGATTCTCTACTAATTCTAAGCCGAAAATGCCCATCGGAAAAGTGTTTAAGTAGAATCCGGGTATTGCTCCAAAAAAGACGGACACTTTCAAACTTGACTTTTTATCAAGCTGCACACATGTAAGTAAGGGCGCGGCTTTGTTTTATGGGGAAGGGGTAGAGGCCGCTTTCTCATTGCATTAGAAAGCTTGAATTTGATTAAAGTGAAGGTTTATGCAAGAATGTTTGAGCGCAAGGATCACAGATTAACCCTATAATCATGGAGGTACAAATGCCTGAATCTGAATTCGACATAGAACTCTTGCGTATCCCAGAATCAATAAAAATTATTCGTGAAATAGGATTAGGGGGAGCTGGCTGGGTGATTCATGTTCAATGTAGTGAAAAAGACTATGCATTAAAAGTACTAAGACCAGATATCGCCTCAAAAGAGGCCTTTAAAAATTCTTTCCTTACTGAGGCCCGAAGGATCAGAGCTAATAAGCATCAAAATATTGTTGAAGTTTTCAAAGATATAGTCGTGAATTATAATCTCCCAAATGGCATGGTGGAGTGTCCCGCGTTCTTTATGGAATATTTGCCCTGGGAAAACTTAAACGAGTGGATTGCAAAAGCTGGAGGTGATTCTACAGCAAAATATCGAGCATTAATTGTGATTGGGGGTTTACTTCTCGATGTTTTAGACTTTTTACATACTCGTGAAGATTCGAAACTCCTTCACTTAGATATTAAAAGTGAGAATATCAAGGTTCAGGGGTCGTTGCAAAGTCCAAGGATGAAATTGCTCGATTTTGGTGTGGCACAACATTTCGGTGGGGATGAGGTTGCCGTTACTGCTAAAGGTGAAAACATTAAATTTGTTGGAACCCCAAGACATTGGCCTGACGAATGGATAAAGGCCCATTTGGTTCACATGACTAATAGAGATAGGACGCTGTGTATTATTCCTCGCGAATGGGCAAATCCGAGGATAGATCTTCATTTATTCAGAGGTACCATTTTAGAGGCTCTTGACAATGCGAAGGTAGTAGAGGCTGAATTGCATGCAAGAGACTATAACGCTCTCCAATATTATAAATCATGGCTTGAAAGACTTGTATGGAGCCAAGATCCGGTAAGAGACAATAAAATTCAAACTGCCCATGAAGCGAGACTAAAGGCTAATCGAGCGTATGGATGGGACACCCGGACCTCAGTCCTTTTTGGTAGGGGGAACTTACGCTTACCACTTGAAAACTTGGGATATTTTGGGGACTCCGCCCGAAAGGTTGTTGATACAATAGAGTTTCAGAGACTTAGAGGCCTTCGTCAGTTGGGTTTTGTGCATTATGTATATCCAGGGGGTGTTCATTCGAGATTTGAACATTCATTGGGAGTATATGCTTCTGCTATCAAATATTTAAACGTAATAGCCAATCGTGCGCAACCACAATTTCGCACACTTCTAGATGAAGAAGATTTGAGAATGACTGCTACAATGGCACTCATACATGACTTAGGGCATTATCCTTTTTCTCACCAAATTGAAGAAGCCGATGTTCCAGGCTTTCCTGTTCATGAAACATTCACTTATAGGCTATTATCGGATAATAATTTCGCGAAAACCGCCGCTGAGGCATTTAGGCTGGATAAATCGAAACTGCTTAACTTTTCAATTTTTTGTCTTGAAAAAGTCGAAAATAATAACCTTAATAAATTGGTCGGTCTGCCGAAGTCTTTTTCTATACCACCTACTTGGCGCGCATTAAAAGGGGTCATTAATGGGCCTATTGATGCGGATAAATTCGATTATTTGAGACGCGATGCCCACCATGTAGGAGTACCTTACTCAAACTCTCTTGATCCCGAGAGATTTATTGACGGCCTTACTGTTTATTGCGGTGAAAAAGGCTTCGACTTGGCTGTAAGAGAAAGCTCCATGTCGTCGGCTGAAATGTTTGCCTTAGGAAGATATTTTATGTATACATCTGTGTATTATAATCATGGCGTTAGATGCTTTGACAGGCTCATACAGGAGGCCCTTCACCTTAAAGTAGATGACATGGTCAGCAAGGGTAAATTGCTTTTTGATGAATTAGCGTTTGATTCGGATGACTGTGCACTGCAAAAGATTTTACATGAATGCAAATGTGGTGCCCTTAAACAGCATATTTTAAATAGAGTTCCTTATAAACGACTCTCAATTGTGAGCAGTAAAAGTGGCAAGGAGGATAATACAGAACTTTTGAGTAATTATTCAAACCTATCTTTTTATGATAGAAGACGCGTCGAATCTGAGCTATTAAAAGAAATAAATAGCCAATTTGGCACAAAATTCGAGAGAGGGCACATATTGGTGGACCTTCCAGGCGAAAAAGCAAAGACATTTAATATACCAATAGTTGCAAAAACCGGAAGCTTGGCAGAGGGCAAAACAGCTCTTTGGAAAAGCGTAACAGAAAATTTTGAGATGACAGTTAGAAAACTTCGTGTATTTGCAAACGAATATCCACGAAAGTGGGGATCAGAAGAAGAAATGTGGCTAAAGGAACAGCTTGAGACAGCTATTAAAAATGCAAAAAAGTCTTCAAAACCAAAGAGACATTAACGATTATTACTCGTACGATTAAACACGCCAAACATGAAAGGGGGCTGCCGTTAACTCATGAGTATGGAAATGCGGTCAAATCTTGAATTGTGAATTGCTATAAATTCATCGTAAAGGCAGGTTTCGGGAATGCGGTTAGATAGAATCCGGGTTTTGATCCACGCAAGGGAAATGCTTCCGGTTTTGTTTTTGGGTGGATGTTAGCGGACCTATTGATGGCATTTGTGCCTATCGTATGGAAAAGCGCCCTTAAAAAAGTAGATATCTCGAATATCCCAACCCAGGGATAGCCGCTTTTGATTACCGGTTCAAACTCAATGTCGTTAACTTAAACTGGTAAAGGCACCTAACATACTTAATATACTCAGAAATTATTTGATTTTGGCGGATCGACATGGTATACTCTTTTTCGATAATAACTGACACTTATCCCTACGAAAGGAGCAAACTATGTCGCAATTTGTCGAAAATGTTGGCGAAATTGGCACGGAACCTGCTTTCCAATACTCATGCCAAAGCCATCGAATTCATTAAACAAATTATTACTTCCCCTGAATTTATCGCCCGCCACCGACACCATCAAAACGACTTCACCCGCCAGAGAAAACTGCCTTTCCACGTCTTAATTGTTTTTCTCATCAATTTTGTCCGAGGATCATACCAGGATGAGTTGGATAAATTTTTCAAAACCATATTTCGCTTCGATGTGGCCAAGCGGGTTGTGTCTAAAGTCGCGCTGAGCAAAGCACGCATGAAATTGAAATTCGAAGCCTTTGTCGAAATGAACATGCACTTGGTCCACTATTTTGAAAGGCATTTCAGCCCGCGTACATGGTTCGGGTTTCGATTGTTGGGCATCGATGGTTCGACCACCCGTTTACCGATGACAGAAGACATCGCCAAGCACTTTGGGGTTTGGAACGGTCGCCAGGGCGCGCCTTCCCCTATGGCCAGAGTGTCCCAATTCTTCGATGTCCTCAACAAGATTACGATCGATGCCATCATCAAACCCAAAAGCATCGGTGAACGCGAACTCGCAGCCCAACACTTGCTCAACGTGATGCCCAAGGATTTGGTCCTACTTGACAGAGGCTATCCGGCTTGGTGGCTTTTCAATTTGATCCTTTCTATGGAGGCCCATTTCTGTGCTCGCGTGTCCTGCACTAAATGGAAAGCAGTACGGAAGTTTTTCCATTCCGGTTTATCTGAAAAGATCATTGACTTGCCAATTCATACCACCTCCATCGCCCAATGCAAGCAAATGGGATTGGATACGACACCCTTGAAACTGCGCCTGATTCGCATTGAAAACGATGGAAACGTCGCTATTTTGATCGCCTCACTGATTGACATACAACAGTATCCTATCGACCTATTCAGTGATCTATATCACCACAGATGGCCCATTGAAGAGGATTACAAGGCCATCAAGTGCCGGTTGGAGCTGGAAAACTTTTCCGGAAAATCCGCCCTGTCCGTGTATCAAGATTTTCATGCGAAAGTTTTCTTCAAAAATCTCGTTTGGATGATGGCTTTTCCCGTTCAAGATCGGTTAGCGAACGACAGCCGAATTCGAAAATATCAATACCAGGTCAATTTCACCCAAGCACTTTCAAAGAGTAAGGGAGTAATTGCATTATTGTTCCACGATACCACAAGGCGCATCAGGCGTTTAATTCTTGATCTGCAGGATATTTTTCAAAGAACTGTAGAGCCGATCAGACCGGGAAGAAAATATCCTCGGAAGCATAAAGCCAAACCAAGAAAATATTTTCTCCAATACAAGCCGATCGGTTAAGTTAATGACATTGGGTTCAAACTTTAAATATTCGTGAAGTGACGACTTATGCAAGCTATTGTTAAGTTTGAATATAATAACTAATTCAATTTATATGGCATTTTCGATGAATCCACATTGTAATATGATGTCGTAATCTGCCAGGATAACATCACCGCTGTAATGTTATCCAGATCCGTATAATCACTTGTTGAACTAAACCGCTTCGCGGTGGTCTGCTCGTAATCGAGAGCATTGCTCTTTGACAATTGAATAGCGTTTTATAGAGGTTCTGCGGATCACAGAGGTCCCCGACTACCTGTGGCAGCCTTCTTTGAGTAGGATGTTGTGAGGTGTCTAACTCAAACATCCGAAAAGGAGGTATGTCATGGGAAAGTTAAGGGATCGAATGGAGATGGATATGAAACTGAGGGGCTTGAGCCCGAGGACCATCTCTTGCTATTTGTCTTGCATGAAGAACATTGCGATCCATTTTGGCAAATCCCCGGCTGAGTTGGAGGAAGAGGAGATCAGGGGCTATCTGCATCATCTCATAGAAGAGCGAAAGGCCTCTCAGGCGGTGATCAATCAAAGCTACAGCGCCCTGAAGTTCTTCTTTGAGAAGACGCTCCAGAAACCCTGGGATGCTTTAAAGATCCCACGCTCCAAACAAAAGAAGAAGCTTCCCGTGGTACTGTCAATGCAGGAGGTGAAATCGATCATTTCTGCTACCAGCAACCTTAAGTATCGCGCCATCCTCATGACGGTCTATTCAGCAGGACTAAGGGTCGGGGAAGTGACCCGGCTGAAGGTCTCGGATATAGACAGTGAACGCATGATGATCCGGGTTGATGACGGGAAAGGGATGAAAGACCGCTACACCCTGCTGGGAGAGAGAAACCTGGACATATTGCGCCGTTACTTCAAGAAATACCATCCTAAGGGGTGGTTGTTTCCGGGAAAGAATCCCTCTGTACCCTTGGGTGTATCTTCTGTCCAAAAAGTTTTCACGACCTCAGTCCTGAAAGCAGGCATCAAAAAAAAGGCATCGGTTCACACCCTGAGACACAGCTTTGCGACCCATCTCCTGGAATCCGGAACCGATCTTTACTACATTCAGCGGCTTTTGGGCCATAAGAGTGCCGGCACCACCTCGGTGTATCTTCACATTGCCGGCAAAGGCTTTGGCAACATCCGGAGTCCCATCGATATCTTGGGAGATGATCAGAAGCCTGCCTTCTAAGAGGGCGGTTTCTGATGAAACGCTCTCTTGAGGTAGCCGATATCTTCCGATTGCATGGGCCTGCGTACCGCCAAGCCCGTGGAATGCCGCTGAGGCTGTTGCGCGCCATGCGGGCTATTGAGACCTGCCGCACTGCCGAACTCGGGGGGCATGTGGATGAGTGTGACCATTGTGGTCAATTGAGGATCTCCTACAACTCCTGCCGCAATCGGCATTGCCCAAAGTGCCAGTGCCTGGATAAGGAACGGTGGCTGGTTGCCAGGAAAAAGGATTTGCTCCCAATAGGATATTTTCATCTGGTCTTCACCCTTCCGGAAAGGGTTAAGCCCCTGGCTCTGAGAAATCAGAAGTTGGTATACAACCTCCTTTTCAAAGCCGTATCCGAGACCATCAAAGAACTGACGGAGGATTGCAAGTACCTGGGGGCGAAGGTGGGCTTCATTGCCATCCTGCATACCTGGAGCCAGACTCTCATGGATCATCCCCATATCCATTGCATCGTGACAGGAGGAGGGCTGAGCGCCGATGGCAAGCGATGGATGCCATGCAAAGAGGAGTTTTTCCTTCCCGTCAAGGTCCTATCCAGGTTGTTCCGGGGGAAGTTTTTAGCTCATCTCAAAGAGGCTTATGTAAAAGGCAAAATGGACTTTTCCGGGAAGATCGCACCTCTGAAAGAGAAGAGAGCTTTCAACCGCCTGCTCAAAGGTCTCTACGGAAAGGAGTGGGTGGTCTACTGTAAGCCACCTTTTTCCAACGCTGAGAAGGTCATGGAGTACCTTGCCCGTTACACCCACCGGGTTGCCATATCGAACCACAGGTTGGTGAAGCTGGAAGGTGGTCAGGTCACCTTTCGTTACAGGGATCGCAAGGACAACGATAAAGTCAAGCTGATGAGCGTTGACGCATCTGAGTTTATCCGTCGCTTTCTTCTGCACATCCTGCCTGATGGTTTCGTGAAGACCCGGCACTACGGGATTTTGAGCAACCGAAATCGAAAAAAAGAACTGGCCCGGTGCAGAAAACTCCTCGGCGTTCATTGCCAGGAAGAGAACACGGAAAGTGCAAGGGAACCCTGGCAGGATCTCCTTACCCGCATCACCGGTATCGATCCCAGGATTTGCCCGGTTTGTGGCAAAGGCAAAATGGTATTGAAACAAGTCCTCAACCCATCAGCGTTTCCGATGGCTCCTTGAGAATGATTTCATGGGAATTAAAATCTATTACGATTTCATTAACCCCGATCACGGGTAACAGGAGACTTTGCGCTCTTTATCAAATTTCCAATTCAAGGCTTAACGAAAAGTGCATCATACGACCGGAATACTCATTGCGTCTTTTTAAAAACGTTATTCAATTGTCAAAGAGCTAAGAGTTTCAATGAAATCGTGCCTGGGCCAATGGTTATTCAATCTCCATAGCAGGGAAAACGCGGCTCAGTTCAACACGATTGTATACGGAATGAAGCTGAGCCTTGAATAAGCCTAGTTGAAGTGAGCAACTTTTATTATCAAGCGGATTGTTGTCTTCTTCATTCCGCATACAATCTTTACGGTTGTGCGTATCGGACAATTAAATCAAACCGTTATTTCAATGATGTTTGAGACTCTGAATATCAGCTACTCTGGATGAAGACCAAGGTGGGGGACCGAAAACGCCATGCCTAAGCAGCCAAATTCTATACAACCGGCTCTCAAAGAACAATTCGCAGATTTCGAGGCCAAAAGCCGAGAGGAATTCGATGATAATGGCTGGATTGCTTTCACAGACAGAATAAAGGAGCACATAAATGACCTCTATGTTGGTACAAGGCGGGAATACATCTCACGAGTCGATAATAAATCAAAGTTAAAGTACAGCGGCAAAGATGTTGAACGGGCTTCTATGCGCCTTGATTTTCAGCGCCTATGGGGGCACAAACAAAAACGCTATGGCCAGCAGATCGGTGCATTGGTTGGTAGCCTTTTGACAGGTTTCAATGCAAACTGGGCCTTGGTCAATTTCAATGGTGACAATCCGTCTGTGTGGCCCTGGGTTGTTCTCACAACGGTCCTATCCATCACGGTAATTCTTGCATCTTTATCCTTTATCAAAGACATGGAGCCCTAATCATGAGCACTTCTCTTGAGGAAAAGCGTAAGAACCGATTCCTTCTTCTCAACAAACTCTATGATATGTCAAATGGAGTAGCTGAGCAGCACACAATTGATATTCGCAAGGCTGGTGAAGAAATAGGTATGGGGGCGGATGTTGCATTAGATACCTTCGAGTATCTTAAAGGGGAAGGATTAACAAAGTGGATGACTCTAGGGGGCGGCGGCTCTATTACTCATTGGGGGATTAAGGAGGTCGAGGACGCTCTTGATCACAAGCCGACCGCTCACTTTCCAGCGAATATTGTAATTCTTACCAACAGCCCCGGAGCAAACGTAGTTTCAGGTTCAGGCCAGCAGTTTAGTCCAGGGGCTTCCATATTTGACCAGCGTGGGCAACAAGTCAAATATCAATACAATGCAGCTGGTAATATCAACATCGGAACAGTTCAGAATGCTTTCGATCTTGCTTCTCAGCTCGATTTTCTCAAGCAAGAACTTGTCAAAGCGCGCGAGGCGCACGTAATTAGTGAATTGACCGAGAGTAAAGCCAGAACCTCAATCCTGGAGGCTATTGAAGAGGTGAAAAAGCCAGTGCCCAATAAGGATCCGCTACTAGGATATCTCCGACAGGCAATAGATTGTCTCAAAGGCATCACAGCAATTGGCAGCATTGTCGAAGCGGTCAGCAAGGCTTATTATTGGGTCGAAACTAGTCTATAGCACAACAAACCAGTGCAGCGGATTCCCATTACGCTGGCGCTATGGCAACCGGAGCACGATCCGTTGCTGCTCGAGAGGATAAGATATGAACGAACAATATGACGAGTGGGAGAAAGATGCGCCCCGATGGCAAACCGAACTCGAGAACAAGCTTAACGAGCATGGCGGGACAGACGTCGTGACACATTACAAGAGCGTCGCGCTTGCGTTTCCTTCCCGGACGCCACATCCATCGACGTTCGATTATCCGAGTATTGATGAGTCTTCGTTGCTGGCTTGGGCAAGTGATCGTGGTTGGAAAGTCCAGACGGCCCCCGAGGTGGCGCCGGGAAAAGACTCGACGAGCCCGCCAATTCGCTTTACGCAGGCTTAGGCCAACCTGTCGCTTTACTCGGACTGGTTCTCCGCTGCGCTACGCACCAGCCGGTAAGCTTGGCGTTCAAGGATAATTATCCTAAGGTTAAGAATCGAGGGCTAAAAATATTTAAGGTTAGCGGATATAATCTTCAATTTCAGGAAATTAAAGACTAATGCAAGAAACCTGGAGCGTGGATCGGCTGGTTTTCGTTGCTCTGTCGATGACTTTAGAGGTTATCGAGTGGGTTTTTATGTGGACAGAAAAGCCGCGTTCCGGGTGTAACGAGGATTGACCCCAATATTTGTGGGTCACGACTTGGGTGTCGAAAGTACGTTGGGGGGCGTTTGGACCAGAAGATTCCGTTCACTTCATACGACTTTTGGGCGTATCTCTCGGCTGGCTTCCTATTGCTGTTCGCCGTCGATAGCGCTGCGGGTTCAAAGCTGCTGATGCGCGACAACTGGACTCTCGTCCAGGGAATCGTCGCGGTATCGCTGTCATACGCCGTTGGTAATATCATCGCGAGTATGTCGAGCTGGGTTTTGGAGCGAGGCCTTATTGGCAAGGTCCTTGGCTACCCACGGAACGTCCTGTTTAACAAACCTAAAGCACCGCAGTGGCTGCGAACGATGTTAGGTGCTTACTTCCAGCCGTTGCCAAATGAGACGCAACTTGCCGCTTTGGACAAGAGCCAGAAGGTCGGTGTCACGGCTCCCGGAGAGGCATTGTTCTTGGTGGCTTTCGCCTATGCGCGGCAGACGCCGGCCGTGATGGCCCGTTTGGACAACTTCCTCAACCTGTATGGCTTTTGCCGAAACATCGCACTCGTCGCCTTCATCGACGCGGCTATCTTGTATTGGTCGTATATGCAGCCGAAGGGGCCTTCAGAGCATCTGCTTTGGGCGTGGATTGCTTTCGTCATTGGAGTAGGCATGATGTTCAGATACTTAAAGTTTTACCGGCTCTACGCGAGTGAGGTGATCACAAATTACGCGTATGGTCAAGACAGGGAGCCGGGACAGAATCCATGAATCTTCTGCTACATGATGGAGCCCTTCAGATTTTTGATGTTGATCATGGGCAGTGCGCCCTATTGACATTGCCTACTGCCGCCGGTGTCCGGCGCGTGCTTGTTGATTGCGGGCATTCGGCTAATTTTCGAGGAGCCCCCTGGTATCCAGGGCAGCACTTGAGCCATCTAGCTGTCAGTTATGTCGACATGCTTATATGTACAAACTACGACGAGGACCATGCTTCCGGGTTTCCCGATTTGGAACGCCGAGGCATTACATTCGGTTGCATCCTTGGTAATCCCACAGTGGCACCCGAAACTATCGTTAACCTAAAGAGTGAAGACGGCATGGGTGACGGCATAAGTGCTATTGCCAATAAGCTCGCGGCCCGCAGACTGATCGGGTGGACACAAAGGCCACCAACCATACCAGGCCTTGATCTTACGTGGATTTGGAACCCGTATCCGTACTTTGATGACGAAAACAACTTGAGCTTGGTAACAATACTCAGAATTCACGGATTCAGCTTCATGTTTCCAGGCGATATGGAAACAAGGGGCTTCAATAATATCCTAAACACTTACCTGCCCTTCCGAAAAATCGTGCCAAGGATTGACGTGTTACTGGCATCGCACCACGGGAGAGCCAGCGGGATCTGTCAAGCGATGTTTGATAATTACGGATGTAGGCCCCATCTGGTTGTGATCTCAGACGACCATAAGCAGTACGACACCCAGGAGACCACTGGCTACTACAGCCGAAAGGTTCGAGGAATTCCTTGGTTTCGCAATCAAGGCGCGAGGTACGTGCTCTCAACGCGAAATGATGGAGAAATTCGATTTTCGTTCAAGAACAGCAGTTGCACGGTTTGGTGACTCGATGTATGCGGAGATTTCCAACATGGCTGCGTATTACAGTCCGCTTGCTGCTGATCCGCAGCCCCGGTGTTACAGAGGTAAAATAATGCCGAGACTATTGTTAACATTGTTTATTGGAATTAGTCTTTTCATTTCAAATACTGCTTTTTCAAATGATATTGTCACCTTCGATGGTTGTGAATATACGGTGATTTTTCCCATTCGGGTAAAATTAACACCTGTCCACACTTCAGGTATTGAATCTGTTGTTGCAATAACAAGTTGCAAAGACGGTATGCCGATTCTAAGGGCAGAATGTCAGCCCCTTATGGAAGGGGCTAAAGTCAGCAATGATATGATTGTGTCTACTCTTGAAGAACAAGCTCTTTCAATAGGCCTTACGAATGTTCAAGTAATTGTTCAAACAACAGACATCGGCATAGTTGGGACTTTTTTTGGAAAGAAAATTGCGGGTGGATTTGAAATGGCTCAAATGGGCAAGCTATATGTTGGGGAGCGCTCAATATTGAATCTTTTGTCAACCGAGCCCTTGAGTAAATTTCCTTCAAAAAAAACCAACATATTTTTTGGATCGGTGAGAAAGAAATGACATTCTATCCTTCATCTAAACTGTAGCATCATCAGTTTTGAGTAGGACGCCCATTTCGCTCGGATTCATTCGCACCTCTCAATCTGCACGTTAAAGGTTGAAAGAAGAAATATGAAGCTCTTACTTAATGGATGGCAAAGATTGTGGGTGCTTGTGTCTACGGTTTTGTTAGTTCCTGTCGCAATTGTTGTCGCCATGATATTTCCTAATCCTGACAATATAGGCCACAAAGCCGTTTTTGAAGAGAATCTGTCGGCGGAGTCTCTGGCAAGACTCTCACCAGCAGATGAAAATGGCATTGTTTGGGACGATCAGGTGGGCATTGAAGCGGAGATGCCAAACGGCCACATACTAAGATTCAAGAAAAGCGTTAGTGAAGAGGAAGCGGAAACTGTATCTAATGAATATTATGATTTCCTGAAACATGCGGCGAATAAAGAAAGAGCGATCCATATATTATTTGGTATTGCTTGCTGGTTAGGCAATGCAATCATTCTTTATGTCTTTGGGTGGTCAATTGGTTGGGTATATAAAGGTTTTAAAAAATCACCCTAACATTTTTCTTAACCATATTCGATCCCAAAAAGGCAACCTTGTCTGGTAATCAATTCATTCAAGAGGAAAAGTATCTGACTCTCTAAAAATTCAAGGTTCCCAATAGTATACTTGAGTGAAAATTGTGTAACGGATAATGCAAGCTATCGAAAATTAGTCCTAGATTTGTAATTGGGATTACATACGGATTTCGAAGCATTTTCCAACCTAGTTATGAGGTTCTTTAGGAATCGACCTAATTAAAATTTAGGTGAATATATGCCAAATGAAAAAATTTTTGCTGATGGAAACAGGTTAAAGAATAGGAAGTCCTTCATCCTATTTTTTTTAATTCCGTTATTGGTTTGTCTTCTATCTGCGATAGCAAACGCAGGCAATAAAACGGAAGCATTAGAGCTATTGCAGAATTTAGTCAACAACCCATCGAAAGCAAAAGAAATGCGAAGCAAAATAAAGAACGCATCAAAAACGGAACTTACTCAATACGATGAATTTCAAATAATCATAGAGAAAGAAATCAATACAATATCTTCTTCATTGCCGCGCAGAATCGACAAATATACAACTATGGATACCGCCTCAATATCTGGGAAAAATGTCGCATTCAAATATACGCTTTCGAACGATATGGCCGGAATTGAACATAAAAACGAAATTATGTCTGAAATGGAAAAGATGCTGAAAAACGGTTTTTGCTCCTCTCCGTCGGGTGCTTGGCTCATATTAGGCTACACATGGTCGTATTTTTATTACCGTGAAAATGGAACGTATTACGGTGGAGTAATAATTGACGCAAAAGCATGCGATTTTGAGTAAAACAGCGGCAGCGCATTAGAAGGTGCAACTTAATGACAGCATTGACGGAACCGCCTAAACCTTAAGGAGTGCATATGTTTGGTCTATTGCGATTTATACGTGGCTTTTGTGGTTTTTATTTTGCGTTGCAGATATTCGGTTTATTGCCTGTTTTTACTTGGCTTCAAAATCCTAGTGCAGTTACAAGTGGTATGTGGGCACATGTTTTTATAAAAATTATCCTTCTCGCTTTATTCGGTGGGTTGTTTTTTGGACTAAGAAAATTAATAAATAAATTTTATTTAAAAAAACACGGCGTTTTACACCCTACCTTAGGTGATAGGAAATGGGCATTATAAAGACACCTTAACAAAGCATTCAACAAGACGTGCTACTATCTTGCCGAATCGGCCTTTTTAGGTGTGCAGAATTAAACTTTTAATATCCTTTAATGGCAGGCACCGCACGCGGGTTAATTTGTCATTGAACATATGAAAATGGAGGAGATATGAAGCGAATTGCAGTTGAATTGTTTATCAAAAAATATTCGATTGCGGCTATTATATTTTTTATGACCACAACCATCTGCAATGCTCAAGGGTTAATTGATGGTCACACTTGGACAACAAAAATGACTGAAGATGAGAAACTTATATATGTCGTTGCCTATATTGATGGGGTTTCAGCAGGTGTCGGTCAAGGAGTTAGATTCGCGATGGATACCAGATTGCCAGACAAAAAAATGTTTAATAAGGCGTTTAGTATTTGGAGTAACATTGATCATTTTGGAAAACTAATAAAGCAAATTGATAATTATTATAAAGAGTCAAGTAAACGAGATGTGGCGGTAATGCATGCAATTATGTCAATATTAGTCGAGCAAGAACTAAAAAGATTCAATAATAAATAGGCTTAGAGGGTCGGAAAAACTGCCAGATTCGGATGCACTTTAAGCGTTACCAGGGCTGATCCAGTCAAAATAGAAAGTTGATCGCCCAACGAATAAGGATAGATTGTGAGAGTGAAGCGAACCACGATCTTATCCTGTGGTTGGACGAGCCCGGTTTGTGACAGGAGGCTTTATATAGGCAGATATCTTTTTTGGAATGTGAGTCTTTGGAAGATGGGTTTTGAAGTGCATTTTATTTAGGGCGAGCAGGCACCTTGGCCTGTAAAAAGGTCCGCAAGAATTTGTTTTATTTCATAAGAACGATGCTCCCCCTGTGAAAGAGTGAGGTCAGGGGTTTCGCCATCCAATCCTATTA